>Ga0209066_10000007_pt1 | contig 313723 bp, 254 predicted proteins | sample All_14_2_FD_187198 | JGI IMG/M metagenome (GOLD analysis project Ga0209066, IMG submission 187198) | Freshwater microbial communities in response to fracking from Pennsylvania, USA - Allegheny Zone_MetaG_DW_15 (SPAdes) (version 2) ...
TCTCAAATCTCAAATCTCGAATAAATCTGAATCTGAATCCTGAATAAAAAATCCTTTTGCGTACTCACTACTTTTTTCTTCTTTCTTTTGCCTTTTGCCTTTTGCCTTTTACTGACTGCTGACTGCTTATTCTTGCCTAATCTACGTCATTCCCGTCTTACGATCATCAAATTGAATGATTCCGACCGAATCAGCAATGATAACACGCCAGATCTCCGGCTTACTCCAGTCAGTGGTGTCAAGCTTTAGTTCCCTGACATTCCTATAGGTTTTATCACCAACGGTATATTCAGGGATAACTTCATCCTGTGAACCGAAGCCGGGATCACTGAAATAAAAATCGTCATTGTGGGATGGAAGATTAGCGTTTTCGCCTATTTTAAGAAACCGGTACTGGTAGTAAGTCTGGTTGCCATAGAAGTTACTGTATCCTTCTATCCTCATATCAGTGGTAGTGTCAAAATTGGTCTTAAACAGCGCATTGGCCTCGCACTCACATTTGCAATTATTCTTAAAAGAGTACTCATCAGATGTGGAAGCCTCTTTGATGAAGAATTTAATCGTGTCGTTGTTATTGGTGAACTTGATTGTTTTTTTAATCCTGTAAGGTAACCAGCTTAGTTTTGATTCCGGATATTCCGGACAATCGGTTTCACCTATACAACCGGTGAGCAGGAGTAAACATAATGTAACGAAGCGCAGAGCATTGAGCGCGAAGCAGGACTGACGAATCATGTGACGGTAGTTAAGATAAACTGGTAAAGACTTCATATTTATTTTTGTACTGTAAAGATGATTATTTTTTTTGAAGGTTGCTTCAGTTTTTTTGTTATTGGCTGCGGTCCCCGGGTTTTTATCGAGGGGTCGGCTGTCAGCTGTCAGCTGTCAGCTATCGGCTCATTGGGTTCAGTGGACTCCCCCGAGCGCGGTAGCAGTCGAGGGGTTCAGCGTTCAGCGTTAGTTTAGCGTTTGGTGTTTGGCGTTTGGCCTATCTGACGCGATAAATCGCGCGATGGTTCGTTGCCATATTTGATGAAGACGTGATGAAATCGCCGTCTCTACGATCGTTAAATGAAATGTTGATTGCCAATCTCAAATCTCAAATCTCAAATCTCAAATCTCAAATCTCGAATAAATCTGAATCTGAATCCTGAATAAAAAATCCTTTTGCGTACTCACTACTTTTTTCTTCTTTCTTTTGCCTTTTGCCTTTTGCCTTTTACTGACTGCTGACTGCTAATTACTGACTGCTGAATGCTGACTGCTATTTACTGACTGCTGACTGCTAAAAGCTGATTCATGAAACAACGACTCCAGATTTGAATAGTCCTTTATAACTTTAACTGTTATTAAAGCCAGTGGTATTCCGATGAGATTTCCGATCATGCCGGCAATGGTGCTTGTTGTTAGTTCATCAATGGTTTCAGCTTTTAGCGTTAACCGGAATACGAATTGTCCGACAAAACTGTTGATTAACCAGAGTGTCCACCATAATCCCAACGCATAATCTTGGGGATATTTAAAAATGAGGCCGTTATTTGTAAGTAAGTACTTTGTTTCCTGGTACATCTCTTTCATGATCTGATAAGGCCTGTACAAGCTTATTATTGGCACAAACCAGCTTCCGGAGGCCCAGCCTTCGTCGTGCGACAGGTATTTAACCTGCAAATGCAGATTATAGTATGCTCTCCTGAACCATTGAATGAATGTTACTCCTGAAATCACGTAGGCAATTAAATAAACTATAGCAATGGTTTGCTCTGTGATGTCATTAAAACTAGTCCAGAGAGATGATACTTCGCCACCATTTGCTGCTGTTTGGAGTAAGTTGTAACTAAAAAAGCCTGAAATTAATGCCATAATTTCCAATGCCAGCACTATGTAGATCAGTGTTACAGCATTCTTGGCTCTTTCTTCGTTAGGTCGTAAATTTTCCATTTTTGGTTGTCTGGTTTAGGTTGATGTGATTGTTTGGTAGGTGGGTTACAGGAAACAGTTTTTTTGCATGAAATATACACCAACAAACCGGAACAACATATAACGTTTGATAAATGAATCCATACGAATATTCATCAGATACGGACGAATATTCAATGAAAGGATTTTTACCGCCCAAAAAAACGCCAGTAGAGACGCGATTTCATCGCGTCTTAAATTATACGGTCACACCGCGCGATTCATCGCGCCCTCGGGGTGGTGATTGGGGATTGACGCGGATGTGGCCTTTACATAGGGTAATTTTACATAGAAAGTGCTTCCTTTGCCTTCTTCTGATTCAACCCAGATAGAGCCACCCATCAGGTCAACATAGGCTTTTACGATGGCCAGGCCTAATCCTGATCCTTCATGTTTGCGGCTAAAGCTGCCTTCGGCCTGTATAAAACGTTCAAAGATAGCTTTTTGGTAATTGGCAGCGATGCCTTTGCCGGTATCTTTCACCCACAAGAGCAGGCTGTCGCCTTCGAGCGCATTGTTGATTTCTATGCTGCCGGAGTTGGTGAACTTTATGGCATTTTTTATAAGGTTGGTCAAGATGCCATCTAGCTTGTGCCTGTCGGTTAATATCAGGGCGTCCCCGGTATCAATCTGGCTACCAATATATAGGTTTATCTTCTTAAGTGCTGCTTCAGGAGCGAAGAAATTGATGTGGAAGTTAAATACTTCACTCAGGTCGACCCGTGATTCTCTGTATACCAGTTTACCTGATTCAACCTTTGATATTTCGATGATATCGTTGATGGTGGTTAACAGGCGCTGGCCGCTGATATTCATCAGGCTGAGGTAGTCGTTCTTATCATCATCAGAAAGATTGGGTTCTTTAAGGAGTTCGAGAAATCCGAGTATACCATTCATGGGGGTCCTGATTTCGTGACTCATATTGGCAAGGAAGGCCGATTTAAGCCTCTCGCTTTCCTCTGCTTTTTCTTTGGCAGCGATGAGTGCCAGGTTAGCTTCCCGGTCGTTAGTGATATCTTCCACATAGCCCTCAATAAAGATAAGCCGGCCATCTTCGTCGCACACACCTTTTCCTCTTTCATGTACCCATCTTTGCTCACCGGATTTATGGGTGACGGGATAATCCAGCTCAAAGAAATCGCCTTTTACGAGGGCGGCATTGATGGTATCAGCCACAAACTGCCTGTAACCGGGTTCGATAAGTTCATTAAACAATGAGTCGTTGATTATGAATTCACCTGAATTGTATCCTGTTACATGCATACATCCGTCACTGATATAGAGGGTAGTCCATCCGGCATCATGCCTGCACCTGTATACGAAGCCCGGCAGGTGGCTGACTACTGAGGCCATGCGGCGTTCATTTTCTTTCATCAACCGGCTGTTCTGATGGGAGAAGAAGACAAAGAGTACCATTACCAATACAATAATGGCGAGTGAAACAACCGAAACTTTAGTGTAGAGTTCCCTGTAGATTTCGGCGGTATTTATTTTAACCGCTATGCTCCACCGTGTACCGGGAATGGTGCGTAACTCCGAAAGTACAATCCTGCCTGCGTAATCAACTCCCATAAAGCGGCCGGTTCTGCCTTTTACAGCCTGTGCGATGGGGAGGTCCTGATTATTTTCGTTTAACCTGAACTCTTTCGGGTGGTTGGTTTCAGCGTCTTTTTTGTTTAGCAGCACCACACTGTTTCCGCTGATCCTGCCCAACACCGTTTCAGCGGTCTTATTATCGCCCGGCCATGCATTGATTAAGGGGAACAAGTAATCGTCGGGGTCAACCCTGAAGATGAGGAAAGCAGCAACGTCATTAACTGATGCGGTGGCATTCTTGTTGAAAAACAAGGGAATAACTATGTCGAAATGCACTTTTTGATGATCCTGGCAATAGTAAAGGTCGGTGACCGAAACTTGTCCTGATTTCGCTATATCGCGGATGCATTTTATGGTGCTTCCACCTATTTTATAGAATTCCTCAACACTGAAGAGGAGCCGGCCTCCGGTATCAGTGAGCATGATATTTTCATACTGGTGGTCGTGCATTACCTTCTGCAACGAAGAACTCAGCCTGGAATAATCAAGCTTTATGTCGCGGCCATTCTCATTAGCTGTGAAGCTGACCGGCAGGTCGGATGAATAGTAGGTTGCTTCAGCGATGATATCAGTGTACCAATGTGCGACCTGGTCAGCCTTTAGCTCTGCTACCGATTTGAGGATGTTATAATGTTTATCCTCCACCTGTTGCTTTTCATTATAGTAGTACGCGACACCCATAAAGGCCAGAACAATAGCAGTGGCAATGATGATTCCGGTAAGCTGAAGCCTGCTTAGTTTGTTGGCTGTCAATCGCATAACGAGATGGTAATGAGCACAGACGCAAATGTAGCAGAAAATGTTTATGAATTTCAAGTACTTATTAAAAATAAGAAAAAAATATATAGGTATCAGGAGATACCTTTTCCCTGCTGGCGCGATGAATCGCGCGGTGGTTCGTTGCCATAACCCCCTCACCACCTCGACTATGCACGGGGACCACCCGTTAAAATACTTACACCCCTCTGGGGTTTGGATGGTTTTAAATTGATGTTATTCCCTTTAATACTTTCACCCCTCTGGGGTTGGCAACCAACATTCCGCGATAATCACATACTCGAGGTCGGTGTCGTTATCCACATCCTCAATGTGCATGGTACCCATAAAATCATTTTCCATGCCGGTGAGAGAATCATCGCCTCTCCACTCTAATTGCTTTGTTTCGGCGTTATATTGTGAGATGATGCCAGGTCCAAAGTCTTCGCTTCCGCGTGTCATGGTAATGAGTTCATTACTACCGTCGTTATCCACATCAGCCACCCTGATAACCCTGTGGTCGCCTTTGTCGTAAACCGTAATATAATCCATTGAAAGCTCCGGAAGCTGGTAGAAGATAAGGTGGTCGGAGCCCGACATGTCGCATTCAGTGCCGAACATGAATTCTTTATTCCCGTCGCCATCAGTATCACCCACACGAACGTTGGTGGCACCGTGTCCGGGATGGTCAATACGCCACCGTTCAGAGCCATCTGGTGATTCAACGCACACTGCATCGCCCCACTGGTCTTCCACATAGATAATTTCGGGCAAACCGGTATCGTCGATATTACTCACGGTAACAGCATCAGCCCATACGCCGGGTATCTGCCATTTAAGCGACTGTGTATCTGCATCAAACACCCTGAAACCGTCGTAAACACTGATGATTTCAGGTATATTATCGTTATCAAGATCAGCTATTTCCACTAATCCGAAATAATAGGAAAACGACAGGAATTCCCAGATTAACTGTTGCTGGCCGTTCACAATATTGTACACTCGACCGCTGTTCAGGACGAGTTCATTGAGGCCGTCGTTGTTAACATCGCCGATACGGGCATCGGATGATTTGTGATACCACTGCAAGGTTTTCACACAGGCACCATTAGAGATCCTGAAGATGTATATATAGTCGCCATTCATGGTTACCAGTTCATTCAGGCCGTCGTTATCACAATCGCCGACGGAAATATGTGTACTACCCAAACCGGTATTAAAATCAAGCTGGTAGTCAGCCTTGTGCTGGTGCGTATATAAATCATAAAATTCAAGGTAATAATCATTACGCAAAATGCATATTTCCAGGCTGCCATCATTATCAGCATCGGCAATAAAGAGCTGGTTCAGGCTCCAATATTCCCTGCTGCCCCAAATGACCTCATATGATTGCGTTGCCAGCACGTACTCCAGTATATTCCACATACCGTTACTGCCCAGGATAAGCTCATCCCTGCCATTTCCATTATAATCGCCAATGTACATCCCCGCATAACCCATACAACCTCCCAGAATATTCTGCTGCCAAACGGCATTGCATTCAATTTCAACAGGGTTCTGCGCGGTGAGTGAAATGCACAGGAATAAGAAGAAAGCGAGGATAGTGGGTTTCATGTTGTTCAAAGGTTGTTCAAAGGTTGTTCAAAGGTTGTTCAAGGTTGTTCAATGTTGTTCAAAGGTTGTTCAATGTTGTTCAAGGTTGTTCAACGATCAATTTAATTACATCATAGCTGATGGCACGGATTCGGTTGATGGGATTGCCATATCTTTAAGGCAGGCGCGTTGAATGCATCATTTCCAGCTTCCATCCGGTCTCTGTCAGGATCGCTGTTGCACTTTCCAGCCAGTGAGCTTTTCTGGTGATATTATCATCAATTGAGAAGGTTGCATAGTTATGGTATGCAACCCAAACCTGACCAAATGATATCGTTGTAAAAAACATCATCAGGATAATGGAGTAAAGTCTTTTCATTTTTAATGGTTTAGCAATAATGATTACTTGTGTGCAAGTTACTTAATTAGATGTTACCCACGCGCCATAATATATCATGATCTTATATGAATGTTACAGAATTCCTTCCCCCTCGCCCTATGGTGCAAACATACGAGGGGGGTAGGGGGTGAGGGAATACGTCATTCGTTATAAACAATCACCTTCCCGGGACTCTTACCTTCACTGCTGCACAGCGTAACCAAATACAAACCTTGCGGGAATCCCAAAAGGCAACCTTCTGGAAGTGACAGGGTTCACTATCAGCGACTGGTCGGATACCCCGGAGGCAGCTCGAGTTTGGTGCTGGGGGGGGGATATGTAGAGACACGATGCATTGTGTCTCTACATATGTTTTGAATAGACTAGTTAGAAAATATCGTTTACTATTTCACTGAAAGTTTATACTTTTTCCTTTAGGGTAAATCCAATTTATTTTGTCATAGATTAAAGGTCTTAATTTAATCAAATAACTTTTAGTTTATGAGAATGTTTTGTACAATTGCCCTGGTTCTGACAATCACGACGGTTAATGCCGTTTCATTTACCCCGGTGACAGATACTTTGCAACTGCCCTTTACAGAGAATTTTGACAGTGGGACATTTACTGCAAACGGATGGTTTGCAGAATCGGGTGACTGGCAGATTGATTCCCTGGACGGTTTACAAGTGCCATGTGCGGCATTTAAGCCATTAACGACATTAACGGATTATAATGTTTCACTTGAGAGTGGATGGATTGACGGGAATTCGGTTACCGACTGCAGGATAAGGGTCGATTTCAGTAATAAGTTAATAGCTCTAAACCCCACAGGTAATGAGAAACTGTTCCTTGAAGTGTTCTCAGATGAGGAGTGGCATACTGCATTTGAGATGAGTTCAAACAATTCAAATGGGAGTTTCCTTGCCCGGAAAATTAATATAACCAGCTCTTCGCGGGATAAAATATTCAAGATCAGGTTCAGGGCCTCTGGGTTAAATTCCAGCGACATCACTTCATGGCTTATTGATAATATCAGTGTCCATATGTACTGTGAACCACCCCAGGAGCTCTGGACTTCTGTGCCTAACCCAATGCAACATCCGTGCAGGGTGCTTCTGCAGTGGGATGCTCCTTGCAGCCGGGAGATTGTTTCGCAATGGATGCATTATGATAACGGGACGAATTCCGATGCTATAGGTTACACGGATGGTGGAACTTTCAGTGCAGCTATCAGGATTAATGCTGCACAACTCAGTTCTTTTGTGAATGGCACCGTGGAGAAGGTAAAGTTTTTTGCCCGTGATGCAGGGTCAACTTTCTCAATAAAGGTTTGGAAAGGCAACCTGCCACCTGAGTTGGTTTATGTACAACCAATTGATTCCTACAATGCAATGAGCTGGAATGAATACAACCTGGATTCCATAATACCAGTGACACATGGGATGGATTTATGGGTAGGTTATGAAATAACACATCCGGCTGGCATTTATTCAGCAGGCGTTGATGCCGGACCAGCAGTTGCCGGATTGGGTGATATGATTTACGGTATTGACGGATGGGAATCAATGTCAATGGCTTACGGACTTGACTATAACTGGAATATCCAGGCATGGGTAGCCGACCAACCCGATGATACATGCACCGTTCTCAGCTACAATGTGTATGCAAACAACGGCATCCTTATCGGAAATACTGAGGAAACATCATTCCTGCATGTGATGAGAGGTTATGAGGAATATATTTGTTACAAGGTTACTGCACTCTATAATGATGGTGAATCAGTTAAAAGTAATGAGAGTTGCGAGATGGTGGATGGTTGTCCGACTGGTACCGGTGATGCTGATAAACAGCAGATCACGTTATATCCAAACCCTGCCAGTGAAAAAATGACCATTACACTTGTACCGGGGATACTCAGCGGCTCAATTGCTGACTTACTCGGCCATCAAATGGAAACCATCGCGATAAATCCAACAACAGAAACGCTGGTAATTGATGTAACAAGGTACAGTCCCGGCTTATACCTGCTAAAGTTATACACTTCAGAAGGACCTGTCTGCAGGAAGTTTTTGGTTGAATAATTTAAGATTAAAATTTCCAGAATTCAGATTTCAGATCTCAGGTTTAAATAGCTGCTGGGATGAAGAAATACACCATCTATTATCCTCTTCTTGAAGAGATAACTAGTAAGGTGTAATTAGTTAAAATTTTTCTTAAGTTTACCCCTCACAAAACAATTCCCAATGGCTCGAAAATTTACTCTTGCACTGGTTTTATTTCTTATTGGCATGGCCGCAGCACAAGCGCAATCTATATCAGGGTTGGTGACAGCTGCAGATGACGGACAAACGCTACCGGGGGTGAGCGTGGTAATAAAAGGGACTTCAAAGGGGACGGCAACGGACCTGCAGGGCAGGTACAGGCTTGAGGTGGCTGATAAGAATGCTTTGCTGGTGTTCAGTTTTATTGGTTACGGTACAATAGAGGTTCCGGTGAACGGACGGACAGTTATTGATATTACCCTGGAGACAGAAGCACGCACGCTGGATGAGTTTGTGATTACAGCACTTGGCGTGAAGAGGGAAAAGAGGGAGATAGGATATTCTTCTGAAAAAATGAGTACCGACCAGATCCAGAAGTCGGGGACACCCAATGTGATCAGTGCATTGGCAGGGAGGAGTGCCGGGGTGCAGGTTTCGCAGGGCGACGGTGTTGAAGGTGGTTCCACCCGTATTGTGATCCGCGGAAATAACAACCTGGCACGTAATAACCAGCCGCTGATAGTGGTGGATAATATACCGCTCGACAATAACCCCGGCCTTGATAACATAGGCCGTGGTGTTGACTGGGGTAATGGTATTGCTGATATAAATCCGTTTGATATTGAAGACTATACTGTCCTTAAAGGTGGTGCAGCTTCAGCGCTCTACGGCGAACGCGGTGCCAACGGCGTAATCCTTATTACGACTAAGAGAGGTAAGAAGCAGGGCGGACTTGGTGTTACCTACAATTATACCATCAAGATGAGCGACCCCTACCGGTATATGGAAGTGCAGAACAAGTACGGGCATGGTGGCCCAATATCACTGACTGAACCTGATTTTCCGGTGGATGAGAATGGCACTTTATTATACCCGGGGATTTATGGCAATGATAACCTGGTGCTTGACCAGGAGGGACATACTTCCACCACTTCAGCTGAATTCGGGTATTATGGTTCGGCGGTTTCATGGGGTCCTGAGATGAAGGGACAAATGATAAAGTGGTGGGATGGAGAGATGCGCGATTATTCGCCGCAGCCTGATAACCGGTCAATGCCATTCAGGCAGGGCATCACCCAAACGCACAATGTATCGGTACAGGGCGGTAATGATAAAGGAACCCTGAGGTTGTCGATGACCCACCAGGACCATACGCCTATTATTGAGAATAGTAATTATAACCGTACAACTATCAATTTTGGCACTAACATAAAAATTTCAGCAAAACTGAAAGCTGATGCCACCCTTACCTATGTGAAATACAAAAGGAAGAACAGCCCGATGATAGGGGAGGACGGCAACTCGTTCAGTAAGGGATTCCTCTACTCATGGCCACGCAGCTACAAGGGTATTGACAAAGAGGCTTACCAGATGCCCGACGGTTCACGCAACCTGCTCGACGGATATCCCTTCCTCTATGTTGACCGCTATATTTGGTGGAACTATTACAATAACAATACCTGGCAGGACCGCGACAAATATACCGGTTCCATTGCCCTTGTATGGGAAATTACGCCATGGCTGAATGCCACAGGCCGGATAGGGCGGGACTATACCGTTGAACAGTTCACCTCAAAAAACAAGCCGGTTGATTTCATTGGCCTGCAGGGGGGAGGCTACAGCAACAGCCTTGCAAAGACCACCAACGACAATATGGAAGTGCTGCTTACCGCTGCTAAAAAAGAGATACTGGGTTCACGGTTCAGTGCCAGGCTTAGTGTGGGTAGCAGCCGCTGGGACTATGGTACCTATGGCATTTCGGGCAAGTCGGGCACCTGGTACTATCCGAACATGTATACGTTCTTCAACTTTACGGAATATGTGTATGAAACCGACGAGAATGGCAATACCATGGTAGTAAATCCCGGAAGCGGTGACCCGGGATCAGGGCTGATACCTGTTGAAAGCCTGTTACGGCAGCGAACCAACTCAGTATTCTCGTTCCTGAACCTCTCATACAGCGATTACCTGTTCCTTGAAGTGACAGGACGCAATGACTGGTCGTCGACTCTTCCTGAAAACAACAACTCATATTTCTACCCGGCAGCATCACTGAGTTTTATTGCCAGTGAAGCATTCCAGATAGAGAAGAGCCTTCCATGGTTCAACTTTATGAAAATTAGGGGAGGCATAGCACAGACTGCCAGTCCTGCCATGGCTTACCAGAAGAACTTTTATTACCGGAGCTCGCTCTTCGGCGGACAGCAGGCCAGTTACCTGCCTGAGGTAATACCGCCCTTTGAACTCAGGCCACAGTTTGTTACAGGCTATGAGTCGGGTTTAACCCTTGGTTTCCTCGACAACAGGATAGATGTGGATGTAACATGGTACTACCAGCATTCCACCGACCAGATACTGAGCCTGCCGGTGCCTGTAAGTTCAGGAGCCAACAACATCATCATCAACCGCGGGGAGCTTTCAAACCGTGGTATTGAGATTATACTCAATACAGTACCTGTGCAGAGCGGGTACTTTATCATGAAGGCAGGCCTTAATTTCTCGCGCAACAGGAACCGTATCCTCAGCCTTGGCGGATATTCCAATGCCTATCACCTGGCGGATATCTGGGGATTGAACGGCCCTGCCATGGAACTGTATGAAGGCGATGACTACGGCACTATTACAGGGTACGATTATGTGTATGATGCCAATGGCAACCGGATACTGAATGATGAAGGCACAAAGTACAAAATAACGGATGTGCGGGTGCCGATTGGAAATGCCTCACCTGACTTTATCGGAGGTTTCACTACTGAATTTATCTATAAGAATTTCAGGCTCAGCACACTTATTGATACCAAGTGGGGTGGCGACATTTATAGTGGCTCATGGGTGATTGCACAGCAGACTGGCCAGAGTCCGTCGACACTGCTGGAACGCGACGGGGGAGGACTTCCCTACACTGATCCTGACGGAATTACCAGGAATGTTGGGGTAATTCTGCCGGGCGTTTATGAAAACGGCGAAGTGAACAACAAGGTGGTGCATTACTATTACAAATACCTGCCGAATATGGGAGGATGGGGTAAATTTGTTTCAACACCCGGCATCATGGAGAATACATGGGTGAAGATGCGTGAAATTTCACTGAGCTATACACTGCCTGAATCGGTTATAAAGAAAACCAGGGCATTCACCGGCCTGACGCTCAATATCACAGGCAGGGACCTGTTTTACATCTACACCACGCTGCCTGATAAAATCAATCCGGAAGGTATCATGGGATCAGGGAATGCCCAGGGATTTGAGTGGGCTTCGTTTCCCGGTGTAAGGTCATTTACTTTCGGAGCAACCGCAACCTTCTAAAAAGCAACCACATGAAACTACGATATACACTTATATTCCTTGCCTGTGTTACAATCCTTGGTTCATGCCGTAAGGATTTTGATGAGATTGATACCAATCCGCAGGGGTTTACCACTACCGGTGACGGTCCATTGTTTAATGGCATCATTAAGTCGCTGCTCCCTACCTGGAATGAGCAGTTCTACATCAACAACGAGATACTTTATGCCCAGACACAGCAGGCTGCCCTGACCAAAGCGGCATGGGGAAACTTCACGCTGGGTACTGAAGATATGTGGTCGGATTACTACAAGACACTACCTGCCATCAGGGAACTGGAGAAAAGGTTTGCCACCTACCCTGAAAATGCAGCAACCAACAACATGAAGGCCATGCTGATGATCGTGAAGGCTTACAAGACCTTCAAACTGACTGATATATTCGGCGATATGCCATACAGCAAGGCTGGTTACGGCTACCAGGACCTAGGTAAACTGTATCCTGATTACGACAACCAGCGTGATATCTATCTTTCGTTGCTGGATGACCTTGACTGGGCTGCAACTAATATAAATGACACGGCTGATGTAGCGGAACCTTTTACCACCTTTGCCAGGTTTGATAAACTTTTTAACGGCCGTCCCGATATGTGGCGGAAGTTTGCCAATTCATTGAGGCTGCGCTATGCCTTGAGGATGGTGGAAAAGGAGCCGGAGATCGCTTCAGGAATACTGGGGGAAGTGATAGGCAACAACCTTCCGGTGCTTTACGGATACGACTTTATATCGCCGGTACTCGAAAGTGCCTGCATATGGCCCGGTGCCAATGGTTTTTCGAATGAGAGCGTTAGCTGGTCGTTCAGGGAGCACAACGGACTGCGTATGGGAACTACCATATGGCAGCAGTTTTCTTCAACTGATGACCCGGCAGGCTCCGGTATCTTTGACCCCCGGGCGTACATTTTCTTTGAAGGCGACCAGAACGAGCAGTGGATTCCTTTTCCCCAGGTGCCGGAACCGGGTACTCCTTCATCGCAGGGCATTCCCTACGGTGCACACCGCGACGATAACGGCAACTACCACATAAAGAACAACGTAAATTACTCGCCTTTCAACTTCTTCATCATTGCTGACGAGGATAATATGCCGGTTATACTGATGACCGGTGCAGAAGTGCATTTCATCAAGGCAGAAGCTTACCTGAGGGGGCTTGGTGTCCCTGCAGACCCGTCTGCTGCCGACATTGAGTATATGAACGGTATCAATGCTTCCATTGAATGGTGGATGGAGTTGTCGGACAGGCTCAGGCTGCCCATATCAGGAGTAAAGTTTACCGACAAGATTACCATCCCCCAGAATCTTTCAGCTGCCTCTGTTCTGATGAAGTTCGGTTCGTGGAATGCTACGACGGATGAGGAAAAGTTGCGCTTTATACGCATCCAGCGCTGGATTGATGCATTCAGGCAGCCATGGGAGGCTTATGCAGAAGTGAGAAGGACAGGGATGATACCCGGACAGGAAGAAGGGCCGCACCATTACAGGATGCCTTACCCGCCTTCGGAAAGCCAGTATAACCAGATTAATATGCAAGAGGCCATAGCAAACCAGGGAGGTGACGACTCTTCAGTGAGATTATGGTGGATACCAAACGGAAAATAAACTTAGTAAAAACAGGACCTATGAAGAACATTTACCACAAAATCAGTTTCATGATGCTGATATTGCTGTTGCCGGCATTTGCAAGCATTAACGCTCAATCAAACCAGTACCTGCATTACGACTGCGCCAACCTTGATTATGTTGTGCTCGACAATGCATCGCAGTACGTTGCCAATTCACCGGGTATGACCATAGCCGGTTGGTTTTACGATGACCAGCTGAGTTACGGGCAGGGTATCATGGGTTTCAGGGGAACCCAGGGATTTTATATGATTGAACTGGCTGATGGCAAGATTGAATGCCGTTTCCAGAATTCAGCAGGCACCCTGTTTGAGTATGTGGCACCTGCCAACACCATTATTCCGCAGGTGTGGCAGCACTTTGCGTGGATATACGACGGCAGTTCAGTAAAGTTGTATGTAAATGGTATCCTGAAGGGCAGTAAAGCAGCCAACGGAACATTCACTGCCACTAACATTGCCTTTGCCATTGGCCGGAGTATTCTTGCCGGACTTGACTTTTACTGGTGCGGACGTTCGGACGAAGTCTCCGTATGGTCGAAAGCCCTTACACAGGCTGAAATCCAGGATATGATGGATAATGAACTTACCGGAAATGAAGCCGGCCTGCAGTTATATTACAAGTTTAACCAGGGTGTGCCGGGTGGCAACAATACTTCCATTACCACGCTTACATCAGAAATCGACTCACCTGCCCGTGATGCCGACCTGATAAACTTCAGGATGACCGGTGAAACCTCAAACTTCAACGGTACCTTAGATCCTAACTACCAGGCTATTTCATTCCCGCCGATACCAAATAAGTTAAACAATGCACCGCCATTTACTGTGGAAGCTACGGCCACTTCAGGATTGCCGGTAATTTTCACCATCCTTTCAGGGCCTGCCACAATTGACGGTAATGTAATTACACTTACCGGTGAGTCGGGAATGGTAGAAGTTGAGGCCTCACAGCCGGGTGGTGGACAGTACAACCCTGCTGAGCCTGTTATCCAGCGCTTTAATGTGCTTGATCCTCAGACACACCTGCCTAATATTGATATCCGGAACCCATTGCCAGGAAACGTATATGTGCCTCAACTGGCACCTATACAGATGGCAGCCATCTCTACCATAGAATTCCCTGAACTGTTTTCAGTAGCATGGGTAAAGTTCAGGATAAACGGGGTTACGGTTGATGCACAGAACTTCCTGAATGGCCATTTCACCGGCTGGTGGACACCTCCGGCATATGGTTCTTATACTGTTGAGGTTATGTCGGCCAATAACTATGGCGCTGTTAAGACTGAAACCATGGGCATTACCATCCAGCCTTCGGTCACCAACATGAATGCTGTTGCCTTCAGTGATATATGGCTCAGCCCGACGGTTGTGACCCAGACAGTGGAAGCTGATCTGCCTTCATACCTGGGAGCTTTCAACCAGATCATTGCTACATTGCAGGTAAGCTGTCCTCCGGGCGGATGTGGTGAATGGGACAGGGTGGCCTACATTGAAGCCCGTGACAAGGAGGGCAATTGGGTGGAGATCATCCGCTACATCACACCTTATGGTGTTGCCTGTTCGCATTCCATTGACCTTACAGATTATATGAGCATCCTGCAAGGAAAAACCGCTTTCAGGGCCAGCTGTTCAACCATGGATAATGGCTTTATGTACAGTCTTGATTTTGAGTACAAGGCCGGAACCCCTTCCTATCCTTACAGCAGGGTGGCAGAAGTATGGCGTGAGATATTCCCCTTTGGTGATTATGCCAATTTACAACCTGTACCTCTCTTCCAGTACGAATATCCTGACAATGCAGAGGCTTCAAGGCTGAAGCTGGTTTCAACCGGCCATGGCTGGGGTGACCTGAATACCGGCAACGCTGCAGAGTTCTACAATGCAACCCATGATATCTATATAAACGGGGCCAAGAAATACTCTCAGGTAAACTGGAGTACCTGCAACCCTAATCCTGATGCCTGCCAGCCGCAGAACGGCACGTGGTATCACAACCGTGCAGGATGGTGTCCCGGAAGCATTGCACCATGGTTCAATTTCAGCCTCAACGATTACGTTAATGCCGGGAATGTTAACCTTGGTTACAAGTTTTTTGAGAGTTATGTTGACTTCTGCCATCCAAACCACCCCAACTGTGTAACCGGTGTTACCTGCAGCAATTGCGATGATGGCTTCAACCCTGTACTCGACGTTGCCTGCTATGTGATATCGTATTCCAACAGCCCGATGATAGTGGTAAAAGCCAAAGGCGAACCTGTTGCCGAAAGCGCGCTGAAGGTATATCCAAACCCTTCAACCGGAGTGTTTGAGATATCGCTTGAGAAAACCGTCAACCTGAAAAACGGTGAGATCATCATCTACGACAACATGAGCCGTCCGGTGAAAACAGTATCATGGAACGGAGAAAACATCACCATTGACATGAGTAACTATGGCAAAGGAATGTATTTCCTCCAGGTTGTAAGCCCGGAATACAGGGATGTGAAGAAGGTGATTGTACAATAGCTGTCGGCTATCAGCTTTCAGCTACGGTTTTAAGCTGCTTTAGTCAACCTTCTCCATGCAATCCAATAAATCCCGTGCTTTGATGGTGACGATGCCTGAGGTAATATCCGACATAGCGTAGGGAATGATCAGCCGTTCATTGTGGAGTAAGGCTCCGCATGAATAAATAACATTAGGAACATACCCTTCGCGTTCCTGCTCGTTAGGATATAAGAGCGGTTCGCGGAGGCGGGCAATGACTTTACACGGATCATCGAGATCAAGCAGCAATGCACCAAGGAAGTATTGGCGCATGGCACCTACACCATGGGTTATCACCAGCCAGCCTTCAGGAAGCTCAATGGGTGAACCGCAGTTTCCGATTTGAATATACTCCCATGGTTCTTCGGGTTCCTGAAGCAATATCGGGTGATGCCAGAAGTGCAACTGGTCGGAGAACATGATGTAATTATTTTCGCCGTCCTGCCGGCCAAGCATTGCGTATTTACCATTAATCTTTCGCGGAAAAAGTGCCATTCCTTTGTTTTGTACAGCGCTTCCGTTCAGGGTTATGATGTTAAAAGTTCGGAAGTCGGTAGTTTCAATAAGTTGAGGCAGTATATTGAATCCATTATAAGCTGTATAGGTGGCATAGTATGTCACTGCTCCGTTGTCATCAACAAACCTTACAAACCTTGCGTCTTCGATACCCCTGCTCTCATTCTCGGAAACAGGAAAGATAACCCTTTCAGAAATCTGGCTTTTTTCATCAAAGCGTACTTTGTAATTTGAGTTTGCAAGCCACTTTATCTTAACCAATGTTTTGTCGTCACTGCTTATTGCAGGGTCTTCCAGCACCTTATGGAGGCTGTCGGACAAGTTAGCGAATGTAAACACTTCCGGTAGGCGGTTAATAATAGCTGAACTGGTTTCATTCCACACATCCATATCCCTGAGTTTAAGTTCAAAAAGGTGGCGGATATAAAATGGGTCATGTATCATCTTGGGAGTTTGTACGTAATCTGTTATCTGGTCGAATACCACATTGCCATCATCATCAACAACACCACTTCTGAAAACAATTGACGAAATGTGGCCTTCGCCGGTTGCCCTAAGGCTCATTATAAAGCGCAGTTCACCCGGACTAAGGTCGGATTGATCGGGGTGAGGCACTATTGACGGGTTAAACAGGGCTGCCGATTCAATAGAATACTCCATGGTAAAGTATGCTGCTATAAGCATTTGCTTAGCGTGTGGAATATTATTTTCAGTATTGAGATATTGCACTACACGGTGATAATTTTCCATTAGTCGTCGCTCAATATCGCGATGGCGATCATTGAAACTGACAAGTACATCCTTTAACACGTCAGCTGCATGTTCGTCAGTCATAGCAAGCACCCTTCCTGCTATCCTGGGAATTCGTTCAAGATGCGTTGGAACATGGGCACGAAGTATTACCCGTGAGGTATCACGTTGTATTTTTGCATCTCTCCTTCTGATAAACTCTTTTACGCCTGGCATAATAAAATGTGATTAGATACTTTTTTCAATAATTCTATTATAGATGTCAATATATTGCTCAACCATTCTTTCAGCACTGAACCTGGAAATTGCTTTCTCACTTATGTAAAACCGGTTGAGGTTGTCGACCTGTTGAACTGCGTGAACCGCTTCATCAACCGACTGGGTTAAAAAGCCTGTTTTATTGTGTTCGATCAGTTCGGGCATTGACCCGCGGTTAAAGGCAATAACGGGGGTTCCACAAATCATTGCTTCGGCAACACTCAATCCAAATGGCTCTTCAAAACTAATGGGGTGTAACAGCGCATATGCCCTTCCAAGCAATCGGTTTCGTTCAACCGGTCCCGAATTACCTATGTACTTTATCTGTTGTCCGTCAATTAAAGGCTTTACCTTATCCTGAAAGTAGGCTTCATCCTGAATCAGGCCTGAGATTATGAGATTACGTTTGGCAGCCTTTGCGATTTGTATAGATTCAACGGTTCCCTTTTCGGGATGTATCCTACCGAAATACAGCAAGTAATCATCCGGCCTTGGGTTAAATGAAAAATCTTCAGTCTTTATTCCATTATAAATGGTTGCTACATAATCGAGTTCAGGGGATCGGTCGGAATCACTTATGGAGACGTAATAGTTGTACTTGTTGTATTTCCGGTACACGGGAATGATACCGGGAGATGAAAACCCGTGAATGGTGGTCAGCATCGGTGTGCCTATCAAAGTTGAATAAGTGAGAGGCAGATAGTCGAAATTGTTATGGATGAGATCGAACCGTGATGACTGTTCCATCAAAAAGCTTATATGCAGGCATTCCCATACTTTTGGAATAATGCTGTCGTCCTCTGCATAGGCAGTTTCAGAAATGTATTCCAGATTAGCCGAAGTATGTGAATTACCTGTTGCGAAAAGGGTTACATCCATTCCTTTTGCCACCAGTCCTTCGGTAATATTTGAAGTTACCTGCTCCCATGGGCCATATTTAAGCGGAGGAGTACGCCATGCTATGGGCGCCAGTACAGCTATTTTCATGACTATAAAGGGGGTCTTGAATTATTAAGACAAGCATCAACCAGCTCATCAAGCAGGGCAGTGCCCGCACACATTACCGTGTCGGCGCCACCCCAGTAAACTTTCACAGTACCATCATTTTCAGGAACTGCACCACAGGTAAAAACTACATTGTGTACATAGCCTGTTATTTCCCACGGATCTTCAGGCTGTAAAATCCAATTATCTGATACACCCAATATAACTGAAGGATCCAACAGGTCGTGCAGGGCGACGCCAAGGCGGTAAACACTGCCATCCATGGTTGGAAACACGCCGTGATAGATGTTAAGCCATCCTTGCGGAGTTTTAATAGGAGGTGCTCCGGGTCCAATCTTCATTTCATCCCAATGATACTGCAATGGACGCATGATGAGTTTTGCTTCACCCCAATAGATAAGGTCGGGGGAGTACGAAATCCATACTGACCATGGTGAAATCTCCGAATGTGGCCTGTCGAGCCGCACATACCTGTTATTAATCTTTTCGGGAAAAATCACCACATTGCGATAATCGGCTTCAGTAATAAGAGAAATACGTTCAACCGAGGTGAAATCGGTCGTTCGTGCGAGGCCAATCCTCACACCGTGACGCGAGTAAGCACTGTAAGTAATGAGGTATACTCCGTCAATAAAAACAATGCGTGGGTCTTCAACACCATACTCTTCATAATCTTTGAAGATGCCATCTGTGGAAGGTACCATAAATGGCTCAGGGTCGACATTAAAGTTAAAGCCGTCCCTGCTTACTGCTTTACCCAGAATACTCCTGCCATTGTGTTTATGTGACCTGAATATCATGATATATTCACCGCCATGCTTTACTACCCCTGCATTGTGCACGGTTGCCACCGGATATGGCACATCGTGACGGGTAAGGATGGGATTACTTTTGTACCTGTTTATTAACATGACTTATCGGTTTTTTCGACTGGTCGTTTCTATAATATTCTTCATAAACATCCAGTACGGTTAAATAAGAAATAAGATAAGCCAGGGTGCTTTCGGCACCTTGGTTTCGGTTAACACCGTAACTTTCCAATCCGTCGCAACAACCTTCTGTTTCATAGTCATACAAGCCCAGCCTTAGGTCGTTTTCGCCATGGAACCACATGAAGGATGTGAATAGCCTGTTAAGGTATTTCTTCTCCTTGGTAAGAATGAAAGCCTGATGAAACATCAGTACTGACGCCATTGCATCAACAGGCTGCTGCGCAAAGCGTGACTTTTCACCGCCTTTTTGGTACCACTTTTCGTTACCAATGATGGAGAGGTATCCTTCACTGAATGTGACATCGGTAAGGAATTTCATCGATTCAAGAGCAGTATTTAGCACACGATCATCATGAATCAGTTCAGCGGCATGCAGCATTGCAAGAGGAAGAATGGCATTATCGTATGAGAGCTCTTCCTCAAACCAGTTCCAGTCAGGAGTACTGTTTTGCTCAAATAAACCGGTAAGTATATCGGTCTGTTTCTTGAGCGTTTCCAGCATTCCGTCGTCCGACGGGTTGCTTTTAAGGTAATAGCTGATTCCAATGATAGAAGCAGCAATGGCCCTGATGGCTGTTAACTTGGAAATCTCGGGCAATGCATTGAAGAAGATCATTCTGGCCGACTGGTAGTATGAATCATTTGGTGCATTATTCAAAAGGTACCCTAAGGCCCATATGGTTCGTCCAAAGGAATCTTCAGATCCACGTTTGTCGAGGAATGAGCGGTTGAAACTTAAAAAATTCCTGAAACTGCCATCGGTGTTCTGCATGTAATGAATATAGCTCAGGTAAACCGGACAAAGGTCATTGGCCAATGAATTCTTTTTTTGTTTGATGGCCATAATACTCATTAACAAGGCACGGGCATTATCATCAAGGCAATAACCTTCTTTAAGGTTAGGGATTCCGAATTTGGCATGCTGAATGATGCCTGTATCGTCAGTCATCCTCTTTACATGTGCCAGTGAGAATGGCGGCAGTAACATGATATCAAACGGAATAACTTCTTTGCGGTCGGGTTTTACTTCCTCATCGGCAACTTCCAAAATGACAGAGTAATACTTAGCCCCTGTTTTAGGCCATGTAATTTCCCTTCCATGTTCATAGGCTTTCTTCCGGAGTTTATTTCGCTTTTCCGGATAATCAAGCAAGTCGCTAAGGATTTCCGACAAGGCTTGGGTGTTGTTGAAATCAAACAGAATCCCCTTCCCATCGCTCAACAGCTCGGTGGCATGCCAGTAGGGAGTTGACACAACAGCTGTTCCCACCCCAACTGCATATGCAAGCGTACCGCTTGTAATCTGAGCTTCGTTTAGGTAGGGAGTGATGTATATATCGCTGGCATGAAGGTATTTGAAAAGCTCTTTCTGATTAACGAACTTATTGATCAGCACAACATTTCTTTGCAGGTTGAGGTCGTTAATGAGCCTGGTCAGATAAATCCGGTATTCCTCACCCGAGTGCCGGAGCACATTGGGATGTGTTTTACCGAGAACGATGTACAACAGTCCGGGATGTTTTTCAATAACAGGAGGCAGCGCTTTAAGCACAGTTTCGATCCCCTTGTTTCGACTGAGAAGGCCGAATGTCAATAGAAGATTCCTTTGTTCAAGCCTGAATTCTTTCTTAGTCTCTTCCTGATTGTACACAATATCAGGAACGCCGTGCTCTATGTATTCTATTTTCGATTCAGGGACATCATAGATATCGACCAGAAATCCTATGGCCTTTTGGCTCATTACAACAATTCGGTTAGCCATCTTGCAGATTTCCTGTAATACAGCCTTCTCGTTGAACGACGGGTTTTTAAGAATGGTATGAAGGGTAACCACAAGAGGTATTTCGAGCCTGTAGATAAGTGGCAGGATATACACCCCATTTTCACCACCATAAATGCCAAACTCATGCTGCAACATGCAGACATCAGCACCGCTTACATTGATATACCTGGCTGCCTGAAGATAATCCTCCTGTGAATTCTGCCTTATGGTATACACGACCTCTTCAGGATAAGAATAGTTCTGATCATGATCGTTCATGGCGATTACAAACCCTTCATAGTTCTCCTTTGGATCGGGATTACACTGAATGGCATTAAACAGGTTTCTGTTAAATGTACCAATACCGCACTCCCGTGGCGGATAAGTCCCTATAAATGCTACTTTCATTGTTCAGTTAATATTTTACCACAGGTTTCGTTTGAAACCTATATTATACTAACGGAAATAGGTTATTGCAGTTCACTACACTATACTGCGAAAAGATTTGTATTGTCATTTCGTCACTGACCGCTGGCGTAATCTCATAATGTTACAATTATTAAAAATTACTACATTTGCTTAAGTGTAATATATCAGCAGCAATCTTAGGTCCATGAAAACCAAAACTTTCCTCATCATCCTTACAATGTCATTACTGACCTGCATTAACTCCTTTGGGCAGTCACCGGCTTCTTTAATAAGTGAAGAAGACAAGACTAAACTGACAGATTTAATAAGTAAGCTTGTGCAACGTGAGCATATATCTGATGAAGGGCAGTACAAAGTGATTTACCGGTATGTTATGGATTATACCGGTGAAAATTTTGCTGAGGATATTCATAAGAATACGCTGATAGACCATATTGCCTTCAGGCACGAACACGACAAAGGTTATCTTAGGAAGAAGAACTACCTGGAGGTTGAAGCATACATTTATGATCAAAACAATAAACCGCTGGCTACAGTAAATACTTGGGGAATTCGTTATGGAAGTGTTAATTATAAGATTCACCTCGATAAAGTTACACCCGGCTCTTATAGTGAAAAAATAATGGATTTCTTAGCTAACCAGCAAGCGGGTCAAAGAGATTCATTTATTTTCCGGACACTCGTTAATAGCTCCATGCCATTAGGTGGCTTCATCATTTGGCAGGATAACCAACTAAGGTTCTATGATATCGCGAAGGAGGGCTATAAAGAGATTAATAATGATGATTTTATTAAGCTTTACGATAGTTCTCTGTTATGACATCTGAAAAAAAAAAGTTAGGGAATGTATAATAAATCTTGACTGAAAAGAGATTCCTTACAGCCGTTCGGAATCACTATTATTATCCTTCTTCCGGCTTAAAGATTTCCTTCAATGGTTACTTTAAAATACCTTGCTTTTCCCTAATAACCTTAATGCTATTTTAAGTTATTTAAAGATTAGTACATTTGCCTGTGCAGGATATATTAATTATGCACTTATTGAAAAGATTTAGGTTATGAAGAACAGGACAGTTGTGAATTTTGATGGCATCTGTTTATACATTGATTCTTATATCGGAGCGGCCCTTATTGGGAAAATTATACTCATTATGGCCAATCTAATTGGGTGGAGTTTGTTTTTCTATGTTGCTGTTAATATTTCCGGAGAAGAAGTGAAACCGTTTCTCTTTCCATTGGTATTCTTTTTCATAGTGCTGTTTATGGTAGCAAGATTCACCGCCTGGAATCTCTGGGGTGCAGAATTCATCAGAATTAATTCCAAATCCCTGAGTTATTCCAGATCATACGGGGTTATCCAAACAAAAGAAAAAGTTATTGAATTTAAAGCACTCAGGACAAGCTATGAGAAGATAAGGTACTTCAATGATGTTGAACACGGGAATTTATATTTCTACGATTACGATGAGCTGGATAATCCATTCGAAATATTTCGGACAAGTGTACTTATTTCTAAACCTAAGGCTGATGAAATATTGCAAAACATTGATACGGCAGTTGGCCTTGGAATATTCTATGAAAAGGTTAATTCGCTGCTTAATTAAATCTTCACTATCTACTCAGTAACAGTTTTAATCCATGAAAACCAAAACTTTCCTCATCATCCTTACAATGTCATTACTGACCTGCATTAACTCCTTTGGGCAGTCACCGGCTTCTTTAATAAGTGAAGAAGACAAGACTAAACTGACAGATTTAATAAGTAAGCTTGTGCAACGTGAGCATATATCTGATGAAGGGCAGTACAAAGTGATTTACCGGTATGTTATGGATTATACCGGTGAAAATTTTGCTGAGGATATTCATAAGAATACGCTGATAGACCATATTGCCTTCAGGCACGAACACGACAAAGGTTATCTTAGGAAGAAGAACTACCTGGAGGTTGAAGCATACATTTATGATCAAAACAATAAACCGCTGGCTACAGTATATACGTGGACAAGTCGTATTCCAGGTAATAGTTATAAGACTTATCTCGACAAAGTTATTCCAGGTTCTTATAGTGAAGAATTAATGAATTTCTTTACAAGCCAGCAGGTCGGTCAGAAAGATCAATTCATCTTCATTATGCTGGTTCAAAGCGGCTGGCCCTCGTCCTGCTTTATTATCTGGTCGGATAACCAGTGTAAGTTCTATGACGGAACAAAAGATGGCTACAAAGAAATAAGTAAAAGCGAATTCATTAATCGTTACCTGGATAGTCCTCCGTTAAGACATCTGAAAAACAGTTAGGAGATGCATCATGAATCTTCACTGAACACCTATTTGGGCCCCCAGCTTACAAGCCTTCTTTCTGTATAATCAGGGTTGGATGAGAAGATCTCCATAGTTTCTGATACGATACCGATGTCCCTGCAGAAGCGTGTATTAGAGTACCTGGTCCTGTATTCAAACAAGTCACTCATTTCATATTTAGTCTGATACGTACATGTAAAAAAATTACCTCCGGGTGTGGTGATCTTTTTATTCTTGTCGACCATTTTTGATGTGACGACATATAAAGTGTCGATTTGATTATTCCATTGCCTTGTGCTGTAATAGGTATCAAATATGGTTGTGAAGTCATCAGCAGAAAAACGCACTATGCCGTCGATATCGTAAATTTTGCCTTCAGATTCTCTCCAGAAATATTTATTTATTCTGCGAGGTATGAGAGATGGCCTGATAATCTTGTAGAATGTCAGTCCATCCACGACAGTGTCCTTTTCAACGAAACAGGTGTCAAACTTATCCAGTGGTGTTTCAACGGCATTGGTATCAACAACGAAACGCTGGTAAATCCAGTAATTACCGACTTTAAGGTTCCCGTATACGGGATACTCAACTGGTTCAGCAATAACAGGTTCGTCTTTTTTGCATGCAGCAAGGGTGAGGATTGAAAGTGCAATCATGAGAAGTTTCTTCATATTGATAGGTTTTAGATGGTAGGTTAACGACAAATATTGTAACATATTTTAACCATATTGCAATATTTCATACATAATTGTGTTATTAGCGTGAACACACAACAAACTATGAAAACAAACATCCTGATTGCCGCTGCAATCCTCATTTTAACACTTTCGGCCTCTGCCCAGAAGGGCCTTTACATTGGCTATGAGAACGGAATAAAGTTCGACTTCTACGATTACATTGATAACAATGCCAACACATACAACCACCTTGCTATGGATGGTGTTTGGGGCGGCTATGTGGGTTATAAGTGGAAAGGCTATTCTGTTGAAACGGGTTTCTATGGTTACTACCTTTCTTCCCCTTTTTTGTATTATGATTCTTTAACCGGTGTGCCACGGGTACAAGGCTCCAGCGGAAGCTCAGGAATGGATAAGTGGGTGATTCCTGTGAGATTCGGGAAAGAGTTCACTTTTTGCTCCGGGAGGCTTTTCGTTAAACCGGAAATCGGATTCCTTACCATGATAGCACGGGATCCCAGTGCTGACCCGTGGGTTGGCTCATCAGGCTATGGAATGAAGCATTGGTGGATTGACAATGAACCACCAAGAAGAGATTCTTCCTGGTCACGCCATTACATAACCGGCAAGTACAACTTCGCTCTTGAATCAAGCCTTTCAGGCGGGGTAAGGTTATGGAAGCATTTCGATATTTATCTTAAAGGAAGCCTGACCACCGGTTTCACTAACACCATGTTCAGCACTATAACCTATGATTCACCATACCAGCACCTGACAGCGGTTACTACGACGAGGAATTCAATGATTTACCAGATAGGGGTGAGGTATAATTTTTAAGTCGATTATTTATTATACGCATCAATTGCATTCCTCAGATGCTTTGGCTTTGAAAGGTATATGAAATAACTCGTCCACACACCCACTGCTCCCGTTACTGTTATGATAGTGCCGGGAGTATTGTTTGGTTTTTCAAGGCCCGGACTGTTTTTTGCTGCGTTTATAAGAGTAGCTATTCCACCAACAATGAGTGCACCTCCGGCAATTCCGAAAATAGTCTCTTTTCGGGATGCCTTTTTATACTTATCCAGGTACAGCATACTTTCGGGGTTATCTGAAAGGTCAACAACAAGGTTCTTGTAACTAGCCTTTTTAAGGTCGCCAAACCCTTTGTTGTAAAAGTTCTTGATTGTTCTGGTCGCCCCTCCTGAAGTGTACATTCCATTTGGGCCATAAAATCCCGGACTTGATGTGGTAACATCCCTTTCATACAAGTTTATTTTCCCCCGGCGTACTCTTTCACAAAAAGTTGCCGTTCCGGAAAAGTTAATTTTCATAGTATTGGCAAAGAAGCCCGTTTCGCCCCTGAAGAATTTAACTCTATAAGGGTCTACCACTAATGTATCGCACATAAGGTACGTTCCTCTTGAAAACGATGAACCCAGTTCAACATTCCGGCAGTAAAGTACTGAATCAGAGAAGAAGTAGATGTAATTCCGAGTCTCATCCACCTGAGCAGAAGCTGCACTGATGCTTACCCACATTAGAAGTGCAAAGACAAAGATCTTATGTTGCATGATAAATTGTTATGTTACATGCAAATGTATTAAAAGCCAATATATTTCCAAAATTCACTGAATTTTCAGCATATCTTTACCGAAAGCCGAAAGCCGAAAGCCGAAAGCCGAAAGCCGATAGCCGAAAGCCGACAGCCGACAGCTGAAAGCAATTTGTTAAATATTTCTTAAACCCTTCACTTCATTCATTTTTGCATTATTTTTGCATGTACAATTATGCATATGAAGAGCCGTATTCGTCAGATTGTTTCCTTGTTGCTGCTGGTGGTGTTTTTGATACCATCCACCGGGATGATGCTTTATGTGCATCATTGCAATATGAGCAACAGTACGGTTTATGATACAGAAAGGCCTTCTTCATGCTGTGGTGACGGTGGCTGTGCGGTTAACAGTCATTCACCTGAAGGTGATTTTACTGCAGTTTCTGCAACTCCATGCTGCGACAATTCACAGCTTTTCATAAAACTCGGACTTCACCTTCTGAGCCAAACTGTGAAGGTACTGACTGCCGATTATCCTGTTATCATTTCAGGTGTTGCACAGGTTTTATGGTCGGATGTTCCGGTTAAGGATGAGATCCGGGCAGACAACCTGCTGCTTTATCCCCCCGGTGAACTGCCGTTCATCATGCATTCCAGCCTGAGGCTTTGATTCCATTATAGTTATTGTTTATCTGCCGCATCGTTAATGTTGCCGGCACTGTATTACCTAATCAATAATCTATAATAACTGTGATGGAAAGAATTTTAAAACTAATTACTGTAATAATCGTCATGAGTATTTCGGCTGCAGCCACTGCCCAGCAGGTAGTGAAAGGGTCGGTTTATGAGCTTGACGAACAGAGTAAGAAAACCGGACTGCCTTTTGCCAATATACACTGGGAAGGCACTACCACCGGCACCGTTGCCGATGAGCACGGACATTTTAAACTCGCTGCCACCGATAACGGTCAGCGCATCATAGCCAGTTTTGTCGGCTATGCCAATGATACGCTGGTATATACCGGTCAGCGCGAACTGAATTTTATCCTGACCAAAGGTGCCACACTGGCCCAGGTGGAGGTGAAGGACAAGGTGGGCGGAAGCTATATATCAAAGATTAAACCTATAAAGACGGAGGTTATTACCGTTGCCGGACTGCAGAAGCTGGCATGCTGCAACCTTTCGGAGAGTTTTGAGAACAATGCTACAGTAGATGTTGGCTTCTCGGATGCCGTTACAGGTGCACGGCAGATCCAGATGCTCGGACTGGCTGGGGTATACAGTCAGATGATGGTAGAGAATATACCGTTTACCCGCGGACTGGGTTCGGCTTTCGGGCTGACCTATGTACCGGGCACATGGATGGAATCAATCCAGATATCAAAAGGTACTTCTTCGGTCATCAACGGTTATGAATCAACCACCGGACAGATCAATACGGAGTTCCGCAAGCCATGGAATACTGATAAGTTTTTCCTTAACGGATACCTGAACAACGAAGGCCGCTATGAGCTGAATGCACATGCTTCAAAGCGCTTCAACGAGAAGTGGAGTACCCTGTTGCTGGCGCATACATCACAGCAGGTGCTGAAGACAGATATGAACCATGACGGCTTTATCGACCTGCCTTTATCAACACAGGTAAACCTCAGCAACCGCTGGAGTTATGAGAAACATGGTGTAACTGAAAGTAAGTTCGGCATTAACTTCCTTCAGGATAGCCGCACTGGCGGACAGTTGGTTGACCGTACTACCGATGAAGCAATTGCCGGGAACCATTATGTGATGGAAGTTACCACCCGCCGTTTACAGGTGTATGACAAAACAGGTTTTATGTTTGCCAATCATCCGAATATGAATCTCGGATTGATTTTCAGCGGACTATACCATGAACAGGAAAGTACTTTCGGACGTACTCCTTATAATGCCACCCAGCTTGGTTTCTATGGTAATGCCATTTTACAGACCGGCTCCCCGAAGCACAGTGTAAGCACCGGACTCAGCATGATGTATGATGATTACGATGAAATGTATGCTGACAGCAGTTTTTCGAGGGTAGAATCGGTGCCGGGTGTCTTTGCACAGTACACCTTTACCCCAAGTGAAAAGATGAATTTCATTGCCGGCCTTCGTGCTGACCACCATAGCCTTTACGGGACGATCATCACCCCGAGGGTGCATTTCAAAGTGAATGTGCTAGAGCACACAGTGCTCAGGATGTCGGCTGGCAAGGGCTACAGGAGTCCGTCAATCCTGGCAGAGAATTCCGGATTGCTGGTTAGCTCGCGTAAGCTGGTTTTCCGCGAAAGCTTCAGGATGGAAGAAGCATGGAACTATGGCGTTAACCTCACCCAGGAGTTTAAGCTGGGCGAGAAAAACAGCATAACTGCCACTGTAGACTTCTACCGTACTGATTTCATCAACCAGATTATTACTGACCTTGATGAATCAGTTAACAGGGTTGTTTTCTATAACCTCGACGGGAAGTCGTACTCCAACAGCTTCCAGGCCGATGTTACGGCTAAAGTGTCAGACAGGGTTGAACTTACCGCAGCTTACAGGCTGAACGACACCCATGTAACAACAGCAGGGGAGTTACGTGAGAGGCCGCTGGTAACCAGGCATAAGGGATTGTTTACAGCCTCGTATGCCACAAGGTTTGAGAAGTGGAAGTTTGACTTTACCGGACAGTACAACGGAAGCACCCGTTTGCCCAAAGGTATCCATACCCTGGACCATGGTACCTACTCACCTGATTACATAACCATCCACAGCCAGGTAACCCGCAAGTTCAAACACTGGGATGTTTATGCAGGTGTAGAGAACCTCACAAACTTCACCCAGGACAACCCGGTTTTAGGCTACGATGATCCTTTCGGCGAAGGTTTTGATGCGGGGATTATATGGGGACCGGTTCTGGGAAGGATGTTTTATGCAGGATTTCGGTATACCATACCGATGGAATAAACGTACGGGCAGAAGATTTTCTGCCCATACTAAAAAAACGAAGTATAACCATATAAAAAAAGAACCTCACCCCCCGACCTTAGGGAAAGGTGTTGGGGTAAAGGAAAAAAAACCATGAAAACAGTAAAAAATCTTTTAGCAGTAATTTTCCTGTTTGTAGCAGGTAGTGTTTTTGCGCAGAATGCAAAAACCAGTGAAATTGATATTAAAGTATCGTCGCAATGCAGCATGTGTAAAGAGAGGCTCGAGAAGATGCTGGCCTTTGAGAAAGGGGTAGTAAGTTCAAACCTTGACCTTGAAACACATACTATCAAGGTAACATACAAAACCGGTAAAACCACTCCTGAGGCGATCCGCAAGGCTATCTCCAACACAGGTTATGATGCAGATGATGTAGCAGCAGATCCAAAAGCCTATGCCAAATTACCGGCATGCTGCCAAAAAGGTGGTCATGATGGTGATCATTCAGGACAACAGCATTAATTGATATTATTTCAAGTTAAGGAATCAACTCCCTCTCCTTGAGGAGAGGGTCGGGGTGAGGTGATCAACGGAGGTTAATAAAGTATCTTCCTCTTACCTTACCCTGAAGAATCAACTCAATCTTCTGAGGTAAATCATCCAATGTTATCATACTGGCAATTGAGTGGAGAGCGCCGGGCTTCCAGTCTTTTGCCAGTTTTTGCCATATGGCTTTGCGGGAATGCATAGGCCAGGTGGCTGATTCGATTCCAAGGAGGTTAATGCCATTTATGATGAATGGGAACACTGTTGTGTTGAGATGGATTGAATTGGCATTACCACAGCATGCTACATTACCATGCCGCATACATCCTTTAACAGCCGTGGCAAGGATGTTTCCGCCCACAGTATCAATGGCTCCTGCCCAACGCGGGCGCAGAAGGTATTTACCGCTCTGGTCGTCAGTTTCTTCACGGCTCAGAATTTGTGAGGCTCCGAGGCTTTTGAGGTATTCAGCCTGTTCAGCTTTTCCGGTTGATGCAATTACTTCATAGCCCGCACCGGATAAAATATTCACTGCAAGACTGCCGAGACCTCCTGTAGCACCGGTTACAAGTATCGGACCGCTGGATGGTTTTTGTCCGTTGGCCTCCATCTGGTAAAGGGCTAGGGCGGCGGTGAAACCTGCTGTGCCAAGCATCATGCTTTCTTCAGGAGTTAAGCCTTCGGGAAGTGGCATTACCCAATCGGCAGGAACACGGATGTATTGTCCGAAACCTCCGCTGGTATTCATGCCGAGGTCATAACTGCAGACTAGTACCTGTTGTCCGGGTTTAAACTCATCAATCCTGGAGCTTTCCACAATACCGCATGAATCTATGCCGGGGGTATGGGGAAAGTTGCGTGTAATGCCGCGATTACCATGTGATGAAAGGGCATCCTTGTAATTGAGGGATGAGTACAGAACCCTCATGAGCACATCGCCATCGGGCAGATCAGAGATCTTCCTTTCCTTTACAGAAGGCCTGATCCCTTCGGGGGTTTCTTCTGAAACGAGCGCCCTGAAAACCTGGTCTTCCATAGAGGGCAGAGTTACATAGTTTTCGACTCGTTGAATTCAGTCCAGGTCATCACTTTGTACTGGTCACTTCCATAATAGCGGAGAATAGGCATGATGTCCTCTGGTGTTTTATAGCCTTTGAACTTGAACAGCCACTCACTTTCGCCGTCAAGGATCACGTAAGAGGGATAGCGCAGTTCCTGTTTCAGCAGGGCAACAGCCAGTTGGTGTGGTGATTTAGCCTTTGCAGGGTCAGGATTAACGAACTCTTCACCCTTGAAGGTAACTGGTTCTTTCTGCTCGGCATTAAATTTCACCGCATAATAGTTCTTGTTGATGTAATCTACCACTTCAGGACTCAGGAAGGTTTCCCTGTCCATTTTCTTGCACCAGCCGCACCAGTCGGTATATACATCGATAAATATCTTCTTGGGTTTCTTTTTGTTCTTTTTTACAGCTTCCTCAAAGGTCATCCATTTGATGCCATCACCTGAAGCGGCTTCCTTAGCTTTTTCCTGTGCTGATGCTTTAAATCCGCTGAAAGCGAAAAGTATGATTCCTGCTAATACTAAGTACTTATTTTTCATAATGTTGATGTTATTAAATTAATCCCTGTGCCTGTCGATCTCCCGCTGGGTATCCTTGGTTTTAAGAGTTTCACGCTTGTCGTAATTCTTTTTCCCCTTGGCAATAGAGATCTTCAGCTTTGCAAGTCCGTCTTCATTAATAAATAGCAAAACCGGTATAATTGTAAGTCCCTTTTCGTTGGTTTTGGTCAGTAATTTTCTCAATTCCCTCTTGTTCAGCAATAGTTTACGGTCGCGTTTAGGCTCATGGTTGGCATAAGTGCCGTATTTGTACTCACTGATATGGAGGTTACGCACGAACAACTCATTTCCCACGAAAGTACAGTATGCATCGGTAAGGTTAGCCTTTCCTTCGCGCACTGATTTGATCTCAGTGCCCGTAAGAACAATGCCGGCTGTGAATTCCTCCGTAAGGAAATACTCAAATGACGCTTTTTTATTCTTAATCGTTATTCCACTCATAGGTGCAAAGATAAGCAATTAGCTGTTAGCTGTTGGCTGTTAGCTATTGGCTTTCGGATATTAGTTCCCCCTTCTCCTTGAGGAGAAGGGGTTAGGGGATGAGGTGGACAAGGGAGTGTGACTTACAACTTCACCTTTATCCCACCCATAATGTTAATTCCTGCCTGCGGGAAGTAGCCGTCGAGTTTGCCGTAGCTGCCTTCGTAGAAGTAACGGTAAACCCATGCGTTGGTTTCGTATTTGTGGTTAAAGAGGTTGTTTATGGCAACGTTGAATTCGATTTCATTGAGGAACTTTGGCTTCACTGTATAAGCAATACGCAGGTTATTGACGAAATAAGGGTCAAGGCTGCGGTCAGTTGAACCGGTATTGTCGATGTACTGTCGTGACACATATTTACCGTCGAAGGAAGCGGTAAGAGCCGGTATTGGTTTCCAGAGCAGTTCAAAGCTGCTGACGTTCACAGGGGAGAATGCAAGGGGAGTGTCACCCAGAGAGTCAATTAACTGTTCGCCGGTATCCCAGTTGTCAACTCTTTCATTGAAGCCGATAACCTTATTGCTGCTAAAGGCAGTATTGAAATTGAGCGTAAGGTTTTTATGCATTTCAACGGATGCTGCCAGCTCAATGCCGGTCCGATAAGATTCATCAACGTTTGTCATCACAGCTGAACCAACATCATTGATCTCACCGGTGAGTATCAGCTGGTCGTGGTAGTACATGTAGTAAGCGTTTGCATTGAGGCTGACAGTTCCGTTTTTATAAAGATAACCGAGCTCATAATCGTAAAGTCTTTCAGCTTTGGGTGCGCCCTTCCCGGGGTCGGCATCGGTGTAATTGTCCCTGTTGGGTTCACGGTGTGCCACTCCAAAGCTTCCATAGAGGCTGCCGTTCTGGTGAAGGTCGAAAAACCATCCGGCTTTAGGATTAAAGAAAAGGAAGTTATGCTCCTGGGCGATGTTACGCAGGTCGTCGTCAATTCCGGTTATCTCATAATTAAGGGTGCGTACCTGCAGGTCGCAGTAAAGATTTAACCTGCCGGTAGCTTTGAAGTTTGCTTTGGCAAAAACATTAAGGTCTTTCTTTGTACCTGTACCCCTGTACCATTCATAGTCAGGCTCAATAAAATTATGGCCGTCCTGTACCCAAATGATCTTTCCGAAATGTTGTCCATCATAAATATTCCCCGATGAGCCGAAGATCATCTGCAGCCTGTTTATCGGCTGGTATGTGAATGAAGCTGTATAGCCGTAAAAATCATTGTCAAGGTGCTTCTGCCGGATCAGGTCAGTAGAAGGGTTTAAATCTTCGATAACAATGCCGTAGTCTGAAAGGTCGTGGTCGTCCTTGTACTGCTCATAATAACCCCTGCCATAGGTATAATGCAGGGCCAGGTTGAGGGTGCTTTTAACGCTGAACTGGTGCGCAAGCATAAACTGATAGTGGTCTTGCTGGTAGTTATCGGTCTCATTTTCATAGAACTTAACCTTGCCATTCAAATCGTAATACATACCCATTCCATTGTATGTGCGGTTGGTATCAAGCATGTAAGAAGGTACACCATCCCAGGCCTGGTACGTTTTTTCTATGCCAGAGAAGATGTTGAACTTCAGGATTGTTTTATCCCCGTAATATCCTGACGATATATAGAACGACTTCAGGTCGGCAGATGCACGGTCGATAAAACCGTCGGAAGTAAGTTTCGACAGTCTTGCATCCATTACCCATTTACCATTAATAAGACCTGTACCTGCTGCAACGGTATTCCGGAAGGTATTGAACGAACCGTAGGCACTCTGGACTTCTCCGTAAGGGACAGTGGAAGGTGCAAGTGTTTTGAGGTTAACACTGGCGCCGAATGCTGCTGCTCCGTTGGTTGAAGAGCCTACACCACGCTGCACCTGCAGACTGGAGACCGAGGAGGAGAGGTCGGGCATATTCACCCAGTATACGCTGTGTGATTCAGCATCGTTGAGGGGTATTCCATTCACAGTTATGTTTATACGGTTCATATCGGTGCCCCGGATGCGGAAGTTGGTGTAGCCGATTCCGGTACCTGCATCGGAGGTAGAGACCGTTGCCGGCAGGTGCTCAAGCAGGAATGGCATATCGCGGCCCTGGTCGAGCCGGTTGATGGTTTCACGGCCTATAGTGGAAGTGGATACGGGAGTTTTCTCACCCGCCCTGGTTGACTGTATAATAACCTCGTCAGTGATCGTATAGGTAGTTGGTTCCATGGAAACAAGCACTGCCTGGCTTTCATAGAAATGCACATCGCTCACCCAATCGCTGTAACCGATATAAGAGACCTTCATTTTATAATGTCCTTCTTTCAGTCCGGTAAGTTCAAACATACCGTCGGATTTAGTAATGGTAGCTTTAAGGTTGTTGTTGATTACGATGTTGGCTCCGGCAAGCGGAGTGCCATTGTTAACATCGATTACACGTCCTTTGATAGTAATTTGTGCTGCGAGAAATAAAGGCAGCAATGCCGGTAAAACCGTTAGAATCCTTTTAATCATCTTGAAATTCAGTATTTTAGATTAAACATCCCTTCGCCGGCATTACCCGGTGCAGGTTCAATGAGTATGATCTCAGCCCGTATATTTAAGGCACCCCAATCGGAAATCGCTACAAAGGTATGAAACAATATTATAATTTCGTATCCGTTTTAGAGCAAAACAATTTTAAAGGATGAAAAGGCTGGCATTTCTACTGGTTATAATGCTGCTCGTTGCGGGGGCCTGTAACAAGGATCAATTCCCTGATGAGTTCAGTGTTATCGGCCGGTGGCGGGAGAATATTACAGATACGGACAGGACAGAAATAGAATTTAAAAGATTCAGTGTACTGATGCTGAAACTGAAGGGCGATACCCTTGCTTCGGAGTACAGGTATAAGCTCGACAAAGCCAATGAACTTCAGATATTTGACATAGCTGAATTTCCCAACGGCCGCAGTACTCTCCACCGGATAACCTACAACTCCAAAGACGAAGAGCGTATCACCATTTACGGCCTATACCCTGCAGCACAAGCGGAAAGTGTTACGGAGTTTGTGAGAAGGTAAGTGCAGCATAAGTGTTAACCATTAACCAATATTCATGAAAAAGATCTCTATTGTTAACGGACCAAACCTTAACCTTACCGGTGTAAGGGAACAGGAAATATACGGCACCGCATCCTTTGATACATTGCTTAAAGAACTTCATACAGAATTCCCCGAAGCAGAGATCGATTATTTCCAAAGCAATATTGAAGGTGAAATCATCAACAGGCTGCATGAGAAAGGTTTTACATCCGATGGCATTATACTCAATGCAGGTGGTTACACCCATACGTCAGTGGCTATTGGCGATGCCGTTAAAGCCATTAAAGCACCCGTAATCGAGGTTCACATGAGCAATATCTGGTCGAGGGAAGCATTCAGGCATACCTCTTATATATCACCGGTGGCAAAAGGAGTAATAGCAGGACTGGGAATGGAAGGCTATAAGCTGGCGGTTAAGTTCTTTTTTAACAAGTAAAGATATGGCGTGGTTTATTCTGGTTATTGCAGGACTTTTCGAGACCGTTTGGGCGGTGGCAATGAAATATTCAGAAGGATTTACAAAACTGTGGCCCTCTGTAATTACAGGCATTGCCATGGCTATCAGTATATGGTTGCTTGCAACAGCACTGAAACATCTTCCACTTGGAACTGCTTATGCTGTTTGGACCGGAATTGGTGCTCTGGGTGCTGTTGTGTATGGAATTATTGTATTTGATGAATCAAAAGACATTCTGAGAATGCTCTTTGTGTTAATGATACTTGGGGGAATTGTTGGATTAAGGTTGATTACTAAATGATTGTAATCTACGAAAACATGTCCTGCCTTATCTGCGAAAACCTCTTAATACCTTTGAGGAAATAAGCCACCACAATATTTCCCATATACACTTGTGTTACATGGCGGTGTGGTATCTGGCTGCGTTTATGCTTGTGTTTACCAAAACGGCGGTAGAAGCTCATATGGGCGCGTACAACAGCCCAGAAGTCATCAAAGCCACCATCTACCAGGAATTTGAAAGCTGCCAGTCCGTCGAGGAACAGGCGGGAAATAAAGACCGGTATAAGTCGCTCAGCAGGCAGGTTTTTATAGAGCAGCGTAATGTTGTTACGCATATTAAGATAAGTCTTGAAACTTGATATTTTAGGCAGTGTTCCACCACCTACGTGGAATACCTTTGAAGCAGGGCAAACCATGATCTTGTAGCCCAAGTGCTTCATGCGCCAGCAGAAATCTATTTCCTCCATGTGTGCGAAGAAATCCTCATCAAAGCCACCGTGTTTCCTGAAGAGCTCAGCCCTTACAAAAAGGCAGGCACCTGTAGCCCAGAACACTTCGCGGGTATCATCATACTGCCCGGTATCTTTCTCAAGCTCTGTAAACAGCCGGCCACGACAGAAAGGGTAGCCGTACTGGTCAATAAAACCGCCTGCAGCTCCGGCATATTCAAAGTATTCAGGTGCATGGTACGACCGGATCACTGGCTGGCAGGCAGCAATGGAAGGATCACTGTCCATCAGTTCAATAACCGGTTCAATCCACCGGGGAGTAACTTCAATATCTGAATTAAGGAGGATATAATACTCTGCTTCAACCAGGGCGAGGGCATCATTGTATCCCTTGGCAAAACCTCCATTGGTCTCATTCTGAATGATCTTTACCTGAGGGAAGTCCCTTGAGAGCATTTCAACGGAGTCGTCCTTTGAGGCATTATCGGCAACAATAATGCTTACATCAGCGGGGGTATTATTCAGCACAGAAGGCAGGAACTTCTTAAGGAAGCTGCTGCCGTTCCAGTTTAAGATAACTACCGCTGTTCGCACTCAGTTAAGTTGATATGTTCTTTGAGCAAAGATAAGGATTTTTAGCTGTCAGCTGTCAGCTATCAGCTGTCAGTTAAAAAAATCTTATCACATCCTGGCTCCCTATCCATGAGGAGAGGGTCGGGGTGAGGTGATTATCACTCACATACAAAAGTCTTCTTTTCTTTCCCGATTCCTGTAACTGTTAACTTTTTCCAGTGCGGGGGAAGGCATGGTTTTACCTGGATAATCCCCTGGTCGGTAATGTGAAGTCCGGCGAAACCAAAGAGCACTGCTTGTAAAAGGCCTCCGGCACCGGTAGCAAAATAGGTGTTGTTGAACTGCGGGGTCTCGGCAATGGCACCGAAGGGTGGGCGCTTGTTGGGATAGTAGCCTTTGGTAAAGAGTTCCCAGGCCATTTTATTATTGCCTAACCGGGCATAGAGTATCGAAAGGATAGAGTGGCTCATTGCAGGACCTTCGGGCGATATACGTGGTTCGTAGTATTCAATGTCGCGGATAACCTGTTTCTTATCAGTCACCTGCTGCAGCGGATAAGCAAGGAGGTTTACATCTGCCTGTTTTATAATCTCACCCTTGTAGTTGCTGTGTTCCATCATTACACCATCGGGGAAGTAATAGAATTTAAGCTTTCCGGCTACATCATTCCAAGCCGGAGATGGTTCTTCGTTCAGAACCACTGCCGCCTGTGCAGCATATTCAAGCACTGCTTTAGCTGAACCGTTTGTAAAGGCATTGTCGTCAACATTAGGTGCAAATTCGTTAGCTCCCACAACATTTTTAATTGACCAGGTTCCATCAGCATTGAGAGTTGCCCTGCTTACCCAGAAATCCGCTATCTCCTTTATCATCGGGTAACCTTTCAGTCTTAGCCATTCTTTATCACCGGTTACCCTGTAGTAGTTCCAGCATGCTATGCCTATATCAGCTGTAATATGGTGTTCAAAGGTTCCGGTAAGTGCAAACGGTGGGGTAGCTTCTTCACCTGTGTCGTCAGATTCCCAGGGAAACATTGCTCCTTTATAACCATATACATTGGCTTTCATGCGTGCTTTATCCAACCTGTTAAACCTGTAATTTAAGGCTGATGCAGCCACTTCAGGATGAAATGCCATGAGCGGAGGGAGCATCCACAGCTCGGTATCCCAGAATATGTGGCCGTTATATATCTGTGATGAAAGGCCCATAGGGGGAATGCTCAGGTTATGGTCGCTGCGAGAGAAAGAGTAGAGGTGGTACAAAGCCAGCCGAACATCGCTTTGTGAGATGCTGTCACCTTCGATGATAATATCGCCTTTCCATAACTCATTCCATAATGCCTTATGTTCGGCAATGAGTTTTTCCTTGTTACCCCTCATTATGTATATAGCAAGTCGTTCAGATTCATTTTCAGGATCTGCAAAATCAGCTGTTGTGCATATGGCTCCAGTCCATGCAAAAACATAGTCATTGCCTTTGCTGAGTGTTTTCTCAAACCACAGGCGGTTATCTTTTTCTCCCACCGCATTATGTTTCAGTTCAGGCCATTCATGGTTAAAAATAAATGTGGCACTGGATGCAAGCCTGTGTTTACCAAACTCACTCCCAGCAAAGGTTTGCAAAAGGGGCATAACAGCCTCATTGTCCCTCAGGGTCTTGAAGCCTGAATGTGATACTTTGTAATTTCCGGGAGTAATGATTATTCCTTCTGCTTTAAGGCTGATATCTTTTAACGGCTTAATGCTCACATCTATTAGTCCTAGGAAGGGCTGGTTCCTTAATGCATATATCCTGTAGTTTATTAGTGCTTTATCCCTGAAACTGAAGGAGGTTTCAAGGTAAGCTTCTTTCATATTCAGGGTTTGTTTCCACTGGGTGGTATTGCTGTTATCAACTGCCTCACCATCGATCCATACGGACAAATTACAGAAATTCAGTCCTTTGAGGATCCTGCTCACGCCTGTTGCTGATTCCCGGTCGAATACATTATTGAGAATAATGTCGTTTGTTTTAAACAGTGCGGCTGCAGGCATGATACCTATGCGGCCGTTGGATACTGCTATCGGTACATAGTTTTCCTGCTGTGTAACGTTTATGAGCCATCCTGCTGTCTTTTCGGTCTGAGCCACAGCGCATAGTGATAGTAAGCAAACGGTGAATAATACTGAAAACTGTTTCATAGTTTTATGCATAAAAGGAATAATCAAGGGTTTTATTTTTTAAGAATAAGGGGACAGGTTTGCACTGTCCCCTTAATTCAATCACACAATCTACCACTAAAAACCTATATTTTGTACAAGGTTTGGATTTACATCAAGTTCAGTCTGCGGAATAGGATATAAACCTTTTCTTGCAGGTTGGTAACCCAAAGGACCCAATTCCTGTTCTGCCAGTCCCCATCTTACGAGGTCGAAGTAACGCTTTCCTTCAAGGGCAAGCTCAACCCTGCGCTCATGAACGATAGCGGCAAAGATATCATCACCTGCTGTAATATCAGGAAGGACGTTGGTGTTACCGCGAGCCCTTTCACGAACCATGTTGATCTTATCAACTGCTTCACTTACATTGCCTGTCCTGAATGCAGCTTCAGCATAGCCAAGGAGGACTTCGGCATAGCGGATCTGTTTTTGGTTCTGCTCATGACGTTCGGCATTGCTGCCAACCGGAACACCAACCACATACTTTCCGCAGCTATACCCTGTTTCAGGAGCCCAGGCTGCCTGGAAAGGAATATCAGCAATCTCATCCGATATAATGTCACCCTCACGGATTACGGTGTATTTAAGTCTTGGGTCACCCGGTTCAAATTCATCTACAAGGTCCTGTGTAGGCATGCAGAAGCCCAATCCAAAGATGGTAGAGCCATTACGAGGGCGAACCCAGAAATTGAAACCATTGCCATAAGCAAACTCGCCGCCTTTAAACTGGGTTTCAAAAACCACTTCAGTACCATTATCAAATTCAGGTTTGAAGATATTGCCAAATTCAGGTTCAAGACTGTAATTGCCACTGTTAACAACAGCTGAGAATGCTTCGAAAGCTGATTGCCATTGCTCGGTAAACAGGTTAGCATTTCCAAGGAGGGCAAGTGCAGCACCTTTATCAGCACGGCCGATATTTGATGCATCATACTCAGTTTTCCATGGAAGGAGTCCCGCAGCCTTTATAAGGTCATCTTTTATAAGCTCCCAGCTTTCATCAATAGTTGCCTTAGCGGGTGTGCTTTCAGCATCAATAGTGGTTTTCATAAGAGGAACACCGCCCCACCTTATAACCAGGTTGTAATAGTAAAAAGCCCTCAGGAAATGTGCTTCACCAAGAATCCTGTCTTTCTTTGCCTGTGGCATTTCTATTCCGGGCACATAGTCGAGCACCAGGTTTGAGAGGTATACGCCTTTGTAAAAGAGCGACCACAGAGTCTGGTTAGCACCATCGGTAGCATTAAAGTTGAGGTTATCCATGTTGGTAAGTGCTGCAAGGTCAACGCCCTGTCCTTTAACAGCATCATCAGAAATAATGTCCTTCTCAAAGGCTATATTCTTTATCCAGAAGTCCATCATGATGGTGTAGGCACCGTTAATGGCAGCCTCTGCATCAGCTTCGGTTTTATAGAAGCTGCTGGTTGACATGCTCCCATTTGGAGTCTTGTCGAGGAAATCCTTGTCCTTTGTGCATGAAGGCACCAGTAAGCTCAATACCAATGCAAAGCTGACTGCTATATAAAGTTGTTTTTTCATCTTGTTCATGATTTGTGTTTTACTATAATGTGACATTCAGGCCAAAAATGTAGCTCTTGTTCTGAGGATAAGTTACCTCATCAAAGCCAATGGTGCGGTCGCCGAGGGAAGCGCGTGAAACACCCACTTCAGGATCATAGCCTGTGTATTTTGTGAAAGTGAGCAGGTTGCCTCCTGAAAAGAATACACGTACATTCTGCATTCCTGCTTTTCTGGCATATTTGGCCGGCAAAGTATAACCCAACTGGATATTCTTTAAGCGCAGGTATGACCCGTCTTCAATATACCTGTCAGATCCTCTTGCATTTTGGTTTACATCCACAGTACTTACACGTGGCTCACTGAAACTGGTTCCTTCACCTGTCCATCTGTTGAGGATTTCAGTGCCCTTGTTATAATTATATCCTGAGTTTGTAAGCCAGAATTTTGTCGCATTGTATATTTCATTGCCTGATTGTCCCTGGAAAAAGATTGTGAGGTCGAAGCCTTTATAAGCAGCTGATCCCGAAAATCCAAAGAACATATCCGGATATGGATTACCAATAAATGTGCGGTCGTCACTTGTGATAACACCGTCGTTATTGATATCCTTAAACCTGATATCACCCGGTACTGCACCCGGCTGGTCGGCATGGGCTTCTATTTCAACCTGATTCTGGAAAATACCATCGGTAACATATCCGTAGAACTCACGGATAGAATGGCCAACTTCAGTACGTGATGACATGTCGAAGAAGAAGCCTGCTGTTATGGCATCGCTGTAGTCGCCAAGTTTTATTACTTCGTTCCTGAATGTTGAGAGGTTGGCGCTGAGGCTGTAATCAACCCTGCCAATTTTATCTCTCCACTGTCCCTGGAATTCCCATCCTTTGTTCTGGATCTCACCGATGTTTTCGTAACCGGTACTTGAGAAACCGGAAGTAGCAGCCTGAGGCAATACAAGCAGCATATCGGTTGTATTCTTTATAAAATAGTCAACGGTGAAAACCAGTTTGTACTTAAGAGCCATGAGGTCAAATCCGAAGTTTGACTGTGTAGTGGTTTCCCATCTTACATCAGGATTGAAGTCGGAAGCAGGGTAGTAACCTACGAACAGCGATTGGGGCATTCCGAATGTATAGAATGTCTGCTGCAATGAACTGGAGAAGGCATAGAGCCCAATGTCCTGGTTGCCTAACTGGCCCCATGAAGCACGGAGTTTAAGGTCGTCGATAAATTTAACTTTAAAGAAGTCCTCTTTTGAAATACGCCATCCAACAGAAGCAGAAGGGAATAAACCCCAGCGGTTTTCTTTGCCAAATCTTGAAGAGCCGTCGTACCTTGCATTCAGTGCTACAAGGTATTTGTCGTTATAATCGTAATTAATCCTACCGAACCATGAAAGTAGTGACCACTCAGTAAGTACACCGAGTGATTTATCATTTGCAGAACCGGCATCAAGGAATTGGAGATAATCCTCATTATTGCTGAACTTCTCGCGGTAACCTGATATTATCTCAGTCTTTGAGTTCTGGATGGTGTTACCTGCCAGAAGGTTAATCTGGTGGTTGCTTATCTTTTTAGTGTAGTTGAGGGTGTTTTCCCAGTTGATATCAAAGTAATCGGCATCGAGGGCAGTAAGGCTGTTGATGGCCCTTGTAGCATTACCTTCAGTGAAAGTGGGTTCAAAATCCCTTGTCTTACGGGAATAGATATTCAATCCGAGGTTCGACCTGAGTTTAAGGCCCGGGATTATATTATACTCAGCAAACATATTGCCGAAAAGCTGGTTGTTTGCTGCCATTTTATCTGACCTGTCAGCCATTCCCAGCGGATTCTGTGCATCACCTTCATTTTCACCCGGACCAGCATAAGTGCCGTCTTCATTATATACAGAAATAGTAGGAGGTTGGAATATAGCTGCCCTTACTACTCCGTTAATCTCAGTATCTATCAGGTTTTCATTGATCCTCGAAAGGTTCATGTTAGTCCCGACAGTGAATTTATCTGATAGTGTTGAATTAAGGTTAAAACGAAGGTTGTAGCGTTTAAAGTCGGAGAACTTAACAATACCATCCTGACCGTAATATCCGAGGCCGAGCAGGTAGGTAGTATTCTGGTTACCGCTGGTAACAGAGAAATCATATTTCTGGAAAGCAGCATCACGGAAGATAACATCCTGCCAGTCGGTTCCTGCACCAACTGCTTTCCCTGATTCAGCCCACACAGGGGTAAGGCCGGCATTTACAAGTGCTTCGTCGCTTATCATACCATACTCTTCAGCAGTGAGCAGATCGAGCTTATTGGCTACCTGCTGGATGCCTGCCTGGGCGTTGAAGTTTACTTTTGTTACTCCTGCCTGTCCTTTTTTAGTTGTAATAAGAACCACGCCATTGGCAGCCCTTGCACCATAGATGGCGGCTGCAGAAGCATCTTTAAGGATACTGATTGATTCAATATCATCGGTGTTAAGGCTGTTAATGAATTCCTTGGTTGGAACACCATCGATAACATAAAGTGGATCACTATCGCCGATAGTACCAATACCCCTGATCTTAATCTGCATGCTTCCGCCGGGGTTTCCATAATTCTGGGTTACCTGCACACCCGCTACCTGTCCTTGCAGTGCCTGGTCGATACCTGCCACCGGTATCTTCCTTATATCGTTGCTGTTAACCGTAGCAACAGCTCCGGTAATATCGCGTTTGCGTTGGGTACCATAACCCACAACCACAACTTCCTCAAGGTTCATGATGTCTTCCTCAAGCACAACATTGATTGATTGCCTGCCTGCAACAGGGACTTCCTGTGTTGTGTAACCGATAAAAGAAAAGACAAGAACGGCATTAGCATCTTCCGCCTGGATGATGAAATTTCCGGCGGCATCTGTAATAGTACCGGTTGTTGTTCCTTTGATCCTGACAGTAACACCCGGCAACGGACCATTTTTATCGGAAACATTCCCTGAGATTTTTATTTGCGGAGATGTTGATTTTAACTCATTTCTTGATAATAGGATAATACGGTCGATTACCCTGAAAGTAAGTCCTGTGCCATTAAGTACACTTGTCATTACATTCTCGATATTCTCATTTTTAGCTTTTACTGATACATTTGCCAGTACCATTTCATCAAGGTTAGCTTCATAGGCAAACTCAAATTCAGTCTGCTCTTTTATCTCAGTAATAACTTTCTGCAGGGATACATCCCTGTAGTCGAGGTTTAACCTTACCTTCTGGGCATACGACTCACCGGCGGTTGCTGTGAGTAACGTACAGAATAACAGTAATATGCTTACATTTGACATGATAAGGATTTTGATTAAAAATCTTTTGTCAAAAGCCCGGGCCTTTGCAATTTCTTTCATAATTTTGATTAGATTTAATTGACACTCCTTTAGTTGATTGAATCACCTGACCGGGAACTATGCGCCAACATTTTCCCGGTTTTTTTATGTATCGAACTTATGGTCCCATAACGGTTGTTAGTTTTGTGTGTGGTTTATTTATTTTATGTGGTTGTTTGCATCGTTTTTACCTGTTAACTTTTTAATTTTCAGCGAATCAACCGGAGCGATAAAACTGAGCATCCTGAAAACTGTGTCAAAAGGTTGTGTCTTGCGGAAAACAAAATTGTACCGGTTGGTATCACCAGCGATTTTTGCATTATCATATTCAAACTGTACATTATAGACATCACTCATTTTATCGAGTATTTCCTTAATGCCGGCTTTATCAAACATCACAAGCCCTTCCTGCCAGGAGGTATATAGGCGGGTGTTGACCGTTGATACCTTTAATGAGCGTGTTTCTGAATTATACGTTGCCATTTCTGAAGGATTCATTTCAAGCACTTCTTTACCGTCAGTATCGGTAAGTATTACTTTACCGGTTACAAGTACCGTCTGCAACTGATTGCCACTTGTATTTACATTGAAGGAAGTACCTGTAACCTCAATATTTAGCTTATCGGTTTTAACCACAAACCTGCTGTCAGCCATCTTTTCAACCATGAAGAATGCTTCTCCTTCAAGTTCTACTTCCCTCATTCCATCTTTAAAAACAGAAGGGTAGCTTATGCGCGAATCTTCATTCAATGCTATCCGTGAACCGTCAGGTAGTTTAATATTCATTACCTGGCCGTTTAAGGGAACTATATGTTCAACCATCAAAGGTTTCTCAGCCGGAGGCAGCAGCCACAATCCCAATGCTGTGAGAGCGATGATACCGGTGAAAATTGCTGCATACCTGATAAACCGGTATAATCTGATCTTATTTGACTTACCCTGCAATCTGTCGACTGAACGGTTAAAACTGCTGATGGATTTACTGAGTTCTTTGCCTGCATACTGATTTATTTTGCCGGCCTGCCAAACCATCCTCAAACGGGTATAGGTTTGCATATTCATTTCCGATTCGTTCAGCCACGATACAATCTGGGATTCTTCTTCTGCGCTGGCTTCACCGCGGAGTTTTTTCAGCAGCAGTTCTTCATTGAATTGTGTCACGTTTGTCTGTTTTAGAGAATGACAGACATAGTGGCCAAAGTACGTAAATGATTTTAAGATTTTTTTTCAGATGAAGATCACTACCCGAAAGGTTCAGAAAAACCATGGTATCAGGAAAAACTTATCCTTTAATTTGGATCGTAAGACTTTCAGTGCGTGATAAATGTGGGTTTCAGCAGTGCGTTCGGTGATATTTAGCATAGCTGCAATTTCTTTGGTTTTAAGCCCGTCAATATAACTGCTGATAAAGGCCTGGCGGCACTTGTCGGGTAATGAAGCTATAGCGTCTTCGATTTCACGGTGCAGTTCCTGCGAAAATATCTTTACAATAACCGGGTTACTTTCAGGGTCATAATACCGGTACTCATTCTCAAAAAGGCTGGTGGTTTTATCGGAATGCTGCCTTATCACCTTCTCATGATTTATGTGGTTCAGGCAGCGCCTGTAAACTGACCTGAAGAGGTAGGCTTCGAGAGAAGTGTGGATAGTTATTTTATCTGACTGGTCCCATAAATACACCATCAGGTCCTGCACAATGTCGCGGGCGTTTTCTTTATCAGTAAATATCTCCGCATAAGCAAGCAACCGAGGAAAATAATTGCGGAACAATGCGTTATAAGCCTCCCGGTCATTCTTTGAAGGAAGCATTACTGCAATATGTTCTGACAATTCAGGCACTTGGAAAGGTTTTTCCAAATGTAGTGAAATTCACCTAACCTATAGTATCAAATCCATCCACTAAACGCCCCGTTGAACCTAACATAACCAACCCCTCGTTCCTCTTACGCTATCCACGGAGCTATTAGCTAACAGCCAATAACCAACAGCTAATAGCCAATCAATACGGATCAAAATACCTGATACTCGACCGTCTGCTGCTGTTTTTAAGTTCGTCGCGGTCAATGTCAACCTGGCGGTCACGGCGGACAGTAAGTGCTTCCCAGCCATAATTCTGGATCTCACCTTTTACATCCGAATGTGCAAGGGTATATTCACGGGCACCAATTTCACGGTTAATGAATACGAATCTTTTATTGCGCTCCCTGCCACCAAATAACGAATAGTACTGCCAGATCTGGTAAGGTACTGAACCTTCACCTGTAATGGATGAAGTTTCAAAGGGTATATCCTGGATAGCATCCGGGGCACCGTACTTGAGATAAACATAGCCCATATCGGTATCATATCCTTTTTTACGTGCCTGTCCATAAGCTTCATTAACCTTTAACACCTGCTCATGGTATTTTCCCCATGCAGCCTTAGGGTTGAGTGGTTCGCGGGCTTCCCAGAATACCTGCATGAACTGCTGGCATACTGAAAGGGGTGATATGGCTAACTGGTTGTTTATAAAGATCTTTTCTGTTTCTGTGGCAACCGGCGCCATAGAGCGGATGTATTCACGTATAGTGTCGAGGTTAATTATACCGGAAGTGAAGGAGTTTTTAAGATCAACTGTGTTCAGGTTAAGTACTTCAACATCAGCTTCCGGGTTAGAACGCTGGAAGAAAGTGCTGTTATAGGCCACTTCTTTATTGTTCTGGTCTTTTATGCTAACCACAAGATTGTAGTTACCTGATGGGAGTTTGCTGATATCGAATTCATTCATAACAACAGTAACAGGTTTTGATGTTTCCCTCTTTGTTTTGGCAAAGGAGTTAAGTACACGCCTGTTATCGAATGATTCAATGTAATAGCTTAAGAGATAGGCACTATTGGGATTTGTCTCATGTGCAGGGTTGTATATCTCAGAGTAGAAAATCAGTTTATTCTTGTTCGACGGGAAGAAATTGTCAACCATCGGTACAAGGTCGTAACCGCTTTTACTCAGGACATTCGAGTTAGTCGTTTTGGTGTACGAATTTACGAACTGTATGCTCGAAATTGAACACTTATCTGAGGGGTAATTTACCTCTATCGGATATTGAACTTTAACCGGTGTGCGGTCTACATTCTTATCAGCGATCGACAATTCCATAGTATAAGGCCCATTAGGAATAGCAAATCGCTGCTGGTCGATGAAATTGACACCAACACCAGCAGTATCAGTTAGTTCGGCACTCAGGAGTTCATATTTCCTGAAGTCTTTAATGACTGAATCCTGTTTCAGTATCATGGTAACTTGTATGGTGCCCTGATACTTACCTGAAGGTAACTGCTTGTATACAAGCGTATTACCAATGATCTCAAGATTAAAGTCAATGTAAGGGCTTTGTCCCGGAACATTGAAAGTACTGTGAGACACATAAGCCCCGATCCCCTGTGCGGAAGCGAAATTCAATCCGCAAAACAGAGGGATTACCAAAAAGAATAAATACTTTTTCATGATATGTTGGTTTATGAATGCCGGCTCTTAATACCTGTGAAGCAAATATCCTGCCAAGCTTCCGATACCACAAAGATAAGGCAAAAATGAGTTGTGAGTAGTGAGTAGTGAGTTGTGAGTAGAGAAGGCAAAAGGCAAATGGCAAAAGGCAAAAGGCAAACCCCTCGATGCGCTAGTGGCGAGTAGTGAAACAGAACAAAAAAACCGAGAACTGAGAACCGAGAACTGAGAACCTTGGAACCCTGAAACAAGTTCTAACTAACTAACTTCCTATCATAAGCGTCTTTGAAACGTCTTTGAAGCGTCCTTTAAACGTTCTGAAAACGTTTAGGAAACGCTTCAGTATTGTTTAAATATTGCTTAAAACAACTGGTTAACCCAAAAGTGCACCATTAAAGCTTTTGAGTTAAATCCATTCATTAATTTTGTTGTTCTATTGTTTCATTTAAAGGAATTATTTATGGTACTGATAACAGGGGCAACCGGGCATTTTGGCTCAGCTGTGATTGAATTCCTGCTGAAGAAAGGTATACCGGCTGATAATATTATTGGTCTCGCCAGGAGTGAGGTGAAGGCCGAAATGCTGAAGAAGTACAATGTAAAGATCAGGATTGCCAACTATGATGATCCGATTGACCTGTCGAGCTGTTTTCAAGGCATTGAAAAGCTGCTCTTTGTATCGGGCAGTGAAGTTCAAAAGAGGCACCAGCAGCATATCAATGTAGTGGATGCGGCTAATAATGCGATGGTTCCGCATATTATCTATACCAGTTTCCACAGGAGGACTGATGATGAGGATTCGCCGATTGCAATGATCTCCAAAACACACATTGAAACTGAAAAGTATATCATTAAGAACGGTATCACCTACACTTTCCTTCAGAATGCACTCTACGCTGATGTAATGCCTATGTTTCTCGGACCTGATGTTGTAAATACCGGCATCAATGTACCGGCTGGTGAGGGCAGGGCTCCCTTTGCCACCAGGAGAAACCTGGCAGAAGCTGCAGCCAATGTACTTGCAGCGATGGATGGACATGAAAATAAGATTTATAAGACCGTGAACACGGAAAATTATTCGTTTGAAGATATCGCCCGCGTTTTGAGTGAACTCACAGGTAAGCAGATCAGGTATACAAGTCCGCCAATGGACGAGTATAAGCAGTCGCTGATCAAAGCAGGCATTCCTGCAGAGGCTGTTGCCGGCTCAGCAGGTTTTATCGAAGGCATCAGGCAGGGATATTTTGAAGCCGACCATTCTGACCTGGAGATGTTGCTTGGAAGGAAACCCGATGGTTTGAAGGAAATATTGAGGAGTTTTGTTTCTTAGCTGTTAGCTGTTGGCTGTTGGCTGTTGGCTGTTAGTTGCGGTCCCCGGGTTGGGGGAGCGGAATCAAGGGGTGAATTCCTGGAGGTTATTACCAGTTCGATTTCAGGGTGGTCGAGGAGTTTTTGGAAGGCATTCATCCAGCCTCTTCCTGAGTATTCTAATTTCCCTATCTCATCAATAAACACCACACTGATTCCCTTCAAATGTTTGGGGTCAAGAAGCTTTTCTCCGATAGCAATCGCACCATCCTGTATTACGTATCTCCCGATATCGGGTCTACTGCCCTCTTTAGCTAGACGCAGGAATGGATGACGAACACCCGTTTCAATGGAAACCAGGTCGTAACCTGTAGTTATGCCGTCTTCAAGGATCCTTGGAGAATAAAAGCCACCGCAGTTCAGTCCCTTGCTCTTATATTCCTCACTTAGTGCCTTAATCCTGGTAGTTTTGCCACTGCCTACCTCACCTGTGATCATGGTTATCCTGCCTGTAAGATGACTGATCTCAATAAAGCGTTTCTCTGCCATCAATAGAAGTTTTCCTATCACAGTATGAGGGTTTGACAGAAAGAAGCGTGTGTCGGGTATTGTGCTGATTACCATGGGCAGCGATTCGAAGGCAATCTTCAATGCACTGGCGGCATTGCTGAACCTGCTGCCTGAAAAGAATTTCCTGAAAGCAGGGTTATAAAGTTCGGTACCTATCACTGAAAATCCCATGATGACAATTGCTGCCCTGAAGTTCATCTCCAGGCCGGTTAAAATGCCATCGCGCAAAGCATCGGTACTATTGCCAAGGTACGAAACAACGATAGCAGCCAGGAGTGATATGATAATGAATGACGTCCAGAACCTTGGTTTAAGCAACTGCCGCATGGCCCTTTTATACCTCCATGCCCAGAGTATGATAACAGTGAGAGTGAAAGGAATCCAGATATACACAGGTGAAATACTGATACCAGTGAGTGTAGCGATCAAAGCCAGTACTGACAACACAAGCCAGGCGACTGAATACTTTACCTGTGGTATACTTGCAGGGGAAGCTGGTTGAGTATACTCCTTCTGGGCTCCAGGTAGCGGGACTGAAATATTCCTTGCTTTACGTCCAATATACATTCCGGCAAAAGCACTTGCAATGCCAAGGGATATATATAATGTGGCAAGCAGGAGAACAGGCTCCCAAAAGAGTTCTGACTGTATACCGAGTTGTTTCGACACGTATGATAGAAGTCCTTTATAAATCTCAATGATATTCGCTCCGTAATAAATGAGCAGGTTGGCGATTTTCTGGAAAAAGGTCCACGACATTGCGAGGATAGCACCTGCTATATAACCCGCAGTATTACGGCCGAATGTCCTGACTCCTGCCTCAAACATCAGGGCTTCCATGAAAATGGCTATCATCGGGCCGAAGATTACGGCACTGGGTGACAGTGCTTTCATCAGGGCACAAACCAGTCCGCTCCTCCAGAATAATCCTTTATTCTGCCAACGGTAAGATGCAGCTATTAATAATACAACCGCAAGTGCTGTTAGGAGGCTTCCGCGAAGAGGGATATGGAGGTTATGAAGGAAACTCCCCAAAATAATTTCCATAGCAGCCCATACAGTGCCAAGCACTGATGCCTTAAGCCATACAACGGAAAGTTTGGAAGTATTCATAAGCGGATTTGGATTCAAAGATAGGAAAAGTAGCTATCGGCTTTCAGCTATCGGCTATCAGTTTTCAGCTAATGGCTGTTGGTTTTCGGCTTTCGGCTATCAGCTTTCAGCTTTTGGCTTTCAGCTCAGTTTTGAGTTGTCGGTTATTAGTAATTGGTTATTTTTACACCATAATTAATCGCACTCCAAATGTCTATTTCTCAAAAACTTAGGTTACTACTTTTACTCGTTTGCTTTATTGCAACCGGATTTCCGGTACTAAAAGCTCAGGTTTATCTTGACAGCACCCAATCTGTTGAAGCACGGGTTGCTGACCTTCTTAGCCGGATGACGCTTGATGAAAAGATCGGGCAGATGATACAGATTGAAAGACAGGCTTTTACTGATCCTGCTGACCTTGTTACCTACAATATCGGCTCCATCCTAAGTGGTGGTGGATCAAATCCCAGTCCAAATACCGGACAGGCGTGGGCTGATATGTATGATGGATATCAGTCAGTGGCCATTACATCCCGGTTGCACATACCGCTAATCTATGGCGTAGATGCCGTACACGGCCATAACAACCTGAAGAACGCCGTTATCTTTCCGCATAATATTGGCCTTGGCTGTACACGCAACCCCGAGTTGGTGAAACAGGCAGCTCAAATCACGGCCTTAGAGGTAATGGGAACCGGTATTGACTGGACATTCTCTCCCTGCATAGCTGTTGTACGCAATGAGCGCTGGGGAAGAACGTACGAAGGATTCGGCGAATCAACCGACCTTGTTACACAGATGGGTGTGGCTTCAGTACTGGGCTACCAGGGTGACAGTCTTTCTGCAACAAACGGAGTAGTGGCTTGTGCCAAGCATTATATTGGTGATGGAGGTACAACAAATGGTCAGGACCAGGGAAACACTGAAGTTAATGAGCAGACCCTTCGACAGTTATACCTGGAGCCTTACCGGCAGGCAATTGAGGCAGGTGTTGGCACTGTGATGGCATCCTATAGCTCATGGAACGGGCAGAAAATGCACGGACACAAATACCTGCTGACCGATGTATTAAAAGGGGAGCTAGGCTTTGATGGCTTTATAGTATCAGATTATTCTGGCATTGACCAGTTGCCCGGCAGTTATGCCGACCAGGTGGAAGCTTCCATAAACGCAGGAATGGACATGGTGATGCTGCCATTTAATTTCAAAGAGTTTACCTCTACCATGAAAATGCTGGTGAGCCAGAACAAGATCACGCAGGAGAGGATTGATGATGCAGTGAGCAGGATTTTACGAATTAAGTTCAGAATGGGATTGTTTGAGCATCCGTTTACTGACAGGTCGCTTACTTCTCAGATAGGTTCTGCCGGGCACAGGGAAGTTGCCCGTGCCTGTGTAAGAGAATCGCTTGTTTTACTGGCAAAGAAGGATAATGTACTGCCACTTCCAAAGAATAATTCCACCATTCATGTAGCCGGTAAAAATGCAGATGATATCGGCAACCAGTGTGGAGGCTGGTCGATCTCATGGCAGGGATCATCAGGGAATATTACCGAAGGAACTACTATCCTTGAGGCTATAAGGAACAATGCCGGTACTGCCATCGTAAGAACTTCTGCTGACGGTTCAGGCGCAACAGGTGCAGACATTGGTATTGCGGTGATAGGAGAGACTCCATATGCAGAAGGTGCCGGCGACAGGGCCGACCTTAACCTTACCTCTGCTGATATTGCTACCGTCAGGAATATGAAACAGCAGGGGATCCCGGTTGTTGTTATATTAATTTCAGGAAGGCCTATGATCCTTGATCCCATACTACCATACTGTGATGCTGTTATATCTGCCTGGCTTCCGGGAACTGAAGGACAGGGAGTTGCCGATGTGCTCTTTGGCGACTTTCAGCCAAAAGGTTTGCTTTCGCATTCCTGGCCTGCAAACATGAATCAGGTACCAATAAACACCGGTGACCCTGATTACAAACCACTTTTCCCATTTGGGCATGGTATTACTACACTTGAAAATTCACCTGAAGGCTCAGCGCCTGTCTTCTATGCCGCCGCCGTATCTGATGATGGCAAATCGGTTGAAGCTTCATTCAATAAAGCTATGGCGCTTCCGCAGGACATCAGTGGGTTTACTGTTCAGGTTAATGGATTAGCAACCTCTGTTACTGCAGTTTCACTAAAATCAAATGACCTGAATACACTGGTGCTGCAATTGTCGAAACCAGTCTTGAAGTCCAACGCAGTTACTATAGCATACACTCCCGGTAATTATTATTCTGCTGACGGTGGTAAACTGGAGGCCTTTACAGCGAAAACTGCGTATAATATCCTTACGGAAAACAAAGTGCATGTATTGCCGGCATTGGTTCAGGCAGAAGACTATACTGCCATGTCGGGAGTGCAGACTGAAAATACAAGTGATGTGGGTGGAGGTATGAATGTAGGATGGATTGATACAGGTGACTGGATGGATTATATGCTGGATGTTCCGGTAAAAGGAATATATAAAATAGAGTACAGGGTATCAAGCCTTTCCACAGGAGGTGAATTCGACTTTCAGTTGGGTGATTCATCAATAGTTACAGTCGATGTACCGGTAACAGGCGGATGGCAAACATGGCGGTCAGTAAATGTTACCTGTAAGTTAGATAAAGGACTTGCCCGTTACAGGCAGGCAGTGAAAAAAGGAGGGGTCAACTTCAACTGGTTCAGGGTTACTCTTGAGCTGGAACTTGAAGAAAACGATACTATTAACAACACAGTGGTTGAACAGAATTACCCAAATCCATTCCTCACAGAAACGACTATGAAGTATACTGTGGCTGAAACAATGCATGTACAAGCGTCACTGACAGATATCAGCGGAAAGTATGTTGCCACGCTCATTGATGCTGTTAAAAATGAAGGAAACTACATTCTTACTATTAACAAGGACTTATATGGTTTGCAGAGCGGTGCTTATTTGGTAAAGTTCAGGGCAGGGGAATATGAAGAGGTTAAGAAGATTATAATTAGGTAGTTCAAAGGTAGTTCAAAGGTGGTTCAAAGGTGGTTTAAAGGTTGTTCAAGTTGTTCAAGTTGTTCAAGTTGTTCAAGGGGTTCAATGGGTTCAAGTTGTTCAAGGGGTTCAGGACTTTTAATTGTTGCTATATGTTGGAGATTGTAATTAATTCAAGGGAAGCGATAATCGGGGGACGGTTAGAGGCAGGTAAAACCACGTCAGTCCTATCTGTAAAACGTATCCTGCCTTTCAGGATGAGGAGGATGGTTGGTCCGTTTATCTTCATAGACCATGCAGGGCCTGTTGATAATGTACCGGCAGGAGGTTCGATGGATGTATTGCCCCATCCACATATCGGACTATCAACAGTGACGTATTTATTTGACGGAAAGGTCACTCACAGGGATAGTCTGGGTGTTGAACAGGTAATTACACCGGGTGAAGTGAACTGGATGACTGCAGGCCGTGGTATAGCTCACTCTGAGAGATTTGAAGATCCGGCGGCACTTGCCGGAGGACTTGAAATGATACAAACCTGGGTTGCGCTTCCGGAGAAAGATGAAGAAGCTATGCCTTCATTCAATAATTACGCTAAGGAAGTTCTGCCTGTCTTCACCGATAAAGGAGTCTGGATGCGCTTAATAGCCGGTAATGCGTTCGGATTGTCAGGTGATGTCAAGACTGCCTCACCATTATTCTATCTTCATGTAAAAATTGACAAAGGAGCGACCTTCGGACTTCCGGGCGGGCATCCTGAACGTGCAGTGTATGTGGCAAAGGGAATCGTGGAGGTGTCAGGCAATAGGTACCATGAAGGCCAGTTGCTCGTTTTTTCCAAAGGTGTTGACCCAACCATCAGGGCAGAGGAATCATCAACACTGATGCTTCTGGGTGGTGAGCCCTTAGGTGAAAGGTTTATCTGGTGGAACTTCGTCTCCTCACGCAAAGAGCGCATTGAGCAAGCCAAAGAGGACTGGAAACAGGGGAGAATCATTCTCCCGCCAAATGATAATAAAGAGTTTATTCCCCTGCCTGAAGATAAGGCAAGACCCGCGGAGCCGCTTTCGTGAGTGGTTATTTAGCTGTCGGCTGTCGGCTGTCAGCTATCAGTTTTTGGTTGTCAGTAAGTTGTTAGGTATTGGCTGTTGGCTATTGGCTGTTAGCTCGTGGCTGCGGTCCCCGTGTGTAGCGTAGCGAAATCGAGGGGTTGGCTTTTGGCTGTTAGCTGTTATGGTCTTTCTCCCTCTCTTTGAGGAGAGGGTCGGGGTGAGGTGATTGAGGGGGATTCTCCCTCTCCTTGAGGAGAGGGCCGGGGTGAGGTGATTAAGGGGGATTATCTCCCTCTCCCTTGAGGAGAGGGTCGGGGTGAGGTGACTAAGGGTGAGGAAAATAAAAAAAGGACAAACAATGTTTGTCCCCTGGAGCGGAAAGAGAGGGATTCGAACCCCCGGACCCTTTCAGGTCAACGGTTTTCAAGACCGCCGCAATCGACCACTCTGCCATCTTTCCGGGGGCAAAATTACACTTTTTTTCGTTTCTGCAAAGAAAAATTTGAGGTTGTTGAAAATAAAAAGGGACGCAAAATTTTGCGTCCCAACAAATATATTTTAACAACATTGAACGCCGCAGGCATTGAACAACCTTGAATAATCTTGAACGCCGCAGGCATTGAACGGGCGTAGCCCATTTACCATGAGCCGCTGGCACCGCCGCCACCGAAGCTTCCGCCTCCGAAGCCGCCGAAGCCACCGCCACCTCCGCCGAAGCCACCACTTCCACCGGAGAAGCCTCCCCAGCCACCTGAGCTTCTGCCTCCGCTGCTTCCAAGCATTGACAACAGAAGCCAGAAAGGTAATCCTGAATCCCGGCGGCCTATGGTGTGGTTGTTTCCTTTATTCCTGCCAAACAGGGCAAGGAGAATGAAGATGATAAAGATGATGACAAAAATTGCACCACCTCCTTTCTTATCCTTATTCTTCGCATAGGCATCAGCCTTATACCTGCCGGTGAGCAGGTGAGAGATCACCACTGTAGCTGCATTGACACCTCCATAATAATCATTCTGCCTGAACCTGGGGATCATTTCCTTTTCAATGATACGTCGCGATACAGCATCTGTAATCACTTCCTCCAGTTTATAACCTACCTGGATGGCCATATCGCCTCTTTCGTTACCTTGTTTAGGTTTGATGAGAATTACGATTCCATTATCCACTCCTTTCTTTCCGACAGCCCATTCCCGACCAATACGCAGAGCCAGGTCTTTAATCTCATAACCCTGTAAGTCGTTCATTGTTACGACTGTTATCTCGGTGGAAGTAGTATCGTTATAAGCTACCAGCTTTTGTTCGAGTTGTGCACGTTCTGCCTCACTGAATATGTTGGCAAAATCGTTTACCAGCCTGGGAGGTTTAGGTGCCGGAGGAATCTGCGCTGTTGAGCCGAAGGCAAAGGCCATCAGCACAAGCAGGCTTAGTATATACAGGTATTTACTTTTCATAAATTCAATCGATTTTTGGAGTTAATGGCCGGTTAGTTGTTATCGAATGAAATATCATCTGAAAGTTCATTCACATCGCCCTTCATGTATGGGAAATGCTTTTTCAGTTGTTCTCCGGCTTTAGTAATACCTGCAACCAACCCTTCAGCAAAACGTCCTTCCCTGAAATGATTGATCATCAGTGCTTTGGTGCTTTCCCAGAAGTCTGCCGGCACTACAGCGTTTATTCCGCTGTCGCCGATAATGGCAAAACTCCGGTTATCAACGGCAAGATAGATCAGCACACCATTGCGTGCTTCAGTTTTATCCATGCCGAGGCTTTTGAATATGTCGGCAGCACAATCAAGGATATCTCCGGAGCATTTCTTCTGGAGATGTACCCTGATCTCCCCTGAGGTATCTAGTTCGGCATTAAGGATAGCCTGCCGTATATCATCCTGCTGTTCAGGGGTAAAGAAATCTTTTACTGTATTAGGCATCAGTACTGGCTTTAAATGATTGCTTAATTATAAGGCTTAAAACTGGACTTCAGGAGCCTGTTCAGCACCCTGTTCAGCCTCAAAGTAAGCTTTCTTTTCAAAGCCAAAGAGATTGTAGGGGAACTTCCTGATAGCAGTATTGTAATCCTGTGCTGTCAGCACAAAATCACGGCGCGATACAGCAATACGGTTTTCAGTACCTTCAAGCTGTGACTGCAGTTCGAGGAAGTTCTGGTTGGCTTTAAGTTCAGGATAACGCTCAACAACTACCATCAGTCGGGCAAGTGCAGAGCTTAGTCCCTGCTGTGCCTGCTGGAACTGCTGCATTGAGTTTTCATCGAGGTTTTCTGGATTGATGTTCACGCTGGTAGCTTTTGCACGAGCTTCAATTACCTGGGTGAGGGTCTCCTGTTCAAAATCGGCATATCCCTTTACAGTGTTTACAAGGTTGGGAATCAGGTCGGCCCGGCGCTGGTAATTATTCTCTACCTGCGACCAGTTTCCGGTTACTTTTTCCTGTAAGGTAACAAGATGGTTATAACTGCTAATGCCCCAGAAAATGGCAATAACAATGATGCCGACAATTACAAGGATGGTAACTAGTGATTTTTTCATGTGTTTGGGTTGATTAAATGTTTGATAAAATTAAGGTATTTTTTGTTGCACTTTATATGAAAAGACCCGGCAGGTAAACCGGGCCGTTTTATTAGCTCAGAATATCGAGGCTTCGTTTTATGAAGCCGGTAAGTTCTTCACCTTTCAGAAGATTTTGCGACAATTTGGCAATGTCAATCAGTTGTTTTGCCATCTTCTTCTGCTCATCAGTATTCTTTTCATTGTGAATCTTACTAATAAGCGGATGGTTTGAATTTACAACCAGGTTAAATGAGTCAGGCAAGCTGCCCATGTAGCTCATTCCGCCACCACCCAGCATTGACATATCTTTCATACGGCGCATAAATTCAGGTCTTGTTATCTGCACGGGCATGCTGCTCTCGCTCATGCTTTCGAAAACAACATGGTACTGTTCTTTACCGGCGACTTCTTCAAATACCGGCTGAATTGCCTTTTGTTCTTCTTCTGTAAGCTTGGATGGCATTGCCTCTTCCTTGTTGATAAGCTTATCAGGAACATTGGAGTCAACGCGCACAAATGAAGAATCCTCAAATTTCTGCTCCAGGGTATTGATGAAATGGTTATCAAGCACGCCATCCATTACCAGTACATTGTAACCCAGTTCTTTAACCGATTCAACAAAGCCATGTTGTTCCACAGGGTCAGAAGTGTACAGGTAGACAAGCTTCTTATCCTTATCCGTCTGTGATTCCTTAATGAGGTTTTTATATTCTTCAAAGGTGTGGAACTTGCCTTCAGTATCTTTCAGGAGGGTGAATTTCTCAGCCCTTTCCCAGAATTTGGCCTCACTGATGATGCCATACTCTATGAAAATCTTGATATCATCCCATTTGCTCTCAAATTCCTGGCGGTTGTTCTTAAAGATATCTTCCAGTTTGTCGGCCACTTTCTTCATGATGTGGTTTGATATCTTTTTCACATTCGCGTCACTCTGCAGATAAGAACGTGATACGTTCAGCGGAATATCAGGTGAATCGAGCACACCATGCATCAGTGTCAGGAAATCGGGGACAATACCTTCCACTGAATCAGTTACAAACACCTGGTTAGAATACAGTTGGATCTTTTCCTTCTGCACTTCAATGTTCTTTTTTACTTTCGGGAAGTAGAGGATACCTGTAAGATTGAACGGGTAGTCTACATTCAGGTGAATATTAAACAGTGGTTCTTCGAAAGTAAACGGGTAGAGTTCGCGATAGAAATTCTTGTAATCCTCATCGCTTAGTTCTGAGGGTTTACGCTTCCAGGCAGGATTAGTGTTATTGATGATTCTCGGGTATTCTCTTTCATCATATTTGTCATTGCCTTTGTCATCTTTTTCACCTTCAACCTTTTCCCATTTCTTTTCATTACCAAAGCGGATAGGCACGGGAAGGAACTTACAGTATTTCTTCAGCAGGTCAAGTATCCTGTTTTCTTCAAGGAATTCAATAGAATCATCTGCAATATGCAGAACAATGTCGGTTCCACGCGTTGCTTTTTCGGTTTCGGTAAGTGTATATTCGGGACTACCGTCGCACTCCCATTTCACAGCTTTTGAACCGGGGCCTTTACGATAAGTTTTTGTAAAGATTTCAACTTTCTTTGATACCATGAAAGATGAATAGAAACCCAGACCGAAATGGCCGATTAACTGAGCTGCATCAGCCTCTGTTTTACCTTTGTACTTTTTTACAAACTCCTCAGCTCCTGAGAAAGCTATCTGGTTAATGTACTTGTCAACTTCCTCAGCAGTCATACCAATACCCTGGTCGCGAACGGTGAGTGTCTTTTTGTCCTTGTCGAGGATAACTTCGATAGTAAGATCGCCGAGTTCTTCTTTAACCTGCCCCATAGATGAGAGGGCTTTCAGTTTCTGTGTAGCATCGACGGCATTGGAGATCAGTTCCCTGAGAAAAATTTCGTGGTCGGAATAAAGGAATTTCTTTATGATAGGAAAAATGTTTTCCGTTTGAACATTGATCTTTCCTGTTTGCATAGCTCAATAAATTATAGATTTGTTTTGTTGATGTTCTCAAATGGTGTGCCATGAAGAAAAACTGCCAAAATGGCGTTAATTATAAGAGAAGTGGTATGCTCTGACCATACAACAGGATATATTATAATTAATTTCATTTTTGCATTGCCAGTCGGTGGAAACTTTATAATTTAGCCTCGTGTAACGGTGTATAACTGAAAACTTAAAATATTATTACTATGTTAGAAATCGATTGGAGTCACCTGCCATTTGGCTATGTGAAAACTGATTACAACGTTCGCTGTTATTACAGGAATGGTAAATGGGGAGAATTGGAGATCTCTTCATCAGAGTACATTAATCTCCATATGGCAGCATCCTCGTTACACTACGGACAGGAAGCGTTTGAAGGAATGAAAGCTTTCAGGGGAAAAGACGGCAGGGTTCGTATTTTCCGCTGGGAAGAAAATGCCGCCCGCATGCAGAGTTCAGCAAGGGGGGTTATGATGGCTGAAGTTCCAAACGACCTTTTCTTAAATGCCATTGTGACTGCAGTAAAGATGAATGACCGTTTTATTCCTCCTTACGGAACTGGTGCCTCATTGTACATCCGTCCGTTGCTTATCGGTACCGGCGCCAGGGTAGGTGTGAAACCGGCAGATGAGTATCTCTTTATGGTATTCGTTACTCCGGTTGGTCCTTACTTTAAAGAAGGATTTAAACCTGTTAAGTTGCAGATTGCAAGGGATTACGACAGGGCAGCACCTAAGGGAACCGGCAGGTATAAAGTAGGTGGTAATTATGCAGCATCACTGGCTGCCGGCGAAAAAGCCCACGCTGAAGGATATGCTGCTGCACTGTTCCTCGATGCCCGTGAAAAGAAATATATTGACGAAGCAGGTCCGGCAAACTTCTTTGCCATTAAAGATAACAAGTACATTACCCCTAAATCAGAGTCAATCCTTCAGTCGATTACCAATAAGAGCCTGATGGATATTGCCCGCCATATCGGAATGGAAGTGGAGGTAAGGCCTATTGAAGTAACTGAACTCAGTACTTTTGATGAAGTTGGCGCCTGTGGTACTGCAGCTGTTATATCACCAGTATGCAAGATTGTTGATGATGTTACCGGCGAAACCTACAATTTCTGCAAAGATGGAAATGCAGGCCCTGTATCAACACGACTATACAAATACCTGCAGGGAATACAGTTTGGTGAAGTAGACGATATCTTCAACTGGAACTATGTCCTTGATATGGAACCTGCTTTACAAGAAGCTTAGGATAGAGAACTTATGAAAGAAAAAAGGCCCTGTTACCAGGGCCTTTTCTTTTAAAATATACTTTTAAGAGTTTCTGACATCTGCTGTTGCATTGACCTGGATTCTTCAGCAGCCTTGATTGCAAAGTCAGTCCCCGGAGAGCCGAAGATTATACTTCTTGAAGCATTCACCAATATACCACAATCAGCATTCAAGCCGTACTTTGCCACTTCTTCAAGGCTTCCACCCTGAGCGCCAACGCCCGGAACAAGCAGGAAATGATCAGGTATGATCTTCCTCACATCCTGTAGCATCTCTGCACGGGTAGCACCAACTACATACATTGTATTTTCAGCACTTCCCCATGTTGAAGAGGTTTTAAGCACATGCTCAAACAGTTGGATGTCGCCTTTATCCTTTATTAGCTGGAAATCGTTGGCTCCTTTATTAGAGGTAAGGGCAAGTACAATTACCCACTTATTCTCAAACTTAAGGAACGGACTAACAGAATCTTCGCCCATATAGGGAGCAACAGTTACAGCATCAAAGCTGAAGCCTGATGCCTGCTTATCGAAAAATGCAGTAGCATACTGAGTGGAAGTATTTCCTATATCACCGCGTTTGGCATCAGCAATGGTGAAACACTCACTGCTGAACCGGCTGAGATATTCCATTGTCTTATGCAGGCTCATCATTCCTTTCAATCCTCTTGCTTCATAGAAGGCAAGGTTGGGTTTGTAGGCTACCGCGTATTCGAGGGTTGCATCAATGATCTTCCGGTTGAATTCATATACCGGATCTTCATTATCCATAAGATGCTGCGGTATTTTGGTGATGTCGCTGTCGAGGCCTACACAGAGGTATGACCTTTTTCTCTTGATGAGGTTAATCAGTTCTTTGCGGTTCATGTTCAGGATGTTGGGTTTGTATAGAAAAAGAGACGTGATACCACGCCTCTCCTGTATTTTTAACCGACTGCTTCTTTCAGCCTCTCAGCATTCTCTGCCAGTTGCAGTGCATCAATCATCCCCTGTATGTCACCATCCATAAAAGTGGTAAGGTTATAGAGGGTTAAGTTAATGCGGTGATCTGTGATACGGCTTTGAGGGTAGTTATATGTCCTTACCTTGGCTGAACGGTCGCCTGTTGATACCATGGTTTTCCTTTTCTTGGAGATCTCATCCAGGTATTTCTGGTATTCCTGTTCATAAAGGCGAGTACGTAAAACTGTGAGGGCTTTGTCGAAGTTCTTAAGCTGCGACTTCTGGTCCTGGCAGGTAACCACGATACCTGTGGGTATATGCGTAAGACGTACAGCGGAGTAAGTAGTGTTAACCGACTGACCGCCCGGTCCTGATGAACAGTAGGTATCCTTGCGGATGTCGGAGGGTTTCAGGTCAACATCAAACTCATCAGCTTCAGGAAGAACAGCCACTGAAGCGGCGGATGTATGAACACGGCCCTGCGTTTCAGTTTGAGGAACGCGCTGCACACGGTGCACTCCCGATTCGTACTTAAGCTGGCCATAAACTTTCTCACCGCTCACATTGAGGATGATTTCCTTGTATCCGCCAACTGTACCTTCAGTATAATCAACAAGTTCTATCTTCCATCCTTTGGTTTCGCAGTATTTAGTGTACATGCGGTACAGGTCGCCTGCAAAAATACTGGCTTCATCACCACCAGTACCTGCACGGATTTCAACAATGGCATTTTTACCATCCTGAGGGTCGGAAGGTATGAGCATCAGGCGGATTTCCTCCTCCATAATGTCACGCTTCTCGGTGAGCATATTGAGCTCTTCCTTAGCCATGGCACGGAATTCCTCATCTTTTTCCTGATACAGGATTTCTTTTGATGAGGCTATATTGTCCATTACAAGTTTATAATCCTTGTATGCTTTGATGACAGGCTGTAACTCCTTATAGTCCTTACTTAACTTAATATATGATTTCATATCGGCCATTACACCGGGATCGTTCATTTGCTTTTCGATCTCGAGATAACGCTGATATATTGCTTCAAGCTTGTCGAGCATATTTCTTCAATTTGAGGGTGCAAAATTACAAAAAAAAGGCGAATGACCGAAGCTAGTACTCTATAATGCCTTCGGGTGAATGGATGGTAAGTTTCTTAACTGATGAAGGTTCAACGTGCCCGATAATCTTTGCATCTATACCGTAACTCTGTGAGATATCGATTACTGTTTGTGCAAACTGGTGCGGAAGGTATATTTCCATCCTGTGGCCCATATTGAATACCTTATACATTTCCCTGAGGGAAGTATTGGATTGTTCCCTGATAACCCTGAAAAGTGGAGGAATATCAAACAGGTTATCTTTTACAATATGCAGCTGATCAACAAAATGCATCACTTTAGTCTGGGCACCTCCTGAACAATGCACCATTCCGTGGATCACCGGCCGTATTTCCCGGAGAACTTTCATTATAACCGGACCATAAGTGCGGGTAGGGGACAGCAGGAATTTGCCAAAGTCAATACCCTCTACAGGTGATGGCTGTGTGAGTTGTAGCTGCCCTGAATATACGAGTTCATCAGGTGTAAGCGGATTATATGAATCAGGGTATTTGGTGGCGTATTCATCATTCAGCAGGTCATGACGTGCTGAAGTAAGGCCGTTACTGCCGGTGCCTGCATTGTATTCGTCTTCATAAGAGGCTTTTCCAAACGATGCAAGTCCTACTATAACATCCCCTGCTTCAATACGGTGGTTGGATATAACAGTATCCCTTTTCACCCTGGCTGTAACAGTAGAGTCAACGATGATAGTCCGTACGATATCACCCACATCAGCAGTCTCACCTCCGGTCGACCAGATGGTCATTCCATGGTCGCGCATTTTTTGAAGGAACTCTTCTGTGCCATTAATGATAGCAGCAATAACTTCGCCGGGTATCAGGTTCTTGTTACGGCCAATAGTACTTGATAAGAGGATGTTATCGGTAACACCTACACATAAAAGATCGTCAGTATTCATCACTATGGCATCCTGGGCAATACCGCGCCATACTGACATATCACCGGTTTCTTTCCAGTATATGTAAGCAAGTGATGACTTGGTGCCAGCCCCGTCAGCATGCATAATGTTGCACCACTCAGGATCTCCGCCAAGAATATCAGGAATGATTTTACAGAAAGCTTTAGGAAAAATGCCTTTGTCAATATTCTTTATTGCATTGTGCACATCACCCTTGTCGGCCGACACACCTCTCTGGTCATACCTTGAAACCTGGTCCATAGTTTATTTTAGTTAAAGATAAGCTGCTTCTTTGGCTGGTCGATTTTAAACCTGCCGAGAGTGCTGATAGTACTTTCGCCAATGATAACGCCTTCAGTGAGTTTATGTGAAACAGATGCTTCAATATTTGAGGCTGTGCGAGGACCGATCCTCAGCTCTTTAATGCGGAAGATAGCCCTGTCAGCAATACTTCCTTCAGCAAGGATAACAGAAGCATCACCAACAAAGTCATCCTTTGTAATGGCACCGTTCTGCAGTAATTTCTGGGCTTCTGGCAGTGAAAAGATAAATCCGCGGTCATTTGGATCAATCATCATATTAATGGTTTTACCATTCACTACAACCGGCACCATCAATGAACTTCCTTTACCGGTTTCGAGCTGGACAATATTATCCTCCGGATTAACTTTAATCTCTACGCGCTGTTGGGTAAACTCCTGGTTCTTGGCTTTAGGCACAAAGTCCTTGCTTAAGACCCTGAACTCAGTACGCCTGTTAAGTGCATGTGCTGCCTCTTTTTCAGGAACAGTAGTTAAAGATTCAATAAACTGCTCCGTTAATACGGTGCCTTCTTTAAACAGGAATCCATCTTTACGTATATCCTTGGCAAGTGTACGGGGAACCCTTTCGCCATAACCCTTGGCAACCAGTCGTGCTGGGTCTATACCTCGCTCTATCAGGTAGTTGACAACAGATTCAGCCCTGCGTTGTGACAAAACGTCGTTGCGTTCTTCAGTATCACGGGCATCGGTATGTGCGGCAAGCTCAATAACGATTGTTTCATTGTCGAGCAGGGTTTTAATAAGTCCCTGCAATGAATCCTGGTACTGTGGCTTGAGATCCCATTTAGCAAGGTCATAAAGAATATCAGGCAATACGACAGGTTTTTCAGGTATTGGCTCAAGCATGAAATCAATAACGAAGTCCTTATTCTTTTCCAGCCCGACAGTGGTTTCCCTTGCTTTCTTGTTGAAATAGTTTTCTTTAACTACAGTAAGGTCGTATGTTGTGTTAGGTTTAACCTGCGACTTGCTGAACGAGTAAAAACCTTTGGGGTCGGTTTTTGCTTCAACGGACGAACCGTCGGAACCAACAAGTTTAACAGAAGCCATTGGCACAAATTGCAGGGTACGGTCATCTTTTACAGTACCTGACAGTGTAAATACCAACGGAGGGTTATTGAAGGAGTAAATATCATCACCTCCGCGTCCACCTTTACGGTTTGAACTCATTACACCACCATCTTCACCCGGCCTGAATACCATGGCGAAATCATCACCACTGGAGTTCACAGGTACCTGTACATTGACTGGTTTTGTCCATTCATTGCCACGCAGTGTGGTTTTGAACATATCAAGTCCGCCAAGACCCGGGTGCCCGTTTGATGCGAAATAGAGAGTAGTATCATTCCTCAGGAAAGGAAACACTTCATCTCCCGGTGTGTTAACCAGAGCGCTGAGGTTCATTGGCTTCTTAAATTTATCAGTTGTTGAGCTTCGGGTAGTGATCCAAAGGTCCTTACCACCCTGTCCGCCCTGCCGGTCGCTTGAAAAGATAAGAGTCAGTTCATTGCTGCTCAGGGTAGGGTGTCCGTTGGTTACAGTGCTGTCACTGCCCAGGTCTAATACCTGTGGTTCTCCGAATCCTTTACCGGTTTTCCTGACATACATGATCCGGCAGTTTGATTTACCCACTTCTTCATTACCGCAACTGGTATAGTACATGGTACTGAAAGAACTGTTAAACATGGGAGTCCCTTCATTGGAGTTGGTATTGATTTGTCCGCCGGTTTCAGCCAGTGTAGGTTCACTCCATTCTTCTTTACGATCCTGGCGTGATTGGTAGATATCGCTGAAACTTTGTCCTGTCCATCCGTCGAGACCTTTACCTGTGCTTCCTTCACGGGATGAAGTAAACATAATAGCATTATAGAACTTATCGGAGTATGTGGGAGCAAAATCGTCGGCTTTGGAGTTTACCTTTTTAAGGTTGGTAACTGTGTATTTAGTTGGATTCTCAACCCATTCAGCGGCCATTGTGCATGATTGTACACCATTAGGTCCCCGTGGATCATCGGGTACATTTTCAGCATAAGTGCTATAGTAGTCCCTGGCAAGGTCATATTTTTCGTTTGCTTTGAGCATGTCAGCATAATACAGGTAAGCAACAGGGTTCTTCTTTGCAAAGTCGCTGTTGATCATGCGTTTGTATAATATCTCTGCACGCTTGGTATTATTCATCATCCTGTAACATTCAGCCATTTTAAATGAGATACGGTCTTTTTCCGGACGGCTCTTAGTACGGGAATATGCTTTCTTATACCTGTTTACGGCGACATTGAACTGGAAGCTGTTGAATGCATCATCTGCGGCTGCCATTCTCCTGTTCTGCGCGGAAACATCAGGTGTTGCAAAAAACAGCACCAGAAGCAAGGATAAAATGATTTTTGAATTCATGAAGTGTATTGTTGATGGTAATCCCACTTATCTTTCGTTTTATTTAGGCTAATTCATTAATTGTCAGTCTTCCGGTTAACGTCGGCAGTATCATCATTATTGTTGCTGTCTTTACTAACATTCACTTCTTCACTAGGTTTATCAACAGATATACTTTTTCTTTTATTAAGTTCTGATCCGCTGTATTGTACTGAAGCTTCACTCAGGTCAACATCAGGGATTTCAGCATTTATCTTTGCAACTTCCCGGGCTGACTTAAGTTCAGAAGTGATTTTTGAAGTTTCTTCCCTGAATTCATTTGTTAGCTGGTTTGAAACATTCTTGATCTCATTCATGGTACGGCCGATTTTACGGGCAACATCAGGTAGTTTTTTTGGCCCAAACACAAAGAATGCAACAAGCATGATGATGAAAAATTCACCACCACTGATATCAAGGAATAGTAAAGGCATACCTGTCATTTATCTGCCAATTTGATTGTAAAGATACATATTTATAAAATTGCCGGGATTACCCGGTAATAAGAAAAAAGCTACCGAAGGTTCGGTAGCTTTCTCTGATAATATTACTTTAAAGAATTATTTGACTTTCTTAAGTTCAAGTGCCTTCTTTTCTGCTTTCTTTTCTTTCATTGTTATAAAGTCAAATGCAAGTGCAGCAGCGTTGAAGATAGAAGAATAAGTTCCGATAGCAATACCAATGAGCAGTGCGAATACAAAACCTCTGATCACCTCACCACCGAAGATAAAGATTGCTATAAGAGTTACTAGTGTTGTACCCGCAGTGTTGAAGGTACGTCCGAGTGTACTGTTAATAGCATCGTTCATATTCACTTTGAGTGACCTCTTAGGATGCAGACCGCGGAATTCCCTGATTCGGTCGAAGATGATCACGGTATCATTGATTGAGTAACCAATAATGGTAAGCAACGCAGCAATGAATGCCTGGTCGGCCTCAAGGTTGAACGGTAGTATTCCATAGAAGATGGAGAATATACCTACTGTGATCAATGTATCATGAGCAAGTGAAATAAGACCGGCAAGACCAAACTGCCACCTCTTAAACCTTATAGCGATGTAAATAAATATTACAATGAGTGCGAAGATAATAGCCATAACAGCACCCTGCTTGATATCGTCGGCAATGGTTGGCCCTACTTTTTGAGAACTTAACCTACCAAGAATCTTGACATCACTGTCGGCAGTGAATTCTGCTCTTGAGAGAGGATTTTTGTATAACCCCTTAACTCCATCATACAGTTTGCTTTCAACGATACTATCTACTTCTTTAGTGTCTTCTTCAATCCTGTATTTGGTTGTTATTTTTACCTGATTGTTACCACCGAAGGTTTTAACTTCAGGTGATTCACCAAATGAAGTACTCAGCCCTTTCCTGACATCATTAGTTGTCACTGGTTGATCGAAGCGAACAACATAGGTACGTCCACCTGTAAAGTCAACTCCAAAGTTAAGTCCCTTGGTGGCAAGTGAAATGAGTCCGGCAATAATGATAACGCCTGATACAATATACAATTTCTTCCTGATACCAATGAAATCGATGTGAACATCAGCGAAGGCATTCCTTGTGTAAGCGTTATCAAATGTGATATTGGCGTTCTTCTTAAGCAGGTTTTCAAAGATAATCCTTGAAATGAAGATAGCTGTGAAGAGAGAGGTAATTATACCAATGATCAGGGTAGTAGCAAATCCCTGGATAGGACCTGTACCAAAAATGTAAAGTACGATACCTGTCAAAATAGTAGTTACGTTACCGTCGATAATAGCGGAGTAGGCATTTTTATAACCATCTTCAATAGCCAGGCGCATTCCTTTACCGGCCCTGAGTTCTTCCCTTATTCGTTCATAAATAATAACGTTGGCATCAACCGCCATACCAAGGGTTAGGACAATACCTGCGATACCAGGAAGTGTCAGAACAGCACCCAGTGAGGTGAGCACACCAAAGATGAAGAATACGTTGGCAACCAGCGCAAGGTCGGCAATCCAGCCAGCCCTGTTATAGTAACCAATCATATAAATAAGTACCAGGATGAACGCAATAATAAATGATGCAAGACCTGAATTGATAGATTCACGGCCAAGTGAAGGTCCTACAATCTCCTCTTGTACAATACGTGCAGGAGCAGGCAGTTTACCGGCCTTCAGGATATTACTAAGGTCTTGTGCTTCTTCGATTGTGAAGTTTCCTGAGATTGAAGAACGGCCATTTGGAATTTCACCATTAACCCTCGGTGCACTATATACATAATCATCAAGTACAATGGCAATCTGGTTTCCAATATTATCAGCTGTCAGTCGCTTCCATACTTTAGCACCTTCATTATTCATCAGCATGGTAATTTCAACCCTGCCACTCTGGTCGTAGTCCTGACGTGCATCAACAACAGCATCACCACCCAGAGGTGCCTTTCCATCACGGTTGGTAACTTTAAGGGCAACGAGTTCCAGTACATCAGGCCTGTCTTTTTCTGGTTTTACAGTCCATGCAAGCTTAAGGTCCCTCGGCATAATGTTGGCAACCTTAGCGAGTAGATCATTAACCCTGGAAGTATCCTTGATAGCTGCATAACCTACAGTAGCTCCCTGTCCCGGGAAATACTGACCCTGCTCATTCTGGAAGATAGCAGGCCTGAGGTAAGCATACAGTGGATTTTCTTTAGCATATTTTTCAAACGACTCCTTTTGCTTTGCAGCTGCTGAAGTATCACCAATCTGTTCCAGCAGTGATGCACTGTCAGTTTCAATAGCAGCATTGTCAGCTTTAGCTGTGGTGTCAGCAGGAGAAACGGTTGACTGTTCTGATTGTTCCTGGTTAGCATCTAATGAAGTGCTGTCGGTAACTACCTCGCCAATAGAAGCAAGGCGTTTGTTAGCTTCTTCAAAATACTGGATAACATCAGCAAACTGATAAGTTTCCCAGAATTCGAGCTGTGCTGTTCCCTGCAGGAGTTTACGAACACGTTCAGGCTCCTTTATACCGGGAAGCTCAACGAGTATACGTCCTGCTGTCTGCAGTTTCTGGATATTCGGCTGTGCAACTCCAAAACGGTCAATACGTGTACGCAGAATATTGAAGGTACGGTCGATTGCACCATTGGTTTCCTCCCTGATCACTTTCAGTACCTCATCATTGGTAGAATTGAAAGTTACCCTGTCCTTAAGGTCAACAGTATTAAAAATAGCTGCCAGTTGAGCGTTAGGGTCAACTTCCTTAAATGACTGGCCAAATAAGGTAACAAAGTCTTCCTGGCTGTTGCGCTGTTTCTCTACTGCCTTCTGGATAGCTTGAGTGAAAACGGGGTTATCGCTGTTATCAGCCAGTGCCCTGACGATGTCAACTACCGATACCTCAAGAGTAACGTTCATACCGCCCTTAAGGTCAAGACCCAGGTTGAGCTCACGTTCTTTTACTTCCTGATAGGTATATTTTCTGACCAGAATATTAAAAACAGGCTGGTTTGCCATTGAATCGAGGTAGTAGCTCTCGCGTGATTTTGCTATTGAGTCGAGAAGTATAGTCTCGACGCTGGCATTACCCTTGGCTAACTCTTTTGCTTGCCTGACAGCAACCTCATTTCTGGCATAATTCCTTGCTTTACTTTCAACCCTTTTTGAAAAGAATGTGAACGAAAGCTGAAAAAGGCACACAATTGCTAAAGCAATCGCGAAAAATTTAATGGCACCTTTATTCTGCATGTGCTGGATAGATTAAATTAAAATGTTCATTTTTTTGAGTCTGCAAATATAGAATAATCTAGAGAATTAACCAATGTAACCTTTTAAGTTTTTTTTGCCTTTATTTTCAGGCTAAAATGATTATTTTGAGAATGTTCGTATTCGTTTCAATCAGTGTTATCTTTGCTCTGCAGAGAATGCTCAGTATTATGCAAAAATTTGTATTATTCTATTATCGTGCCATTTTATTTTTATTTGTCATCATTCCTTGCTTGCTTAACGCTCAGGAAACAAATGATTATGGTTTTGAATTTTGGAAACAACCCACTGTCAGTGTCAACGGCTTATTAATTGCAAATCCATGGGCCGGCGGAATCAATAATGTTCAGGCAGGTTTGATAGACCTGAATATGGATTCGCAAAATGACCTTGTGTTGTTCGACAGGCATGGTAACCGTATCCTGCCCTTTATTTTTCATGAAATTTCTTCCCGGTCACCACAACCATGGTATGAATACGCTCCTGAGTATATAAAGTACTTTCCACCTGTTAACAGTATTTTCCAGCTGAAAGATTACAATGGTGACAGTAAGCCCGATCTTTTCACCTATACAACCGGTGGTATAATGGTTTATAAAAACGTTTCAGGCCAATCCATAAAGTTTCAGCAGGCAACTTTTCCGTTTATCAGGTCGCTACAGGGAAATATCTTTACCAACCTGCTTGTTACCAATGTGGACTATCCGGGTATATACGACCTTGACGGTGATGGTGACCTTGATATCTTGTCGTTCTGGGGATTAGGCTCATTTATGGAACTTCACAGGAATATGTCGATGGAAACTCTTGGAAATGCTGATTCCCTCCTTTATCACAAGGTTGATAATTGCTGGGGAAGGTTTGCCGAGAGTGTTGAATCTAATGAAATCTATCTCGACACCTGTTCCGGGGAACGGCCCGATTACCGGCATACCGGCTCAACCATTACACCCCTGGATATTAATAACGACAACCGCATTGACCTGCTGCTTGGCGATGTGGACTTCCTGAACGTACAGGCACTTATTAACTCAGGTACAAACCTTGAAGCATTGATGACCGAACATATTGATCATTTCCCCGAAATTAATCCGATAGAGATTGTATCATTTCCGGCAGTTATGCCAATGGATATATATAATGATGATATCCCTGATCTGCTCGTTTCTCCGTTTGAACCCGGACTTATCAGGTCGGCAGGAATTAACAGCCTTTGGATGTATCAATACCAGGACACCGCTTATACACTGTTGAAAAAGAACTTCCTGCAGGAAGAAATGATTGATGCCGGGCTGGGCATTTATCCCGTTTTTGCTGAAATGACCGGAGATACCTTAACTGACCTGCTTGTGGGTAACTATGGACGGGTTGATACTTGCTATTATAATATTAACGGACAGCTTACCTGTGAACATTATTCATCAGTGAGCCTCTATATGAATACGGGTACAAAGGTTAATCCCTCATTCATTCTTTTGACTGATGACCTTGCAGGCCTTGCCAATAGCGGATATCTCAATATCTGCCCGTCAGTAGCTGATCTTAATGATGATGGTATGAACGACCTGTTAGTTGGAAACTCCGCGGGAGAACTTTTTTTATTCACCACTTCAGGTTACCTGTCAAACATACCTCAGTTTTCTGCACCAGTCAGGATAGAAGCTTCACAGGCAGGAACTTTCATTACTCCTGCAATGGCTGATATTGATAACGATGGATTGACTGACATCATTGCAGGAAATAAAACCGGTAAACTGAACTATTTCAGGAATACCGGCTCACCACAACAGCCTCAATTCTCCTTTATCACTGATAACTACGGTAAAGTAAATGTTACAGATTCAACACAATCATACACCGGATACAGCACCCCGGCGTTTATAGCTGACACACAAGGCCGCCTTCGCCTGGTGGTAGGCTCAGAGACCGGACGTTTCCATTATTACCCTTCTCTCACCTCTGATCCCGGTCAGAAGATTAATGAAGAACCTGATATTTTTTACTCTCTTTCAGAAGGTATTCGTTCTTCATCTGCCTTCTATGACTTAAATAATGACGGATATACTGAAATGGTGGCAGGTAATTATTCCGGCGGGCTTAAACTTTATAAAGGTGTATTGCCCGGACCTTCGGCAATAGCTGAAAAGAATAGGGTGCTGCCACTGAAGTTATTACCGAATCCTGCCAGTAATATGGTGAAAGTGATTTTTCCTGAAGCAGGAAACTGGAATATCAGGTTCTATGATATTTTTGGAAGGCTGGTACAGGAAAATACATCGTTAGGTGATGTAGCTGTACTTCCCCTTACAATCAAAGGAAGCGGCCTTTTTATGGTAACCGCCTCCCGATCTGGTAAGGTATCACAGTTATATTCAGGAAAACTTATTATTCTTCAATAATACCTTCAGCAGGTTCATTTCCCGGAACCTCCATTGTATCAAGTTCGAGAACCCTCTCATCAAACCGGAGAACTCCTTTGCAATGGCGAAGCAGGTCACAACCAAGCAACCCGTCAATCTGAGGATTACCCTGTGCCCTGAACGACCTGTTCTTGTCACCCAGGTCAGTTGTTGTAGCTTTGAAGTTATTGATTACAACTGAACCAATTTCCATTTTATCAATGGTTGCAACATACGAGAAAACACTCTCTTTCGCCGATGAAAGCCCACGGCGTGGGTTACGCTTAAGTTCTGTCTGGCTAACGAACTTCTGAACATGGTCGTTGTCAAGCACTGTGCGCGCTGCACTGGTATCAACCAACATCAAAGCTGGCTTTCCATTAATTATTACTCTTGCTAAAAGATTGTAACCTCCTGATTTGAAATTTAGTTGAATTAGCTTTAATGATGTCATTTTTCTAAGGATTGTTAGTATAAAAACAATAGTCTGGCTCCCCCGCCACTTTAGAAATTTGGCTTTAAGGCGTACTTATTATAGTACTTTTCAATAATATCAACTGCTTCAGCAGCGGTATCCACCATTGAGAATATATCCAGGTCATCCTGATGAATGTTCATCTCCGACAGCATTCTGTCCTTGATCCATTCAATCAGGCCACTCCAGTATTCCCTTGATACTAATACAATTGGGAATCTTACTGTTTTATGAGTTTGTACAAGTGTAATTGCTTCAAATAATTCATCCATGGTGCCAAAGCCTCCGGGGAGTACAATGTATCCCTGAGAGTACTTCATAAACATTACCTTCCTTACGAAGAAATAATCGAAGGTGATAAGTTTATCCGGATCAATGAATGGGTTAGAGCTCTGCTCAAATGGCAGTTCAATATTCAGGCCAACTGATTTGCCGCCTGAAAAGTGAGCTCCCTTATTGGCAGCTTCCATAATACCCGGACCGCCTCCTGAGATAATGCCGAAACCTTTTTTCGTAAGAAGATATGCTATCTCTTCTGCCAGTTTGTAGAACCTGTTTGAGGAAGGTGTGCGTGCAGAACCAAATATTGAAACACAAGGCCCAATCCTGCCCAACTTTTCAAAACCTTCAACAAACTCAGCCATTATCTTAAATACTTCCCATGAGTCTGAAATCATTATCTCATTCCAGCTCTTGGGAGTAATAGCTTCCCTTATTCTATCTTCTTCATTTAAACCAAATGGATGCATTCAAATATCTTTCTGTTTAACATATTAGCCATTCCGGGCGGTAAATATAACACATTCGTTATAAACATTCCAAATAAAAAATAACGAATGTTACATACACACGTTAGTGCGGTAATTCCTTGAGCAGATATTGTGCCGTAAGGCTTTCTTTGCTTCCGGTAATTTCCTCAGGTGTACCTTCCGCAATAATCCTGCCACCACGTCTTCCGCCCTCAGGTCCGAGGTCAATTATATGGTCAGCCACTTTTATCACTTCCATGTTATGTTCAATCACAATCACAGTGTTGCCGCGGTCAACCAGCTTATGCAGCACTCTCAGGAGCACATTAACATCTTCAAAATGAAGTCCTGTTGTCGGTTCATCAAGGATATACATCGTTTTACCGGTGTCTTTCCTTGATAACTCAGTTGCCAGTTTAACCCTTTGAGCTTCACCACCTGATAGTGTTGTCGACTGCTGTCCGAGGGTTATATAACCAAGTCCTACATCTTTGAGTGTCCTGATTTTGTGAAGAATGGATGGGATGTTTTCAAAAAACTCAACAGCCTGATCGATGGTAAGGTTTAGTACATCATTGATAGATTTGCCTTTATATCTTACCTCCAGTGTTTCAGGGTTGTATCTTTTGCCATTACAAGTTTCGCAAAGCACCTGTACATCAGGCAGGAAGTTCATTTCTATTACTTTTAGTCCTGCACCCCTGCATGTTTCGCACCTTCCGCCTTTAACATTAAACGAAAATCTTCCTGGCTGATAACCTCTGATTTTAGCTTCCGGTAATGCCGTGAACAGTTTGCGGATATCATCAAACACCCCTGTATAGGTGGCCGGGTTTGACCGTGGTGTCCTGCCGATAGGCGACTGGTCGATCTCAATTACCTTATCGAGAAGGTCAAGTCCCTTTACGTTCTTAAACGGAAGCGGTTTCTTTTCCGACCTGTAGAAGTGCTGGCTGAGTATAGGATACAGTGTTTCATTGATCAGTGACGACTTGCCGCTGCCTGATACTCCAGTAACGCAGATAAACACTCCCAGTGGGATCTCAACATTAATATTCTTCAGGTTATTGCCGGTTGCTCCCTCAATCACCAGCCGTTTGCCATTGGCCAGCCGGCGTTTTTCAGGTATTGGAATGTGAAGCTTTCCTGTAAGGTACTGGCAGGTAAGGCTGCTGCCGTTAAGGATCTCAGCAGGTGTTCCTGTGGCTACTATTCTACCTCCGTGCTTTCCGGCTCCGGGGCCTACATCAATAACATAATCGGCTGAGAGGATCATATCCTTGTCATGCTCAACCACAATTACTGTATTACCGATGTCGCGAAGATTCTGTAAAGCACTTATAAGCTGTTCGTTGTCCCTTTGATGCAGGCCTATACTCGGTTCATCGAGAATATAAAGCACACCAACCAACTGTGAGCCTATTTGTGTTGCCAGCCTAATCCTTTGTGCTTCACCACCTGATAAGCTTTCCGCCGAGCGGTTAAGGGTAAGGTAGTCTAGTCCTACATCGAGCAGGAAACCAATGCGGTTCCTTATTTCTCTTACTATTTCCGTTGCAATGATACTGCGTCTGGGGTCGTCCTTGAAATGATCTTCATCAAACCATTCATTGAGAGATGAAAGCTCCAGTGAAGCTAACTCTGAAATATTTTTATCACTTATCTTGAAACAGAGTGATTCTTTCTTCAGCCTGGTACCATGGCATAAAGTACACTCAGAAATGTTGGTAAAACTGCCGGCCCATTTCTTAACGCCGGTAGAGTTCTCTGTCAGCTGGTTATTGATGAAATTGATGATTCCTTCGAAATTGAGGGAATATGAAGATGTAACACCCAGGTATTCATTCTTAACCTTTAGTATTTCCTCACTTCCATAGAGAATAGCATTCAGGGCATTTTCAGGTATATCTTCTACTGGTGTGTCAAGACTAAAGCCATATTTCTCACCAAGTGCTTCTATCTGCCGGAATATCCAGGTACCTTTCCCTTCGCCCAATGGTGCAATTCCACCTTTACGGATGCTCTTTTTAGGGTCAGGTATAATCTTTTTAAGGTCAACTTCAGTGATAGTACCCAGGCCGCTGCACTGAGGACAGGCACCATATGGTGAATTAAACGAAAAGGTATTAGGCTCGGGCTCATCGAAAGCATTACCTGTGGCAGGGTCCATAAGGTTCTTGCTCAGGTAACGGGTTTTCTGGGTGGCAGTGTCGATAATCATGATGGTATTCTTGCCCTGCCTTAAAGCAGTCTGCACCGATTGCTTAATCCTGTTGGAGGAAGCCTCAGTAACCCTTACCTTATCAATAACAAGCTCAATATCATGGATCTTATACCTGTCAATCTGCATACCGAAGGATATCTCCTTCAACTCACCATCTATCCGTACTTTTAAGTATCCCTGCTTCCTGAACTGTTCAAAAAGCTCCCTGTAATGTCCTTTCCTCCCTTTAACCATCGGGGCAAGTATCAGGATTTCGTCATTGTCAAAATCCTTTTCTATCAGCTTAAGTATCTGCTCTTCTGTGTACCTCGACAGTTTCAGGCCTGTAACCGGGGAGTAAGCCTCAGATGCACGTGCATAAAGGAGTCGCATGAAGTCATAAATCTCCGTTATGGTGCCAACTGTTGAGCGGGGATTGCGGTTGGTTGATTTCTGCTCAATGGAGATAACCGGACTAAGGCCATTCACCTCATCAACGTCTGGCCTCTCAAGGTTACCAATGAACTGGCGGGCATAAGCTGAAAAGGTTTCCATATACCGGCGCTGTCCTTCGGCGTATATCGTATCGAAGGCAAGTGACGATTTGCCACTACCGCTGAGTCCGGTGATGACCACCAGCTTATCCCTTGGTATCACAACATCCACATTCTGGAGGTTGTGTACGCGTGCACCAAAGACTTCCAGGTCGCCTGGCTGGATGGTGGATTCTGTATATTGACCGTTGCTAATTTCTGTGCTTTCCATTTAACTGATTAAGCATCCTGTCCACCGACATTACTGCGGAGCAGGTTCTGCAGGTATATCAAGCGTTCCCTTTCCCATTATTTCATCTGCACCCTTCATTTCCTTCAATAATTTAGTATAGGAGGTATAACCTTCCTTCGGTAAAATTATCTTGTAGGTCTTACCTGTTGAAACGGTGAGCTTATCTGATCTCAGCCAGGGATTGAAATCTTTTAAGATGCGGTAATTGACTTTTTTTTCGGCTGCAAAATTAACAAGATCGGGGATACTGGAAGTGATTTCATGAGAATTTGTCGGAATAGGAGGATATAAATCCCTGTTCCTCAAATAGAATCCGTAGGCAGTAGGATCCTCATAAATCATCTTCATAGCAAGTATCCGGAAAAGGTATCGTGAGGTTTCCTGGTTGAGATAGAGATTATAGAAATCATTAATCTGCTGGCGTGCAGTTTCCCTTGTTATCCTGCCTGCACCTGCATTGTATGACGCGGCTGCCAGAGTCCAGTTGCTGTATTTATCGTGCGAACTCCTGAAATAAGCACAGGCTGCCTGTGTGGATTTTTCCAGGTTATACCTTTCATCCACTTCTTCAGTTACTTCAAGGCCGTATTGTTTGGCTGTATTATCAAGAAACTGCCAGATACCGGCTGCATTAGATGGCGAGATTACGTTGAGTAATCCGCTTTCTATCAGTGCCACGTATTTGAAGTCGTCCGGAATATTGTTCTTCTTGAGTATTGGTTCAATCACAGGGAAAAAGCGTGATGCCCGCTTAAGGAGTAGTATTGTATTTGAGTGCCAGTAAGTATTTACCAGCAATTCCCTGTCAAGCCCTTCCCTCACATAATACATGTCCACTGGCACCTGTTCACCTGCAAAGTGCAGTGTATCGGGCAAAATAAGTGCATGAGCCTTATTATGACGGGCAAACGATTCATAATACAATTTGTCGGTCTCCTGGTCAGGAGTGCTGAAGAATGAAAATGCTACAACTGCCAGCACGGCACCAAGCAATATGAAGAAGGAAGTTTGATAGACTGGAAATTTCATGATAATTGACTGAAAATTACGACACTATAACGCCAAATGATGACTTTTCGTTTACCGGCTTAACTAATTAAAAGAAATCGTCAGGTGATCAGATCTTTTCGTAGCTGCTTATTGAATCAACATATTGTCTGAAGGTCTGTGCAGCTTTGTCTTTTTCTGACAACACAGGATCAGTTATATTCCATTGTATAGCAAGGTCAGGGTCATCCCAGCGGATGGAGGCCTCGGCCGCTTTATTGTATACGCCTGAGCATTTGTAGGTGAAGACTGTATTATCTTCCATTGTCAGAAAACCATGTGCAAATCCCTCCGGAATCCAGTACATCAGTTTGTTTTCGCCCGTAAGTTCAATGGAGGCCCACTTGCCAAAGGTAGGGGAGTCTTTACGGAGGTCGACGGCAACATCAAGTACCGAACCTCTCACAACACGCACAAGTTTACCCTGTGCGTAAGGTTCTCTCTGGAAATGCAATCCCCTCAGAACTCCCTTCATCGACCTGCTTTCATTGTCCTGCACAAAATCAACATTGATACCTAAAGCATCAAACTTAACTTTATTATAGGATTCGAAGAAGTAGCCCCGTTCATCTGTGAAAACGTCAGGCTTGACAATGAGCAGTCCGGGGATTTCTGCATTTATTATTTCCATCAGGAGAGAAATTTGAGATTCGAAATTTGAGATCCGGGATTAATCAATTCAAATCTCAAATCTCGAATCCCGAATAAATTAAATGTGTATAACTTCACCGTATGCTGCAGCAACAGCTTCCATAACAGCTTCTGACATAGTAGGATGCGGATGCACAGCTTTAATGATCTCCTCACCTGTTGTTTCCAGTTTACGGGCAACCACTACTTCGGCTATCATTTCTGTTACATTATCGCCAATCAGGTGTGCACCTAGCCATTCACCATACTTTGCATCGAAGATAACTTTCACAAAACCTTCCTTATTTCCTGCTGCACTTGCTTTGCCTGAAGCAGAGTAGGGGAATTTGCCAACTTTAACATCATATCCTGCTTCACGGGCTGCTTTTTCAGTCATACCAACCGATGCAATCTCAGGATGTGTGTAGGTACAACCGGGGATGTTATTATAATCAAGGGGCTCAACATGCTTTCCGGCTATCTTTTCGACGCATATAATACCCTCGTGCGATGCAACGTGTGCAAGGGCAGGCCCGTGTACTATATCACCTATGGCATAAACACCCTCAACATTGGTACGGTAATACTCATCAACAACCACCTTACCCTTGTCAACAGTAATGCCGCACTCTTCAATTCCTAAATTTTCAAGGTTGGTTGTAATACCCACTGCTGAAAGTACGATGTCAGCTTCAACTACTTCTTCGCCTTTCTTTGTCTTAATGGTTACTTTGCAAACATCACCCTGTACTTCAACAGCTTCAACAGTTGATGAAGTCATTACCTTCATACCCGCTTTCTTGAAACTACGCTCAAGCTGCTTTGATACTTCTTCGTCTTCTATAGGCACGATGTTTGGCATAAACTCAACCAGCGTAACAGCGGTACCCATAGTGGAATAGAAATAGGCAAACTCAGAGCCAATAGCACCTGAGCCCACAACAACCATACTTTTAGGAAGCTGCGGTAACACCATAGCCTCGCGGTAACCTATTATCTTCTTGCCATCTTGTTTAAGATTAGGCAATTCACGTGAACGTGCCCCGGTAGCAAGGATAATGTGTTCAGCCTTAAGCTCAGTTACATTGCCGTCGTTGGCAGTAACCTCAACTACCTTGCCCGGTTTTATCTTACCATAACCTGCGATATGATCAATTTTATTCTTCTTGAACAGGAACTGGATTCCCTTGCTCATGCCATCCGCAACCCCACGGCTTCTTTTTATTACTGCTTCAAAATCTGGCTTAACTTCACCACTAAGTGAAATACCATAATCCGCAGCATGTTTCATATACTCAAATACTGAAGCGCTCTTGAGCAAAGCTTTGGTAGGTATACATCCCCAATTCAGGCAGATACCACCAAGTTCGGCTTTTTCAACTACGCCTACCTTCATTCCTAACTGCGATGCCCTGATAGCAGCAACGTATCCTCCGGGACCTGAACCTATTACAATTAAATCATAATTCATAACGAAGATTATTAAAGATGTGCAAACTTAAAGATTTTTCACCGCATCAACAAGGCAGCCGGCCTTTTGTTTGTCGTTGCCTACATCTCCAGCTGACGTTCAAAGCCTGTTTCAAGGGAAATAAATGTTTCAGTGAAGCTTATCTCGGGGATCGACTGTATCTGTTCAACGATGATCTGTTTGAGATGCTCATTGTTGCGTGTATAAAGCTTTACCAGCAGGGAATATTTGCCTGAAATATGATGGCATTCAACTATTTCCGGAATCTTCTGTATTTTCCTGAATACTTCATCATGGGTGGATGTTGATGTCAGGTTCACCTGTATTCCTATAAAAGCACAGGTAAGGTAACCCATCCCTTTAGGACTGAGTAACAGTGTAGATCCCTTGATAAGTCCAGCCTCCTGCATCTTGGAAACACGCTGGTGTACAGCAGCTCCTGAGACCTTGCAACGACGGGCAACTTCAACAAATGGAATACGTGAATCAGTTGTGAGGATCTTCAGTATTTTTTTGTCCAGACTATCAATATGAAAGTTTTTCTCCATTTTCAATGTTGTTTGTTTACGTTATTGCCTTAAAAACAAGTATAAGCTTACATATTTTAAAAATGTTGGGCATTTTCGTGCAAATATATCAGGAAATATACAACTATTGCTTACAGTTGATATTTTTGTGATCTGAAACTTTTCATGTCTTAACCTATAAACGAGATATCATGAAATACGATCCCGCAAGTCAGATACAGGACCTCCGTCAGTTTGGTGAGTTTGGTGATGTTAACCCGTCAATTACAGATTCAGCCACATATACTTTTATGCAGGCTAAAACGATGACTGATACTTTTCATGGTGAAGCCCCTGGTTGTTTTCTTTATTCAAGGCACTGGAATCCCAGCAACAAATACCTTGCTGATGCTATTGCTGCCCTGGAAGGCACCGAAGCTGCATGGGTTACAGCAAGTGGTATGGCTGCCATCACCGGAACTATCCTTCACCTGGCAAATGCAGGCGACCATATCGTGAGCAGTATCACTACTTACGGCGGTACCTTTGCTTTCCTGTCGAATTACGTTAAGAAATTCAACATTGAAGTTACTTTCGTTGATATCACCAACCTTGAGTCAGTGAAAGCTGCCATCAGGCCAAATACCCGCCTGATCTATACTGAAACTATGACCAACCCGATGTTGCAGATATCTGATATCCCTGCTTTATCGGTTATCGCCAACCAGTACAATATTCCCCTGGTTGTTGATAATACTTTTACCCCTATGATTGTAAACCCGGCGAAGCTTGGTGCTCATATTGTTGTTCACAGTATGACCAAGTTCATCAATGGTAAAAACGATTGTGTGGCCGGAGCTATCTGCGGAAGCAACGATTTTATTAACTCACTTATTGATGTTAACACCGGCACAGCTATGCTGCTCGGCCCTGTACTCGACCCGCTTCGCTCATCGTCTATTCTAAAGAACCTGCATACCCTGCACCTGAGGATGAAACAGCATAGCTATAACGCTATGTACCTTGCTAAAAAGTTTATGGAAGCAGGCCTCAGGACTTCTTATCCTGGCCTTGATAACCACCCGGGACACCAGGTACTGACCAGGATGATAAATGCTGAGTTCGGCTATGGCGGAATGCTCACTATTGACCTTGGTACAGCTGAGAATGCTGCTGCATTTATGGAATCAATGGAAATGAATGATGTTGGATACCTGGCAGTAAGCCTTGGCTACTTCAAAACCCTTTTCAGCAATTCAGGCAAGAGTACTTCAAGCGAGGTGCCCGAAGACCTGCAGCATGAAATGGGCATGAGCGAAGGTCTTGTACGTTTCAGTGTCGGCCTTGACAATGACATTGAACGCACCTGGAAACGTATTGAACTCTGCCTGGCAAAGAATAAAGAAATTGCTTAATTGTAATAATGAGGTTAACCGGATCTCGCGCAACTAACTAATCTAAATTACTCGTTTTAACTGATTAGCCGGTTGAACCTAAGAATGAAAAAAGGCCGCCCATATTTGGACGGCCTTTTTTAGTTTCACTCAATGTTGTTCCTGGTATTCAGCAACCGGTGTACAGGTACACATCAGGTTCCTGTCGCCGTAAGCATCATCAACCCTGGTTACACTTGGCCAGTATTTGTCTGATTTATCGCATGGTACCGGGAAAGCAGCCTTCTCACGTGAGTAGGGGAGTTCCCATGTTTCAGCAGTTACCATCTCAAGGGTATGCGGAGCTTTCTTTATAGCATTTACCTGGCGGTCAGCTTCACCCTTAGCAATTTCATCTATCTCAGCACGGATAGCGGCCATAGCCTCAACAAACCTGTCGAGTTCCTGTAACGGCTCACTTTCAGTAGGCTCAACCATAAGGGTGCCGTGTACCGGGAAAGCAACTGTCGGAGCATGGAATCCATAGTCCATCAATCTCTTGGCAATATCGCCAACCTGAACGTCAGCCGACCTGCTGAACTCGTTACAGTCGAGTATCATTTCATGTGCTACCCTGTCGTTCTTGCCGGTATAAAGTATCTTGTAATAAGGTGCAAGTTTCACTTTCAGGTAGTTGGCATTAAGGATGGCCACCTTTGTTGCTTGAGTTAGTCCTTCACCGCCAAGTAATTTTATGTACCCGTAAGAAATTGGCAAAACTGAAGCGCTGCCGTAAGGAGCAGAAGCAACAGCAGTTATCGCATTCTCACCACCGGCTTTTGTCAGCGGATGACCCGGCAGGAATGATTTAAGGTGTTTAGCCACACCAATCGGACCAACTCCGGGACCGCCACCACCATGAGGGATAGCGAATGTTTTATGTAGGTTGAGGTGACAAACATCAGCACCAATGAAGCCCGGGCTTGTTAAACCAACCTGTGCATTCATATTTGCACCGTCCATATAAACCTGTCCGCCATTCTGGTGTATAATGCTGATAGCATCACAGATACCTTCTTCAAATACACCGTGGGTTGAAGGATAGGTGATCATACATGCTGAAAGTGTGTCCTTGTATTTCTCAGCTTTTTCTTTGAGGTCAGCCAGGTCAATATTGCCATTGACGTCTGATTTTACAACAACCACTGTCATGCCTGCCATGGCAGCACTTGCAGGGTTTGTTCCATGTGCTGAAGCAGGTATAATACACACATTCCTGTTGCCTTCACCGCGGCTCAGGTGATAAGCCCTGATAACCATAAGTCCGGTGTATTCACCGGCAGCACCTGAGTTAGGCTGGAATGACATGGCAGCAAAACCTGTAATTTCGCATAATGCTTTTTCAAGTTCAGCAATCATAAGCATGTAACCCTCTGCCTGTTCAATAGGTACAAATGGGTGAAGTGCATTAAACTCAGGCCAGCTGAGAGAAAATAGTTCAGCGGCAGCATTGAGTTTCATGGTGCATGAACCCAGCGGAATCATTGCTTTGTTAAGTGCAAGGTCTTTTGACTCTAGCTTTTTGATGAAGCGCATCATTGCTGTTTCAGAGTGATAGCAGTTAAACACCTTATCAGTGAGGTAATGTGATCTTCTCTTAAGAGGTTCGGGCAGTGAAAGCTGGCCCTGGCACCTTTCAGTAACTACAATATTCGGATCAAATTCTTTTCTTGCAGCTGATGCAAAAATGTTAACCAGTGTTTTAAGATCTTCAAGATTAACAGTTTCATCAATACTGATAGCAATTACCCTGTTATCGAGGTAACGGAAGTTTACCTGGTTTTCAAGGGCAAGTTTCTTTAATTCCTGCATACGGACACTTTCAGGAACTTCAATACGAACTGTGTCGAAGAACGTTGTGTTAAGTTGCCTGTAGCCGTATTTAGCCACTTCATGTGAAAGAAGTGTTGCAAAAGTGTTGATCCGGCAGCCTATCTGTTTTATTCCCAGCGGACCATGGTAAACGGCATACATCCCCGACATGATGGCGAGTAATGCCTGTGCTGTACAGATATTTGAGGTTGCACGTTCACGTTTTATATGCTGTTCACGGGTTTGCAGTGCCATCCTTAGCGCCCTGTTGCCCTGGGCATCTACTGAAATGCCGATGATCCTGCCTGGCATGGTACGCTTGAAGTCTTCACGTGTGGCAAAATAACCTGCGTGCGGGCCACCGAATCCGAGGGGTAAACCGAAGCGCTGGTTTGAACCTACAACTACATCAGCACCCCATTCACCCGGAGGAGTAAGGAGTGTAAGACTCATCAGGTCGGCAGCCACAGCAACCATCACTCCGTTGTTGTGTGCTTTTTCAGTAAATGAGCGGAAGTCATCAATCTGGCCGGTTTCATCCGGATACTGGATGATGGCACCGAAGTATGTATTATTGAATTCTACAGTCGCATGGTCGCCAAACTCCAGTTCTATTCCCAGGGGTGCTGACCTTGTCTTAAGGATATCTATTGTCTGTGCAAACAGTTTATCAGAAACAAAGAATTTTACCGCATTGGCTTTTACGGCTTCACGTGAGCGTGAGTTGAAAAGCATGATCATGGCTTCAGCGGCAGAAGTACCTTCATCCAGTAACGAAGCATTGGCCAGCGGCATTCCGGTAAGGTCGCTTATCATTGTCTGGTAAATGAGGAGAGCCTCAAGCCTTCCCTGTGATATCTCAGCCTGATACGGAGTATATGATGTGTACCATCCCGGATTCTCCAGAATGTTACGCTGGATAACTCCCGGAGTGATACTTGAATAATAACCCAGTCCGATATAAGATTTAAAGATCTTGTTTTTACTGCCAAGTTCCTTAAGGTGGTTAAGGTATTCCCACTCATTCATTCCTTCAGGAAGATTAAGCGGCCTGGGCAGCCTGATCCTTTCAGGAACTGTTTCATTGATAAGTGATTCAAGGTCAGAAGTGCCTATAACGTCAAGCATTTTAGAAATTTCATTGTCCCTCGGTCCATTATGCCGGTTAATGAAATCATTAGATAGTTTTGACATGTTTGATTTTATTAGAACAGGATGGTTAAAATACTTCAATTCGTGTGGCAAAGATAAATATTCTGTTTCAACGGTAAAATTTTAGGCAGTAAACTTTTTACCTCTTAACATCTTGTTAATCAATGTTTAACAGTAATTAACCAAAAGCTGTTTATAACTTTGACATATTAAGATCAGGCAAGGTAGTTTCTTTTATTGTACATGCATCAGGTTGCTTGTTTATTAGCGGGAAATAATGTAGGTTTGTAATACTAAACCTGAAGAACATGGACTATAAACGTTATTTGTACCTTTCAATGGCCCCCGAAGCGCTTATTGCTTCGATGCTGGCACCTGAAGAATTTGGAATTTATTATGCTGTGGGCACTAACAAGCGTACACAGGGACAGGCTTTCTTTTTTGAAATTGATCCGGACTTCAAGAGTGATTACTTCAACCTTGAAAGCATAGCAACCCGCTGTGTTCCGCATATTGATGGTAAACCAAAGAGGTCGGTTTATCTCTCCACATACAGGGTACTTGAAAATATTCCGCTGAGTGCTTTCAGGAACCTTTACCTCACTACAGCTGACGGCAAAGTGCTTGAACTGACAAAGTCAGAATTCACCCCTGAACCAAAGACACAGCTTCACTTTTACCAGCAGCTCTGCCCGGTAACTCCCAGGGTGGTAAGTAAGCTCGATCCTGTGAAGTTTACTGAATGGGTAACCGACAGTAAGAATCCTATTTATTTCCCAAAGCTTGTGTTTGTTGAGCTCATCCTCAACAGGCTCGCCGAAGATCCGGTAACTGCCCCGGTTGGTAACCTGCCTTATGCCAATAAAGACCACCTGCGCGATTGCCTAATCGGATTGCATATGGGTTATGAAAAACCAACCAAGACCGTTAACCGCTTCTATCAGGGTGATGTACTATACCGAACAGTTAAGAATGGTTTCTTTGTCGGAGCTAAAGACGGTTTTATCTTCTATAAGTTCCCCGAAACAGACGAACTGCAGAAACACTATTATCCATGGTGGAGATCAGCACTGAATTTGGAGTTTGCAGAGAAATAAGATTCGAGATTTGAGATTTGATATTTGAGATTCTTATTCGGAATCCGGATTAGATTATAAGTAAGGAAAATGGGCGGCTTTGCCGCCCTTTTTTTATGCCTTTCATCTGGTGGAACCTTGAAAACGGCCTTTGTACCATTTTGATACTGAATTGATTCGGATCAACCGGGGAACAACCGGGGAACAACTGGGGAATAACCGGGGATCAACCGGGAAGCCATCCCCGGTTGATCCCTGTTTAATGCCCTGTTGTTACGCGTTTGAAAGCTTGTTAATGGCTATGGAAATAAATAAAAAACCGGGGCTGCCATTTACTGGAAGCCCCGGTTTAATTATTTAAACAACAAAAATCAGATTTTCTCTGTCTTGATCTGACTTCCTTTAATCCTCATTCCATAGAATGACCTGTAAACAAAGAATAAGCCTATAAAAAGGAATATAGTTCCTATGATGGGTGAGAAATCAGTTGAGTTGCTTTGTGTTGCTGAGATGCCCATCTTAACAGCAATCTCTACTGCCAGCAGTCCGAACAGGGTTGAGAATTTAATAATGGGGTTAAGTGCAACAGATGAGGTGTCTTTATAAGGGTCACCAACGGTATCACCTATAACTGTGGCATCATGGAGAGGAGTGTTTTTCTCCTTAAGGTCAACTTCAACCACTTTCTTAGCATTGTCCCATGAACCTCCGGCATTTGCCATATACATTGCCTGGAATAAGCCGAACACTGCAATAGAGATGAGATAGGAAACGAAGAAGTTTGGATCAAAGAAGGCGAATGCGAGTGTAAGAGAGAAAATAACACCGAAGATATTCCACATACCTGCCTGGGCATACTGGGTGCAAATCTTAACTACCGCTTTTGAATCGTTTATATCTGCTTCAGATTTATCGAGCTGTATATTGCGTTTGATAAATTCCACCGCACGGTAGGCTCCGGTTGTAACCGCCTGGATTGATGCACCTGAGAACCAGAAAATAACTGCACCACCTGTGATAAATCCGAGTAGTACCGGAGCATCAGTAAGGCTGAGGTTTAGCAGGCCATGGTGTTTAAGCATGAGGATGATAGCAAAGATCATGGTTGTGGCACCGATAACAGCGGTACCGATAAGTACCGGTTTGGCAGTTGCTTTAAATGTATTTCCTGCAGAGTCGTTTGCCTCCAGGAAGTGCTTACCCTGGGTAAAATCAGGCCTGAAGCCGAAGTCTCTTTCAATTTCTGCTTCAACACCTTCAATTTTTTCTATCTGAGAAAGTTCAAAAACCGACTGTGCATTGTCTGTAACAGGACCGTAGCTGTCAACAGCAATAGTCACCGGTCCCATACCCAGGAACCCGAAAGCTACCAGTCCGAATGAGAAGATTGCAGGATAGGTCATGATATTTTCGAGGCCCATGGTTGAAATTGCGTAAGCACCAGCCATAAGGGCAACTATTACCATACCTTTCCAGAAGGCACTGAAATTACCGGCTACCATACCTGAAAGTATAGTAAGTGATGCTCCTCCTTCTCTTGATGCGGTAACAATTTCGTTTACATGACGTGATTTTGAGCTTGTGAAGGCCTTGGTAAACTCAGGTATCACAGCAGCAGCAAGTGTACCGAAGCTTATAATACTGGCAAGTTTCCACCATAATCCGTAATCAAAGTTGCCGATAAGGATATAACTGACAATGTAAGTTACGATGATTGATACAATTGAAGTGGTCCAAACCAGCGATGTCAGCGGAGATTCAAAGTCGAATTCATTTTTATTGCCGTAGCGTGACTTTGATATAACCTGGTTAATGCCGTAAGAAAAGATTGAAGTAAACACCATGAGTATACGCATTGCGAATATCCATACGATCAGGGTAGCCTGGAATTCAAGGCCAAGGGCAAGAACGATAAAGGAAATGAGAGCAACACCGGTAACACCGTATGTTTCAAAACCGTCAGCTGTAGGTCCTACACTATCTCCTGCATTATCACCAACACAGTCGGCAATAACACCGGGGTTACGCGGGTCATCTTCACCAATGGCAAAAACTATCTTCATAAGGTCGGCACCTATATCGGCAATCTTGGTAAAAATACCACCGGCAATACGGAGTGCTGAAGCGCCAAGTGATTCACCAATTGCAAAACCAACGAAACATGCTCCTGCACTTTCACCGGGGACAAACAGCAGGATGAAGATCATCATGATAAGCTCTACTGTAATGAGAAGCACACCAACGCTCATACCGGCCTGGAGAGGGATAGATACTACGTCCCAGGGTTTCGATTTGAGTGAGGCAAAACTTGTGCGGCTGTTGGCCAGTGTATTGATCCTTATACCAAACCATGCAACACCATATGAACCAAGTATACCAAGCACCGACCACAGCAGTACCAGGAGCACCCTTTCAAACTCCATGTGATTCAGTCCGAAGAAGTAGTAGAAAATGGCTGAACCGATGATGAGAAAGAGAATTACGAGGAATTTTCCCTGTTGGAACAGGTAAGTTTTGCATGTTTCGTAAATGATATGCGATACTGACAACATTGAATAATGTGCAGGAAGTTTTTTAATCCGCATAAACTGCCATAATCCAAACAACATACCCAGGACAATAATAAAAATACCCCATGCAAGGAGTTGATGTCCGTTAAGGCCTAAATTGCTAAAATAACTGGTTGAAAGGTCAGGGATGGGTAGGTCGGCCTCGCTTGCCTTTGTTAACACTGGTAAGGCGAATAACGACAAAACAGTAAGGATTTTCTTCATAAAGCTGATTTACTTTTTTTTGATATAATTAACACTAACATTTCACAAATGTAGAGAAGATTAGATAATTTACAAACGCCGGTAGTCGGCTGCAAACCCCAAAATAGCTTATGAATTAAGACTTTAAGCATATTTGTTGCTTCAGAAAGTCCTGATTTTTAAGCTAGTTTTCACAATTTTGCAATCGTTTGCATTAAACAATAGAACAGCAAAAAATCTTTATTTTTTTTTGAAAAACCCGAAAAATACGGTTTGATTGAACTTTTAGCCTGATTTCTTTTTAATTTTATATCCTTTATACACCTTAGAATAAAAACAGAGAGGATGGAGAAGATTCCGCTTAAATTACTTGGAATGATCAACAGTCAGTCCCAAAGTGGTGCATATACGCTTATACTGGGCGAGACTGATGGCAAACGCCGTTTACCGATACTGATCAATACGTTTGAAGCACAGGCTATTCTTTTCCATATCGAGCAGATTAAAATTCCCCGTCCACTTACCCATGACCTGTTCAAGAACTTTGCCGATACTTTCAATATAGAGTTCAGGGAAGTCATCATAAGCAAGTTTGCCCAAGGTATTTTTTATGCCACACTGGTATGCTCCGATGGAATCTCTGATAAAGAAATCGACTCACGCACATCTGATGCCATTGCATTGGCAGTGAGGTTCAACTGTCCGATTTTCACCTATGAGTCCGTGTTAAGCGGCGCAGGTGTGTCAGTAGAGGAAGAGCCTGATATCGACCAGTTGGCCAGCGGGGGTGTAGATGTTTCCGATGATTATGATTATAACAAGTTCTCGGTAAGTGAACTTGAACAGATGATGCATGAAGCCATAGAACATGAGGAGTATGAAAAGGCTTCGCAGTTGCGGGATGTGATCAGGAAGCGGAAATCAGTATAAAAAAAAGACTGCCGGTTCAGAGGCAGTCTTTCGTTGCAAGATTTCAAGTTCACCAAAAAACACAAATCTATTTTCTACAGTTTTTCTTTGAGTCGGCAGCAGTCAGTTGAGGGTGGCTGTTTAAGTAATTCTTTGCAATTTTACCAGTGTTAAAAGGAATATCGTCTATATAGCTTTCTTCTTCAGGCTGGATCTTCAATAATCCATTGTAATGTTCGGCTACAACTTTGTTTGTTTCAAAAGGAATATCATCTACATAAGCTTCATCCTCAGGTTTCTCCAGATTCATATAGAGAGATTCAAGGGCGATTGATCTGGTGTCGAATGGTATATCATTTACGTAGCTTTCGTCTTCAACGGCCGGTAAACTCAGGGTGCTTACATTAACAGCAAGAGTGTCTTTTCCAGTTGCATTGGCTGATACATTTCTACCTGCGATAAATATCATTGCTGCGAGGAGAAGTATCATTGGGAGGTAGCTATTTGTTTTCATGGCTTTGATGTTTTGTCTGTCTACATTAAGGGTTTACCATAAAGTGTGCCAAACTCCTGTAACCCTTGATTGGCGAGGGTTTCAGAGTGTGAAAGTAAATTTTAGCATGATGTTAGTGTTCGTTTTCGGATACCATTTTTGCGTAAATGTACGGTCGTGATTTGCCGACCATAAAAAAAAGAGGATGCCCGCAAGGCATCCTCTTTTTTTTACCGGTAACCGGAGATTATTTCTTAATAAGTTTACCTGAGGTAACCCACTTATTATCACTAACATATATTAAGTATATGCCTGTCTCCAATGCTGAAATATCCAATTCAAGCCTGCCTCCTGATACTACAGGTTCAGTTTTGAGCACAATGTGTCCGGTTATGTCGCATATTTTGACAAACGGCTTTTCAAATGGTTTGTCAGATTCTATAACAACTTTATTATCAGCAGGATTAGGCATAAGAGTCAGCGTTTTTGCCACCTGTTCGGAAATACCATCACATATATGGAAGGTGATGGTTATTTCATCACTGCCCGAACATGGGCCTTTCCTGAATTCTACTCTCAGTGTAACAGTGTTCAGTCCTATTCCTGTTGAATCAACAGAGAAAGCTGCACCAGTGCCCTTTACCACATTATTAACAAACCATGTTACTTCATCATAACTACCTGTGGGTGTGAAACTCAGGGTATGGTCGGCGCATAATAAGGTGTCTGCTCCAAGATTTATACGGTCGAAAGGAGTTACGGCCACGTTAATATTATCTGAAACAAGGTTCATGTTATTATCTGTAACCAAAACACTGTAAGTGGTAGATTCCTCAGGTGCTACAGTAATTGATTGGGTAGTTTCCATAGTACTCCATAAGTAAGTGTACGGTGGATCGCCGCCCTGCACCTGTGCAGTAAGTGTAATTGATTCACCCTGGCAGGTGGTGACGTCATCGCCGAGATCAACAACAAAGGGTATTATGTTCCTTACTGAGTCGATATATTGCACAGTGTAAAGCATTCCTTCGGAAGAAATTGTGAGCAATGGTAAGGGGTAATCAGGATTATACCACCTGTATTCAGTAATGTTCCTGATAACAGGAACCCCCGACTGGATTGAATCAAGGTATAGGCTGTCCCTCTCATAGATAACTGACTTTACCCTCAATGTATTGAAAGTGCCGAAGGGGGTGATGAGTGTACCAGCACCATCAACGCTGTTTACCCTTTTTTTCTGAAGATTGAAGTAGGCAACACCAGGGTATTGTATTTCAAGTTCTGAGAAGGATGAATCGGGTTGTGACGACTGACTGAGGGGAAATTTAAGCAACCTCTCGGGTTGATTGTATTTCATAGGTACGGGAATACCCATGATATTAGCGGCATAACCGGCCCTGACATATTCAGATGTTGTGTTTTTGTAATATTCATAAGTATCAGACACCTGGATATCGAAGAAATTAAGACCCTGCACAGGAAGCGCGAGGTTTGCAACTGCAGGTGAGAACACCAGCTGATAAATGAATGGTGTTTGGGTTGGCGACATAAAGTGCATAACCTGCTGTGATACAGGTTCGAGGAATCCAAATTCCCAGATATAGTCAAACCCGGTCATTTCGGGATCAGGAAATTCGCTTTCCGGATAATTAGCCTCACTGGTTCTGACAGTGTCGCCAGGGGATGGCATGTTAACATTGGTGATGGTGATCTGTCCGTAAGACATGTTTACCAGCAGCAAAAAAGTAAAAATAAGAATGAAGTTAGGGGATAAGTTTTTCATTGCTGTGAAGGTTTGCACAGCAGTAAAAATATGAAATTATGGACTTTCTTTAGCTTTTTTCTTCTTCCTTGTAAATATTTCGGAAAAGCGGTCAAACTCATACTTGTAGTAGATACCAATGCCCTGTTTGTACTTGCTTTCGTTCATGGAAATGACCTCGTACTGGTTCGACCTGTTGAAGGCTTTTACCCTGAAACGCCCGTCGGGGGTAATCTTTACGTCAACTACAACGTCACCCACAATATTACTTGCTCCGGCAGTGGTCCCCTGGGTGAACATACCAACGTTGCCATCAATAGATACCCTGTCGTTGAAGAGGTTGGTTGACAATGCCACCTCAACTTCCTCCTGTGTAATATCATCCCCTGTGCGGTACTTCACACCTATATCCACATCCTTTATAATCTGGGAGAGCATATTGCTTAGCTGGTCGGTAAGCATTTCAATTGATGATGACCCCACGCTGGATGCAAATCCAAGGGAAGCGTTGGCACTAAAGCTCTTGAGCACCAGAAGTGAAATTATCTGCTGTGTTACTACCACCTGGTTGGTTGTGTCGATAGTGGAAAAAATAGCCTGCCTGAGTTCTTCATCAGCCTGGGGCAGGCTTATGCTGAAGGAAATATCCGGATTGTAAAGGTCGTTTCTTAATTTTATGATGCAATCTACAGGTACTGAACGCTTATCATATTCGGTTGAAATACTCTTAAGTGATGCCTTGAGTTTATAGACAGCATTGAGGTTGATGTTGGCATCATAGGGACTTCCGTTGAATGAGATAGTACTACCCGGTTGTATGGTAAACGACCTGTTGATGATATTGCCGAGCGTAAAGAGGAATGTTCCCTGTTCCATCCGGTAATCGCCATATATGCTCATGTCGCCCTGCTTGCTGATACCCATTTGCATCATCCCTGAACCCGTACCTTTAATATTTCCTATATTCTCGGGCAGGAACAGCTGCATTTCGGCATTCGGATTAACGAGCATATTCATAAAGACTTCTACACCTGACTCGTCGGGGACGTACTGGCTGCTTTCTTGTTCTTCCGTTACATCTGGTTTTTTGAACCGTATAAAATTCTTTTCGGAGGCAGTAACATCAAGATTAATCGGGATGTAAACCATTGTATTGGGCTCACTTGAGGCATCCACATTGATAGAAATATCTTCAAAGGTACCTTGTATGTTCACTTTCCCTGAGCCGAATGCATTACCATAGAAGAGGTTGTTTTGCTTGTAGGTGGTATACAGGCTGCTGAGGTTCCTTGCATCGATGTCCATGTTGAGGTATATGTCTCTGAAGTGCTTATGGCTTAAGGCGAAATCAAGACTGGCAGTGTTGCCGAGGGAATCATACACGGTTACATTTTTAGCACTGATTAGTTGAGGTTCAACCTTTACTTTGTTGGCAAATGAGTATGTAACGTTGAGGTAGTCGATCTTCATCTGGGTTCTCAACAAGTCGAGTTCGCCAGTGATAACAGGATCATTGAACGTGCCCTCAAGCCTGAGGTTGCCGCTTGCAAAACCTTTAATGTTAGAGGCAATACCCCTGAGGAAAGGATTGAGCGACGCCAGTTTATAGTTGATAACCTTTACATCAAGGTCAAAGTTGCCTTCATCGCGTTTGCCGGGATAGATGAGGCCTTTGGCAGAAATAGGAAGGTGTGTGCCTATATTACCCTTATAAATCACGTCGGCTTGTACATCGAGTGCTGCAATGTCCTGGACCCAGGTGCTCTTTACGTTTGCATCGCCCATACGTTCTTTGTTGAACGCAAAGTCCTTTACCTGCACCTGGGCTTCTACCTGTCTTGATTTGTAAAGGTCTTTAAGTGAGATATCTCCGGTAAGGATTCCATCGAAATCTACACCGCGAACACCAATCAGAAGGTCGGCATTTGAAACGTCAAGTTCCTCGAATGCAAGGATCAGTCCATCCTCTGCTGATTCTGATACTTTTCCTGATAAGCGGAGTTTCTGGTTACGGCTTGATATTTCGATGTTGTCGATGAACACCGAAGTACTATCGATTACTACATCATTCAGCTGGACTGCATTCCATGGCCTGTCGTTTACCAACAGGTTGAATTCTTCAAATTTAGTATGGATACCGGGGAATTCACTGAAAGAAAAGAAACCTTTGATTACTCCTGTGTTATGGTCTTTAGGAGAGGAATCGTCCCAGTTGATGCTGTATTTAATAGTATCACCCTGCATAAAGGTTCTCAATGCAAAGTTCTCAAGGCCAAGAGAGTTTTCTTCTGTTGCTGTATTGAAAACTATATTCGATACACCTGTTGATAACTGCATTGAATTGCCGAAATTCTTACCCCTCACATACCAGTCGCTGAACCTGATACCCCTGTATACAAACCGGTCGGCGAGGCCATTGAGGATGATTGTTTTATTCCGCGAATTATAACTTCCGTACAAAGAAGCAGTGGATTGTATTTCCAGATCAGGAACAAAGATTTCTGTGAGTGGCGCAGCATTCTTGATTTCGAGTGAATAATCGAAGAGCTGATCGGTAGCGACCTTTGTTTCTGTGATTTTGGCCAATTCCAGTGATGGCAGGTAGGCACTGATGATGTTTGTAAGGGAGTAATAAAAATCAGCAAATGAAATCACACCATAGAAAGAAGCATCCAGCAAATCGGAATTAAGGGCCAGTTTCTTGGTGTTGCCGCTTATCTGCAGGGTTGACAGGTCAATGCTGTTTACGAAATAGACTTTATCTTTTTCAGTGTAGGTTGTACTGTCGAACATCATATGTCCCAGCAGGTTGTCAATGTTTGACCCTTTGAAGTTCAGTTTCATCCGGGTGGAGATCCTTGATGTGGAATCACGATCCCAGAGGTTAAGTTTAGTCAGATAGGCATCTTTAAGCACTGCTGTAAAGTCCATGGCCGGGATGTCATCAGTAAAATCAACCATACCCCTGAAGTCGAGGTTAGCCAGTTCATCCATCATAACCAGGTCGCCATTAAACAGCCTGTTAATGAGTTGTCCGTTGATGTGGATATCATTAAACTCATTACCAAGCAATTGCACTTTCTGTACGTTTGCAATGAGCTTTACATTGTTGTTTTTACTGTTGATTGCTTCTCCATTGACAGTTGAAGAAATGCTTACCAGTCCAAGCTTGTTTTCAAGGTTGAATGTTTTTCCAAGGTTCCAGTCGGTGAGGTTAAACTGGCCTTTATAATCCAGCAGTATACCTTTGCCAGTCTTCAGGCTGATATCGGTTTCAAGTTTACCGATTGCTGTTGTGAAGTCAGCTGATGATACAAAATCATTAATAAAGCCTGTAAAGAAACCCCTTATATCTATCAGTCCGGCATTAACAATCTGTTCAGGTATATCAATCCGTTTTCCGCCGGGAAGCCTGATATTGCCGATATCATAATAGTCGGTTGTGAGGTTTTTTACTTTGAGGTGGATAAATGTTTCGTTGATATCAGGCAGCCCATCCATCGATATTTCCCCGTCGAAGGAAGAATTATTGCCAAAGGCGAAATGGAAGTTCCTCGCCTTTAGTGATGAAATGCGGCCTTTCACCAATCCGTTGAAATGAATCAGGTTCTCCATGCCGCCCACTTCTGAAGCAAAGTATCTTATTTCGTTTAGGTCAAGTACTGAGGGTTTAAACGAAGCTGTGATGGCTATACTGTCGATAAAATGATTAAAAGCATCGAATGTGTTGAATCCAAAATTAATATCAGCATGGATATCACTTCCCGGAGTCATTACATGGAGGTCTTTTATTAACAGGTTTTTTGGTTTAAGTGTAACCATACCGGCAAGCCTGTGCAGGTTAAAACCGGCTTTTTCAGTAGCAGCCAGGTTTAATATACGCACGGTTATACTGTCGCCACGCATGCTCATATCTTCGGCGTCAAGGTCAACCCCTGTAACTTTGATATTGTTGTAATCCATCTGCGAAAGCACAGGCTCATAATGCTGGTTGGCGTAAACTACTGAACACCCGTTTAGCTGGATACCTTTAAGCCTTGCTTTCCATGGCCTTGCGGATGTAGAAGTATCGGGCGGACCGTTGAAATAGTCGACAATAAAACTGTAATTGAAATTGCTGTCGGTGCTGTATTTAATAAGATTGATACCTGCTTCGTCAATATAAACCTTGTTAAATTCAACAAACCTACGGCCTAGACTCAGTTTATTTAAGTCAACCCGTATTGATTTACTGCTGATAATATTATTACCCTTTTTATCAGCTATGCTGATATTCTCAAGTTGGACATCAAGGAACCAGGATATGTCAATGCCGCCGAGACTGACTTTTGTATTTAATTGTTCTGATAACCAGGAGGCAGCATACCGGGCAATGCTTGTTTGAACACGCGGGCTCCTGAAGAGCAGGTACACGATTAAGAGATTGCAAATGATTGCAATGAGCAGCAAAACCGGTATGGTGATATACTTTTTAATAACTTTGCCCGTTTTTCAGAGGATTGCAACAAAGATTGTGCAATAACTTACAAAAGTCAGAAATTATTTTGTGCATGTCAAAATATATTCTTGGAATCGAGTCTTCGTGTGATGATACTTCAGCTGCAATCCTTGACGGGACGACATTGAAATCAAATGTAATAGCCAATCAGGCAGTACACCAATCGTTCGGTGGGGTAGTTCCTGAATTGGCCTCCCGTGCCCATCAGCAAAACATTATTCCGGTGGTTGAAGCAGCGTTAAGCCGCGCCGGTATTACAAAAGATCAGTTGTCGGCAGTAGCTTATACCCGTGGTCCCGGCCTGCTGGGCTCACTATTGGTAGGTACTTCATTTGCCAAATCGTTTGCATATGCACTGCAGGTTCCTCTGATTGAGGTGAACCATATGGAAGCGCATGTGCTGGCACATTTTATTGTTGATGAAAAAAAGCCCGGGCCTGTTCCCGGTTTTCCTTTCTTATGTCTTACCGTTTCAGGCGGGCATACGCAGATTGTAAAAATGAAGGATTATTTTACAATGGAAATAATCGGCCGGACAATAGATGATGCATCAGGAGAGGCTTTCGACAAAGCTGCAAAGATATTGGGATTGCCTTATCCCGGCGGTCCGCTTATCGACAAGCATGCCAAAGAAGGAAACCCACATGCATTTACTTTTGCTAAACCGAATATCCCGGGACTTGATTATAGTTTCAGCGGATTGAAGACTTCGTTCCTTTACACTATACGCGACAGGTTGCGTGAAGAGCCCCAATTTATTGAAAAGAACCTTGCTGACCTTTGTGCATCCATACAGCATGCTATTGTTGAAACGCTTATGAAAAAGCTGGTGCTTGCTGTTAAAGAAACAGGCATTACCAATGTTGCCATTGCCGGCGGTGTTTCAGCTAATTCAGGTTTACGTGCTGCCATAACAAGCATGCAGGATAAGTGTTGGAATGTGTTTATACCTGAGTTTCAGTTTACTACGGATAATGCAGCCATGATTGCAGTGGCCGGGTACTTCAAGTTTATGAAAGGCGAGTACGCTTCACTGGATGATGCGCCCTACTCAAGAGGTGTCTGAAAATGACTAATAATTTCCGGATAAATAAGGTATAAATTTTTGCCAATTATCTGCTTTTTACATATCTTTACTACTCCTTTCACAATCCGTCGAACGTTCAAAATATTATAGCCATGGCTAAGCTGACAAAAGAAGATGCCCTGCGGTACCACAATGAGGGCCGCCCGGGAAAGCTTGAAGTTATTCCTACCAAACCGCATTCAACACAACGTGATTTATCACTGGCTTATTCTCCCGGAGTGGCGCACCCATGCCTCGAAATACAGAGTAATGCTGATGATATTTACAAATACACCTCAAAAGGTAACCTTGTGGCCGTTATTTCCAACGGCACTGCAGTGCTGGGACTGGGTGATATAGGTGCAGGTTCGGGCAAGCCTGTGATGGAAGGTAAAGGACTGCTGTTTAAGATCTTTGCCGATATAGATGTGTTTGATATTGAGGTTGACACTAAGGATATTGACAATTTTGTTGAAACTGTTAAGAACATTTCAATAACATTTGGCGGAATAAACCTGGAGGATATCAAGGCTCCTGAGTGTTTTGAGATCGAGGAGCGTTTGAAGAAAGAGATTGCAATACCAATCATGCATGATGACCAGCACGGTACTGCTATTATATGCTCTGCCGGTGTAATAAATGCGCTGGAGCTGTCGGGCAAAACGCTTGAGGAAGCTTACATCGTTATGAATGGGGCTGGTGCAGCAGCTATTGCCTGTGCTAAGTTACTTATGTCGCTGGGCGCAAAGAAGTCGAATTTTGTCATGCTTGATTCAAAAGGTGCAGTAACCAAAAAGCGTACAGACCTTAACAAGTACAAACAGGAGTTTGCTACTGATCGCAATGTTACTAACCTTGCTGAGGCAATGGTGGGTGCAGATATTTTCCTGGGATTGTCAAAAGCCAACTGTGTAACCAAGGATATGGTGAAGTCGATGGCAGAGAAACCCATAGTTTTTGCAATGGCTAATCCTGATCCGGAGATTACATACGATGATGCCAAGGATGCAAGTAATGATATTATTATGGCAACCGGAAGGTCGGATTATCCCAACCAGGTAAATAATGTGCTCGGTTTCCCATTTATCTTCCGTGGAGCACTCGACGTAAGGGCTACCTGCATTAACGAAGAGATGAAAAAAGCCGCTGTATATGCGCTGGCTCGTCTTGCCAAGGAAGTAGTGCCTGAAAGTGTCAGCAAAGCCTACAATGTTCCTGACCTTATGTTCGGAAAGGATTACATCATACCTAAGCCACTCGACCCGAGGTTGATAACCACTGTGGCTCCGGCTGTTGCAAAGGCTGCTATGGACAGCGGTGTTGCCCGGAAGCCCATTGAGGATTGGGATGCTTATAAACTTGAATTAAGCCAGAGGCTCGGACTTGAAAGTCAGCTGTTCCATAGTATCATCATGAAGGCCAAGCAGAACCCAAGGAAGATTGTATTCCCCGAAGGAAACAACCTTAAAGTGCTGAAAGCCGCCAGTGAGGTATGCAGGGAAGGTATCGCCAGGCCGGTATTGTTGGGAAGCGTAGAAGAGATAAGGAGACTGATTGCACAGAACCATCTTGATCTTTGTAATGTGGAGATCATCGACACCCACTGCAATGCCAACCGCGATGCCCGTCAGTACTTTGCTGACCTGATCTGGGAAAAGCGCCAGCGTAAGGGTATCACCCATGAAGAAGCTTATGACCTTACATTCAACAGGAATTATTATGGGGTTATGATGGTGGAAACGGGACAGGCTGATGCAATGATATCAGGGGTTACAAGCCATTACGGTGATGTGATAAGTCCTGCACTTAAGCTCATAGGCCCAAAGCCGGGGCTTAATAAGATTTCCAGTATGTCCATCATAATGACAAAGAAACGTCCGTTGTTCTTTGCCGATACCACTGTTAACCTTGATCCGGATGTTCAGACACTGGTAGAAACAACCCTGCTTGCTGCCGAAGAAGTCAGGAAGTTCAATGTTGAGCCTGTGATTGCCATGGTATCATACTCAAACTTTGGATCAGTCAAGCAGTCAGAGCGCACTAAGATATTAGTGAAAGTACGCCAGGCCATTGAGATACTTCATCAGAAGCATCCTGACCTTATTGTAGATGGTGAAATCCAGATGGACTTTGCACTTAACAAAGAGTTGCGCAGCCAGAAGTTTCCATTTACCAAACTGGAAGGAAGAGATGTTAACACGATAATCTTCCCTAACCTCACATCAGGCAATATCGCCCATAAACTTATGGCAGAGTTCGGCGGAGGTGAAGTGGTTGGTCCAATACTTATGGGTATGAATAAGCCGGTGCATGTTGTACCTACTGAATGCTCAGTCAGGGAGATTGCCAACATGGCATCTATTGCAGTACTTGATGCACAGAGCATCAAATACGAACAGGAACATATACTTGTTTAATCAGTCAGCTGTTTTTTAAGAGCTTCCTGAATAGCACGGTAGGCATTGATTGTGCCTCCTGTTACTGATAGTTCGCTGAATATAGCTTTGTCTTTCTTTGTGGCTGGCTTTATTACCTTAAGGTTGGGGTAAGTGTCAACTGTTGAAAGAAGAATACTTTTCAGGTCTGAGGCGGTGAGGTTAGGGAAATATGACCATACCAGTGCTGCAACGCCTGATACTACAGGACCGGAAAAACTGGTACCATCACCCTGGTCAAAAGTATTCTCGGGGGCAATTCCTATAAGGTCAACACCCGGAGCAAATACATCTACGTTCTGCTTACCATAGTTTGAGAAAGAGGCCGGCAGGCGTTTTCCTTCTTCAAATGTAGATGCACCAACGGTTATCATGTTCCTGGCAACTCCGCCATCTTTGAAACGTGCGGAGGGGTAATTCTTAACATAGTCGATATTAGATCCTTCATTACCAGCAGAGTGGATAACTAATACATTGTGATCGTCGGCATACCTGAAAGCGTCGTCCATGAATTCACTATGAAGCGAGTAGTACTTACCAAAGCTCATGTTGATAATGTTGGCTCCATTGTCAACGGCATACCTTACTGAAAGGGCAATGTCCTTATCACGTTCATCGCCGTTAGGTACAGCCCTGAGAACCATAATCTCCACATTTGAAGCCACACCCATCACACCATAGTTATTATATCTGTCCGCTGCAATGATGCCGGAAACAAAGGTGCCATGGAACGGTGAACCACCCTGGACATCATTGTTACCATAGAAACGGTCGTTCATATCCAGTGGGTTATCCTTAACAATGGTAGCCCTGGCATCATAATCCATGTTCAGCCTGAAGTTGAGGTTCTGGTTAATTTCTTTCTTGAATTCCTTGAGCATTTCATTGGTAAATCCCTTCTTATAATACTTTAGCAGCATATCCCTCGACTGCTTAACCAGTTCATTGTCAGTCTTTATACTCTTAAGATCGTCAAGTGTGAAGGTGTCTTTTTTGAGGTACTTCTGTATTATCTCTGTGGGGCGTTTGAGCCTTTCATCCAGTGCTTCAACTTTGTCTTTTATACCAGCATACATGCCGTGCTTTGATTCATACTCCTCATTACATTTAACATAAATGGCATACAAGGCAGTATCAGAGGCAGGCAGTTGGCTTGGATCGGTGATGTTGGAAAACTGTGGTTTCAGTTCTTTTAGAATCCTGACAAACTCCAGGTTTTCATACTCAACATTGGTACCATCAGCACCTCCAATGAAATTCCATCCATTGATGTCATCCGTGTAACCATTTGCATCATCATCAATCCCATTACCGGGTATCTCATCTTTGTTAACCCAGATTTTCCCCTGCAGATCCTTGTGGTCGATATCAACACCACCATCAATCACAGCCACCACAACTTTCTTAACCGGCTTCCTGTCCTTTAGAAGTTCACTGTAAGCTTTTTCCACTGAAGCTCCCTGGTATCCGTTTTCCGGAGCAAGGTTATACCAGTTGAAGTATTTGCTTAAGGAATCAACTTTGGTTGATTTGGAAAAGCTTTGTGACTTCCCGGTTTTATCAACAGATACTCCGGTGTGTTGCGCTGAAATACTTAAAGTAAGTACTAAGAAAGGGATCAGGAGAAGATTTTTCATTTCAATTTGAGTTTTGAAATTTGAGATTTGAGATTTCACGTTGATTCAGATTCAGATTCGGATTCAGGATTCAGGATTCAAATTCAAGATTCAGATTCAGGATTGAATATTGAATCTGAATGGTGAATTTATTCTATAATTTCTTCAAAAGGTTTCCATTTGAGTTTTTTAAAATACTTGTTGCCGAAATCATACGTCAGCAGCTTCGGATTATTGTATCCTGCAGGCAGGTTTTTGCTGATATAGTCGTTAACAATGAAGTCAAATATCCACTGGGCATGCCTAAATCCGAGTGTTTCGGCTGCATCATATAACTTCTTAGTATTCAGGCTGTCAACTTCATAGTAGTAATCATAGCGTCCTGTAGTTGGGAAGTATGTAAAAGTTCCCGTGAAATCATCGTAAATGGTTTGTCCGTTAAAAAGTAGCTTTGGTTCTGACTTTATGGAGTTTAATTCAGTGACTTCAACCCAGTTATTTATATTCATGGCCGTCACAAACAACGATCCGTAACTTTGGGAGAAGTAATCATAAGAAGTGTCGTCACTGATTGAGTCGAGATACTCTTCAAGTTGTATCTGCACATAGTTAAGTATCAGTGAAAAATTGCCTTTGTTCAGGAATTTTTCAGCATCGCCGTTATAGGAAACATCAAAGCCAAAATAGGTAAATCCCCTGGTCAATCCATTAATAAAGCGCTGTATATAAACTGAATCATAGGTATACTGGAGAACGGTGCTGGCATAGAATGCAACTGAATCCTTCTGTGCTTGTGTAAGTGATCCGAAATTCTCCAGTTCAGGAATCTTAAAGCTGTTCTTATAAACAAAGTCCGGTGCAATTAGCATAACTGCACCGGGCTTGTGTTCTTTCATAAATCGATTTGCCAGTTTCCTTTCAGGAGAACAGGAAACTGCAATGAGTATAAAACATATTACGAACAGGTATCCGAATGTCCTGTTCACATCAGGCTTCGCTCTCAACTTTATTACTTTGTTCAATGATGGCGTGTCCGAATTTTGCACCATATTCATACCCGCTCATCAGTTCATCTTCGTGAGGTGTAAATTTAAAAAATAATGGTTCACCTACCAGTTTTAATTTCAGATTTACAAGATTTGATTCTATGATCTTTGCGCCTTCACCACTCCATCCGTATGAACCGAAACAACCAGCCAGTTTTCCCCTGTCACGTATTGGGTTAATAAGAGCAAACAACTGGTAAATCTGCAGCAGGATATTCTGGTTTATGGTTGGTGAACCGATAATATATCCTGAGGCTTTTGCCAGGTGCTCTTCAATCTCTTCCATGCGCATCATTTCAATATCGCACACATGCACTTCAATGTTACCAACGCTTCTCACACCTTCAGCGATGCTGTATGCCAGCGACCGGGTATTCTGGTAGGCTGATACAAAAGGAATAAACACCCTTGTTGTTACCGGATCAGCCAGTGCTTCTCTTGAAAGTTTTTCAGATAATTCAACTTTCTCTTTCCAGGTTGACCTGAGTATTGGACCATGGCCGGTGCAGATTGTATCGATGTCCAGTCCCCTGATCTTATCGATAGCTTTCAGCATAAACTTGCTGTAGGGCTTTAGGATTACATCAAAGTAATATTTAAAAGCATCGTCATAGTTGCCGGTCAGGTCATCGTACATGGCTTCATGGCAGTAGTGGGCACCAAATGAGTCACAGGTAAAAAGTACTTTATCTTCAATAAGGTATGTGTAGATAGAATCAGGCCAGTGCAGGTTAGGAGCACTTATAAATTTAAGGGTTTTGTTACCCAGCGAGAGTTTATCGCCATCTTTAACCTGTAATGACCTGAAATCATGTCCCAGCATGTCTCTCATATACCTGATGGCATTACCACTACCTACCACCGTTGCATTGGGGGCAACTTTAAGTAAGTTTTCCACATTGCCGGAATGGTCAGGCTCTGTGTGGTCAAGAATAATGTACTCAATGGTTGCAGGGTCAGCCAGCGAGGTGATCTTATTGAGGTACACATCCCAGAATTTGTACTTCACTGTTTCAATAACTGCATTCTTCTCAGCTTTAATAAAATAGGAGTTATACGTTGTGCCGTACTTAGTCTCCATAACTACATCAAACGTCACCAGATCATAGTCAAGTACCCCGATCCACTTTACATCATTTGTAATGTCAAGAACTTTAGCGTCAATCATTTTAAGCTTATTAGTTATTATTAATTATCATTTTTTCAGAACTCAAGGGTCATCTGCACAGCTTCATCTTCTCCTGTGTCAGGTTTTTTATCTTTTAACGGAAGATCAATGTCAACCTCTTGAATTTCTTCAGATTCTTCTATATACTCAGGCTCTTCAACAGCCGGTTGGGGAGGTTCGAAGGGTAGGGGGTCAAGCATGACAATCTTCTTCACTGCGTAGGTAGTTATGCGTTTGCCCTTAGCCTTAAAGCTTTTAACGTCAATAAATTCAGAAGCCTGGATTACTTCATCCTCGATAGCCCTGTTATTTGCTTTTTCGTCAAACATCACCCTGAACACCGGCAACCAGTCGGTTGATACCTGTATAAGCTTGGAACCGGCATCATCGTTAAGGAAGTCGGTCTTTTTATCAGTCATTTCAAGGTCGAACCTCTTAAGGTAGTAATGTTGTTTCTGTCCATTGAAATAAATGGCAGTAACCGGTTTTGCCGGATTATATTTTTCAATGATCAGAAGGTCTTCATCAAAGTGGGTTGACAGGTCGTAATTATACAACCTGTAGTCACCCGATTGCATGATAGTCAATATCTTATCATCTCCTGAAAAAGCGCCGAGGTGTTTGCCGCGTCCTTCAGTATTCAGCCTCTTAATTGAATCATCAAACCAGATATCCCGGGCACCTAATGTTGAAAGACCTGCTTCTGAGAGGGTTACCTTCTTGATAGGGTGCTTGGTAAGGGTATTGCCGAGTGCATTCCTGTTCTTAATTGCCAGTTCGCTGAAGTTATAATCGAATGTATTCTTCTTGATCCTTGGCCCCGGCTTAAGGTAGATCCTGATAATTTCTGCTTCACCGTTTGGATTTGCAGTGAAATAAAGAATCTTTGAGCCTGGGGTTCCTTTGGTAATGGTGTATTCTTTGTCGCGGTTAACACCGGTAACGGCAAACCTCTTAACGAAAGATACACCTGCCTTACCATCCTGGTAAACTACATTATAAATTGTACGCTCATCATTCTTCCTGAACACATCAATATGTACCACATTCTCACCAACGAACATCTTTTCAGCAACCTTGGCCACTATAAAGGTTCCGTCTTCGCGGAATACGATGATATCGTCAATGTCGGAACAGTCGCATACATACTCATCTTTCTTAAGGCTGGTACCGGCAAATCCTTCTTTGCGGTTAACATAAAGTTTTTGTGTAGCAGCGGCAACCATTACAGCAGCAATGTTCTCAAAGCTCCTGAGCTCTGTTCTTCTCTCTTTGCCCTTGCCGTATTTCCTGCGTATATTCCTGAAGTATTCAATGGCGTACTCAGTGAGGTTAGCAAGGTAATGTTCAACCTGTGCTTTCTCATCCGAAAGGTTGCGCATGTGCTCTTCAGCCTTAAAGGAGTTGTATATAGAAATACGCCTGATCTTTATTTCAGTGAGCTTCAGTATATCTTCTCTGTTGATCTCCCTGTAAAACTGAGGTTTGAATGGTTCAAGGCTCTTATCAATGGTTGTGAGTGCTTCTTCCCAGCTTGGGCTGTTTTCAATCTGGTGATACAGCCTGTTCTCGATGAATATCTGTTCGAGTGAAGAATACAGCAGGCTTTCAAGTAATTCCATTCTCCTGATCATCAACTCCATGCGAAGCAGCTCAACAGTATTCTTGGTTGATTCCCTCAGGATATCCTTAACACTGCTGAATTTTGGCTTTCCTTCCTGAATAACACAGTTGTTTGGCGATAGAGATATCTCACAATCGGTGAAGGCATAGAGTGCATCAATGGTTGTATCAGGGGAAACACCGGGAGCCAGGTGTATAAGAATCTCAACTGTAGCAGCTGTGTTATCGTCAATCTTCCTGATCTTGATCTTGCCTTTCTCACTGGCATTAATGATGGTATCAATGAGGCTCTCAGTGGTTGTACTGAAAGGTATCTCAGTGATTACGAGTGTTTTTTTATCAAGCTGCGATATTCTTGCGCGTAATCTGATCTTTCCCCCGCGGAGCCCTTCATTGTATTTTGAACAGTCGGCCAGTCCGCCTGTAGGGAAGTCAGGGTAAATCTCAAAGTCTTTATCCTGGAGGATTTTGATGGATGCATCAATCAGCTCTATGAAGTTGTGTGGCAGTATCTTGGAGGCAAGTCCCACAGCGATACCTTCCACACCCTGGGCCAGCAGTAAGGGAAATTTTACAGGCAGTGTTACCGGTTCCTTGTTCCTTCCGTCATATGAGAGTTTCCATTTAGTGGTCTTAGGATTAAACACCACCTCTTTGGCAAATTTGCTGAGTCTTGCTTCAATGTAACGTGGAGCAGCTGCACTGTCTCCCGTAAGGATATTACCCCAGTTTCCCTGTGTTTCTATTAAAATGTCTTTCTGTCCCAGTTGTACAAGCGCATCACCGATGGAGGCATCGCCATGCGGATGGTATTTCATGGTGTGGCCTATCACATTGGCCACTTTGTTAAAACGGCCGTCATCCAGTTCACTCATGGCATGCAGGATGCGCCGCTGCACAGGCTTCAGACCGTCAATGATCTCCGGAACTGCTCTTTCAAGGATTACATACGATGCATAATCCAGAAACCAGTTCTCATACATTCCCGACAACTGGATGGTCTTATGCAGCTCACTCGAGTCAGTTGCCTGAACTTCAGGCTGTTCTTCAGGCAGAATGTTATCCGGGATGTTATTTTCTAGTTCGTCTGACATTAGTTTGGTTACTTTTTATACTGTAGTTATCCGCTTTTTGAAGAAAGCCAGCAGGAGTGTTTCAGCAAGCAGCGACAATAAAGCTGCAATTATAAACCATTTCCACAATTTACTGCCGGCTGATTTCTCATTTATTATCTTGTCAAGTGGCTGGGGACTGCTCTCAATTATCTCCAATCCGGTATTTTTCTTAATATCTTTCAGCTCATCCATACTTGCAGTGGCAAGATACGATTCTGTCCTGTTGTAATTGAAAGCGAGCACACCCACTTCGCGGTCATCCGAAATTACCTTGTACAAACCGGCTTCATTCACCTGGCCGTTGATGAATATATACGACTGTCCGTTCATCTGCCTGAATTCCGGAATAAATTCAAAATCCCCGTTCATTTGTGCCAGCCTTACCACATTGTCACTTTTTGCAAATGTTCCGTTCAATGATATTGGGGTTGAGATGTCGGTAAAGTACATCAACGGACTTACATTTTCGCTCAGGAAGGCAATATTGAGCATGGTTGGAACAAAAAGTGCATGACGTGCAAAGTTGCCATTGTCATCTCCAAATGGTGCTGTGAACAGGTAAACCTTTCCGGTTCCTTTGCTGTTGACAGTCAACAATGGTTGGCCATTTGCAAGTGTAAGTACACTCTCTGCTGTGTTCTGCGAGGAGGGTAATACACTGAAATGTTTAGTGACCAGAGGCATATCAAGGTTTTCCGATTTAAGACTCCCTTGCTCAAATACTTCCTTGTACAATGGATGGGTCGTGTTTATCTCTGAAAGCTTTACCGGAGAACTGTTGACAGAGGAAAACTGGTCAGCTCCAAGGTTCATGAGCAGGTTGTTCATGGCATCGGGGGAGGTTTCCAGCGATGGGATGACCAGCACATTTCCACCGTTAAGGGCATACTTTGTAATTTCCTGTTGCATTCCCGTGCTTATCTCTTTCAACTGGTTCAGGATAATAAGTCTGTAACCGGCGAAAGATGAGTAATCAGTTCTCCTGGCAGGTGTGTTGGTCAGATTTACAATGGAATCTACCAGATACACCGAAGTAATGTATGGGTCGGGCTCTTCGTTGTTTATGCAGAGCACAGGTATTTCTTCCGCAATGGTGTAGGTGAAATAGTAGATATCATCGTATGTAACTGGGAAATCGTTGATCTCAACTTCTCCTGTGTATATTCCCGGCTTGTTATTGGTAAATGAGAAGCTTATTTCCCTTGAATCACCCGGATCAATATCCACACTTGCCACTGACCTTTGTGCTCCTTCGATTTTGAGTTTAACAGGTATCTTCTCAAGCCTTGTATCCGATACATTCGTAATAGAGACTGTGAGTGTTGCCTGTTGGTTCAGCTGCAGAACCGGGTTGCCGAACCAGCATGAATCAATAAACAGGTTAGTGCGCGATGCTGCCTTCAGTGGTATAAGGTAGCCTTTACCCAGAGTGCTGTCGGGTACTGTTTTGAGTATTGTGCTTTTTTGGAAATCACTCAGGTAGTGCACTGTAGTTGATGTTCTATTGTTGCCTCTGATAATGTCAGCCTGTCGGGCAGCAATTTCAGAGAGCGACCTGACAGCCGGTGAAACTTCCACTTCGCTCACCAGGTTAAGGAATTCGTCTCTGCTGACAAGTCTCTGGTGCCGGCCTTCAAAATCATTGGTAAGGAGTTGGAACTGGTCGTCCTGCTGATAGGCAGCTGCTATTTCACGTGCCTTGTCTTTGCCTTCCTGTAAAAGTGTACCACTTGTTCCCTGGGCTTCCATACTGAAGGAGTTATCAAGGAAAACGCTGATTATGGCTGACCTCTTCACAATGGCCGAATTATCCGTTGCAAGGAAAGGCTGGGCAAAGGCAAGTACAATAAAAACAAAAGCAAGTATCCTGCAGGCAAGAACCAGCCGGTGAAGAAGGTTCGACTGCTTGCGGGTTTGCTGTTTAAGCTCCTGCAGGAATCTCACATTGCTGAAGTACAGTTTCCGGTAACGCCTGAAATTAAACAGGTGCACTGCGATAGGTATAGCTACCGCTATTAATCCGAATAATAACCATGGATTCAGAAACTGCATTGTAATGGTTTGATTATAAGAGGTGCAAAATTAACGATAAATTGCCAATTTTTATAGATAAAGAAAGCCCCGGCAAGTTACCGGGGCTTTCTTTATCTATAGACTTGTATGATTAAACGGACTCTTGCTTAGATCACTCCACAGTCGAGCATTGCGTTGGCAACCTTGAGGAAACCGGCAACGTTGGCACCCTTAACGTAGTTGATGTAACCATCGGGCTGTGTGCCATATTGTACGCACTGCTGGTGAATGTCCTTCATGATCTGGTGCAGGCGCTGGTCAACTTCAGCAGCACTCCAGCTCAGTTTCATACTGTTCTGTGTCATTTCAAGGCCTGAGGTTGCAACACCACCTGCATTAACAGCCTTACCAGGAGCAAACATAACTTTTGCATTCTGGAATACTGCTATAGCTTCAGGGGTACATGGCATATTAGCACCTTCAGCAACACACATAACGCCATTCTTTACGAGGTTTTCTGCATCCTGCTTACCAAGTTCGTTCTGGGTAGCGCAAGGGATAGCAACGTCGCACTTAACTTCCCATGGACGTTTTCCTGCGAAGAACTGTGAACCCTGGAACTCATATGAGTAAGGAACAACGATATCCTGGTTTGAAGCGCGGAGTTCAAGCAAGTAGTTGATCTTCTCGCCTGAAATTCCATTAGGATCATAAATATAACCGTCAGGACCTGAGATGGTAACAACTTTACCACCGAGTTCAGTAACCTTCAGGGCAGCACCCCATGCAACATTACCAAAACCAGAAATAGCAACGGTTTTACCATTGAAGTCGGTACCTTTGGTCTTCAGCATTTCAGCAGCAAAGTAAACAGCACCAAAACCTGTAGCTTCAGGACGGAGGATACTTCCACCCCAGTTACGGCCTTTACCTGTAAGAACACCAGTGTGCTCCTGTGCAAGTTTCTTGTACATACCATACAGGAAGCCTATTTCACGTCCGCCAACACCTATATCACCGGCAGGAACATCAGTTTCAGGACCTATGATGTGCCACAGTTCAAGCATGAACGACTGGCAGAAACGCATGATTTCACCATTTGATTTGCCTTTAGGATCGAAATCACTTCCGCCCTTGCCACCACCCATAGGGAGGGTTGTGAGGCTATTCTTGAAGATCTGCTCGAAACCGAGGAACTTCAGGATGCTAAGGTTTACACTTGGGTGGAAACGTAAACCACCTTTGTAAGGTCCTATAGCGTTATTAAACTGAACCCTGTAACCAAGATTAACATGCACCTTACCATTGTCATCAACCCAGGGAACCTTAAAGGTTAAAATGCGGTCAGGCTCAACAATACGCTCAATGATTCCTGCAGCCTCGAACTGAGGATTTTCATTGTAAATTTCTTCGATGGATTCAAGTACTTCGTGAACCGCTTGCAAATACTCAACTTCACCCGGATGTTTCTTCTCCAGGTCGGTCATGATTTTTTCCAGTTTCATCTTGCAGATGTTTTAGGAGTGATTAAATTATGTGATTTTTTAAACATTGTTATCAAAATAACAATGCAAAGTTATCTGAATAAAAACGACATTTCCAAATGATTGTGACGTTAAATTTTTGCAGTAAAAACGCCAATTTCAGATAAGTCAACAGTGGTGCGGATTTGGTAGCTTTTTTATTCTGGAAACGTTTGCGAAAATTAACTTTTGCCCGGCTTATTCACCCGCTTTTACTACCTTGAAAACATACGATTCTTTGCCGAATGAGAGCTTTATGAAATAAATTCCATTTATAATGTTTTGCATTGGAATCTCGTTAACGCCATGATAAGAATTCACAAGCCTCCCGTTAATGTCGATAACCTCAGCTTCCACAACCGGTTTGTTGTATACAATGTTTAACCTGTCCTTTACGGGATTTGGGTAAAATTTAAGCCCCCTGGGCAATGCTGCTATGTTGATTGTCGTTGCCGGCTGATCGAAATAGGCAACTCCCATTGAACCAATAACATTAACCAACTGCACAAATGCTGTTGATGTTGGTTTTTCGATGGAAATTTCCTGCCACTCATTTGGCCTGGCGGCAACATTGGTAATCCTGTAATTCTGTGCAACTGACTTATAAAGATTTATTTCTGAAGGTGTGAGCACTTCCTCAAAATAACAAATCAGTGATCCGTCCCAGTCTTCATAAATGAAAGGTTGGTGTATGTATGGCGGTTGAACTGATTCATTATGCCCCATTGCCTCACCGGTCATAATCACATGATAACTTTGCCATGTTGACATATCATTATCAGAAACTGCCATTACTAATACTTTCCTCATATCAAGGTTTGCAAGCCAGGAAAGTAATATTGAATTATCACTAAGGTTTCTTGCGTAACTTCCCGCGCCCGGTTGTATGATATCCGTTGCGGTTGCCGATGATAAAGTTCTGTTTGTCGGATTAAAGATTGCTTTGGCAAGATGTCCCTGGTTAGTCCTGCAAAGAATAGCCACTTTCTGATCAGATAGCAAAACCGGATATGCTTCCATTAAACCTCTGCCAGGGTATGTCTTAGGCTGGTTGAGTCTCTTTACTGTATTGAAATTAGTAGTTGTAAGAACATCAAGGAACCATGGGCCTGAATCAACCTTATCAATTTTGGCATATACAATCGGAAGTATGACAGTATCACCTGATATTTTCAACATGCTATAACATTGCACGTTGGTACTGTCTATATCGAATATTAAACGATCATTCCACTTAATATTAAAATCTCTGGATACATCTGTAGCGAACAAGTGAGTTTGTCCATCACTGCCAATGCGTATACTTACAAACACATACTTGCTTCCCATATCAACAACACCTGGCCAGGCCCAGGTTCTGTGGTTGGGATACTGCATGAATAGTTCCGGTTTGCCACCATTACGCTTCATATATACTGACCCCTGGTAACTTGCCTCAGATGTGGTACACGCTGAAAATAGTTCAATGAAATCCCCGTTATCAATCCTTAACGCATGAGCATTACGGATGGCTGAAGAATAAGCACCTTCGACGGGAAGAAGGAAATCATCCTGCATCAGAGTATGCTCACCCAGAAATGCACTTGTGCCGTTTTCTTTGGCATATAATACAGCAGCACTCGCTTGTTGAGGTAGAATATTCCATGCAGGTGGTACATAACCAACCACCTGATGTGAAATACCGCCGAATGGTTGAACCGATTGAACTTTTGCACTAAACTCACCCTCTGTCTTGATATTCAGTTCTCTGCTGACTGTAACATTATTAAATGTGTAGCCAACCCGGTCAATCAGTTCACTCCATCCGTCAGGTATACCTTCAATCCATTCCTCAAATCCCGGATTAAGGAAGTCATCATCTCTAATAATTATGGTATCAGGATAAACCCAATTATCCTCATATATTTTGTGCTTATTTTCTGCTTGCAATTCTTGAACAGATAAAATAAGTAGTAAAGCACATATAGTAAGAACTCTCATTAATCTTGTGGTTGTTAGTTGCATGAAATAGTACTGCAAGTTGCATCCACGTTATTAAAATGTGATTAAAGGAGAGTTAAAAGGAGATGAAAGTGATGGTGAGTTGTAAGTAGTGATAAATCGTTAAGTGAGTAATTTATTTGATAATTTTCCTTATCAGGATACCTTTTTGCGTTACTACCTTTAACAAATACATACCCTGCTTTAGATGGATAGTTGATATTTCAATCATGTTTGTATATTCAACCGGGTAGGAGAGAATGATTTTCCCCTGCATGTCAGTAATTTCAATGCTGTGTATCATAACATCCGCAGAGATCTTAAGATTCTCATAAAAGGGATTAGGAAGCACTTCTAATTCGGCAATCTCTTTAGGATGTACGAAATGATAAGCAGGTTGGTCAAAGTAGGAAGTTCCAACTGATCCAATAATATTCAGGAGTTGAATATCAGTAGCTTGCGGAGGCCTGGCAACGGTAATTTCCTGCCAGTGGTCCTTCTCATTAGCCACATTACTTATCCTCCAGTTCTCTGCTTTGCATTTATAGAGATTGATTTTTGATTCGGTAAAGACTTCTTCAAAATAGCACACAAGCGTACCATCATCTTCCTCATACAAATAAGGCTGGTGTATATAAGGTGTTGCCGATGTCATGCTGTGTTCCATTGCCTTGCTGGTCATTATCACATGGTAGCTTTGCCATGTCTGAATGTCATCGTCTGAAACAGCCATTACAAGCACTTTTCGCAGTTGCAGGGTTGCCAGCCATGATAATACCACAGAACCGTTGCTAAGGTTCATCGCAAAAGCCCCTGCATCAGGTTGCATAATTTCGGTGGAGTTGGCTTCCCATAGCTCCAGTGTCTGAGGCTCAAATATAAGTTTGGCAATGTGCCGTTGGTCTGTCCTGCAAAGAATGGCTATACTTCCATCTTTCAATCTAACAGGATACGGTTCCATGAGGCCCCTGCCTGCATAAGTCTTTGGCTCATTCAGCCGCTCTACAGTTTCAAAGTCCTCAGTCAGCAATATATCCATCCACCAAGATCCGGAAGCCAGGTAATCGGCATCAGCATATACAAAAGGAAGCATCACTCGTCCATCCTCAAGTTTCAACATATTATAGCACTGTACATTGGCACTGTCGATGTCAAACAACAGCCGGTCATTTGAGATGGTAGTAAAATCCCGTGATACATCTGTTGCATAAAGGTGTTGCTGACCATCGCATCCTAAACGGGTAGTAACAAACACATACTTGTTACCCATATCCATCACTCCTGGTATTGCCCATGTGCGGTGCCCGGGGAAATCAATAAATAGTTGTGGCTCACCTTGGTTTCTTTTGAGATAAACAGCTCCTTCCCACGTCTGCTCACAAGATGAACTGGCTGAAAACAATTCAATATAATCACCATTGTCGATTTTCAGTGAACGGATATTGCGGATAGAGGAGGAGATTTCAGATCTCACCGGCAGAATGAAATCTTCCTGCACTGGTTTATGGTTGGTGAGGAACGCACTGGTGCCGTTTGCCTTTGCATAATGCACTGCCGCTTTGGCTGAATCCGGCATTACGTTCCACGTAACAGGCATACCTTGTAACACCGGTTGGCTAATTCCACCAAAAGGCTGGATTGAATGTACCCTGGCACTGTAATAACCCTCACACTTAAAACCCTGCTCTAATTCAACCGTTACATTATCCTGATACCTGCCTATGGTATCCATTACTTCTGACCAGTGATCAGGTAATCCATCAGTCCAGTGCTCAAAACCTGCATTTTCAAAAGCAAATTGTCCCAAAGCTTCAAAAACTGAAGCTAAAAGAATTGTGGTTGTAAGGCTGCCTGCTTTCATTATTCACGACAATAAAAGCCGGTTAAATATAGTCAGAAAGTGCTAAAAATCAAAACAAATTCTATTAGCAAAATAATACCCCGGATCAAAGAAGCGATAAATTGCATTTGGGTCTTTATTTTATACGTTATTTATACGTACCTCATACGTATTTTGTACGTGTTAACACGTATGAAATACGTATGAAAGACGTATGAAATACGTATGAAACACAAACCTAACATTAATATGGATAGCCTGCGTTTGAAATAAATTGTCAGGTATTTTACAAAACCCTTGACTTTTGACTTTAAATATTATTAGCTTTGCATCGCAAAGTACTTTTATAATGAAAGAAGACAAAGAATACAAGCATGATATAGAAGTGATCCGCACTATGATGGAGCGGTCAACGCGCTTTTTATCACTTTCAGGCTGGGCAGGAATCATGGCCGGAATCTATGCTTTCGCAGGCGCATGGATAGCATCTGAAGTGCTGCAGTTTAATCCCGACAAGTTTCAATATGAATATAGCGGCGATTCTTTTAGCTTGTTCGTTCTTGCATTTGCCGTTATTATAGTGGCAGTTCTAACTGCTCTGTTTGATTCGAGAAAAAAAGCAGCAAGTCGTAAAGTAAAAGCTTGGAATGCCACTTCAAAGAGGCTCCTGATAAATATGGCAGTGCCTTTATTTTCAGGCGGCGCCTTAATTGTCATCTTGTTTCTTTCAGGATTAACCGGACTGATTGCACCACTTACACTTATTTTCTACGGAATTGCCCTGTTCAGTGCGGGTAATTTTACCTTTAATGAACTGAGGATAATGGGCTTGGCACAGATTGCGCTGGGCCTGCTAAACTGCTGGTTTATTGAAACCGGCCTTCTCTTTTGGGTTATCGGTTTCGGGGTAATCCATATTGTTTATGGAATTTACATGCATATCAGGTACGCAAAGTGAAAATATCTATCAACGGATTAAATAAAGCTTTTGATAACAGGATAAGGCTTGGAATCATGTCGGCACTATCGGTGAACGACAGGATAAGTTTTAATGACCTGAAGGAATATCTTGATGTTACCGATGGTAATCTGGCAAGCCACCTCAAAGCACTAGAGAAGGAGTTATTTATTGCAGTTGAAAAGTCGTTCATTAATAAAAAACCCAATACCAACTATTTTCTTACAGATTTAGGTAAAACTGCTTTTGTTGAACACCTTAAAGCACTTGAGAAACTTATTCAATCACAAAAGTAAATTTTTTTTATCCACAAGCTTTGAAATTCAAAGTACTTTTAAAACTATCTAAACATGGAAACACAGGAAAAATCATTTGTCGAAAGTTTAACTCGTTTCATCCGCCGTTCAGTAACCCTCAAGATACTGACGATCGTCATCCTCATGCTCATGCTGCTGATACCTATGGAGTTTGTCCGTTCACTTATCTTTGAGAGAGAGCAATTGCGCCAGGCGGCCATTACTGAAGTTAGTGATAAATGGGCTAATAAACAGGATATTTATGGCCCTGTGCTTACATTACCATTCAATGAAAGGATAATTGAAGATGGAAAGGTAGAGATCGTCCGCAAAGAAGCGCATTTTCTGCCTTCCGTATTAAATATTGAAGGTAAGATTGACCCGCAGAAACGGAAAAGAGGCATCTATGAAGTGGTTGTATATGACTCAGAGGTCAGGCTTACCGGTTCATTTGATGATTTGCAAAATCATCTCTCTGATCTTAAGGATATGGAGCTACTGTGGGATGAGGCTTTCCTCACTGTTAATATCTCTGATCTGAGAGGGATAAAAGATAAGATAGCTTGTACTGTCAATGGTCAAGAAATGCAGGTACAGCCAGGCTCTCATATTCCTGAACTCATAATGTCTGGTATCACTGTGAGCCACATCATTAACCAGGCACCGGAAGGGGAGGAGTTTGCCTTTTCTCTTGATCTTCACCTGAAAGGAAGCCAGTATCTTGGCTTTGCACCTCTGGGCAAAGAAACGTCTGTTAAACTAACATCCGCTTGGAAGGATCCCAGTTTCTCCGGTTCTTTCCTTCCTGACGACCGAACTGTCGACAAAAACGGTTTTAGTGCAAGTTATAATATACTTGAAGTAAATAGAAATTATCCACAGTTCTGGACAGGCATTAAAAACATGGAAAGCATCAGAAGCAGCAAATTTGGCGTTGATCTCCTGTTGCCGGTGAATGATTACCAGAAGGCTACCCGGTCAGCCAAATATGCGTTGCTTGTCATAGCACTCACCTTCCTCACTTTCTTCCTGGTGGAGATCTTTAATAAAAAGGAAGTTCACCCATTCCAGTATATACTGATCGGACTTGCACTGGTACTTTTCTATACACTCCTGATATCTATCTCAGAGCACCTTAATTTCAATATAGCATATCTCATTTCCAGTTTAGCCATAATATCTATAATAGGATTTTATGCAAAGGCGATTCTTCACAACATCAGACAAACTATTGTGCTGGTAATGATTCTTTCATTCACATATACCTTTGTGTATGTTACCCTTCAACTTCAGGATTATGCATTGTTGATCGGAAGCATAGGCCTCACAACCATACTCGCTTTCACCATGTATATAACCCGAAAAATAAACTGGTATGAGAAGTAAATGAGAGGCAAGCCGGGGTATGTGTGCCATTCAATCTGAATGAACCTCTTATCTCTTTGATTGTTAGGTATTTATTCAACTCAAAATAATTTTTAACTCAACTAACTCAAAATATCTAATGATGAAAACGATAATTAAAACCTTAGCATTCCTTTTGGTTGTCTCTATTGGCTCTTATACTTACGGCCAGACTGACACAACCAAATCCACCGCTGATAACATAAAAGATAAGGTGGAAGGAATATTCGAGAGTGAGCACGATGTAGACCATAACCACGATGCATTAAAGAAAGATGTGGATGATATGGTTGAAATCCTCAACAAGATGGAGTTCACAGGTAACTTTGATGCCGACTATGCCAATATCATGCTTGAATTCCTTGAAACAGGTATCGACCTTGGCCGTGCACAAATAATGCATGGTAACAATGATGCACTAAAGGAAAAGGCAAGAAAGACCAATGAATGGCAGGATGACCAGATTGAAGACCTGAGAGCCTTCCTGAGGAAGACAGATACTCCGGATAAGAACAAGGAAGAATCACCATTAAAGGCAGATATGCAGAAGAAACTTGATGAACTGCACGCTATCCGGATAACAGGTGATATCGATAAAGACTATGCAAAACTGATGACCAAATACCATCAGTATGTAATAGATTTCAGTAAAATGGAATTGCAGAAAGGACAGTCGGCTGAACTGAAGCAGATAGCACAGCATACTATTGAGCATCAGCAGCAGGCTATTGATGACCTGAAACAGTGGGTGAAGTAAGGTCAGAAGATTTCTCTGACCTAACCACAGGCTACTGTCTATACGGTTTCCTGATACAAAGAAAGGGTACCTTGCGGTACCCTTTCTTTCGTTTGGACAGGTATTTAGCCTGTCTTACGTCTGTTTAGTAGTGCAATGCCGGATATGCCATCTGATAGCCATACTTGTAAGCGAAGGCTGTATAGGCAATGATGAATGACAGGAATGCTGTTGGAATTCCCTGTGGGAAGTTAGGGATGTAAGCATAAATAGCTTTCTTCAGGATTTCCTTTGGTTCCTTGTCCTCAATCTGGGCAATGGTTTCCTGGTAAATCTGCCTGAAATACTTCTTAAAGAAGCTGAACCTTGTTTTGTAATAATCCTCAAGCTTGTGGATCTGGTATTCCTCATAGAGGTTAAAGAAGAAAGGCTCATACTCCTGCTCCTGGAATTTCTCAGTGAGTTGGATGATGTAGTCAGTTTTCAGGAATTCCTGCATTTCGGGATTGAAGATCTCTCTGTCGAGGTAGTTGTTGATAGCAAACTCATCCCTCTGTGCAAGTGACCTTGCTTCGTTCTCGATGTAGAACAACCACTGGTTGGTTACATCAGCTTCCTTCTGGAACAAATAGTTAATCATAGTGCTTGGATTTTACTTGTTTTGCCTACTCTTTTGGCTTTTCGGCATCGCCCCGTTTATAATGGTTAACGGCTCCATCCAATTAAATCTGTATGTTGAACGCTTAATGTCAGATAGTAAAACCCAGAATCTTGGAGAGTAAGTTGCTCTGATACAACACCGATTATTTCAAAGATGTTGTTTCGAAATCCCAATGTAATTTTTCATTCTTTTACGGTCGCACATGATTCTGCTATCATGTGTGCGCAATGAATAAAAGGAAGGAATTCAATTATTTGATCTTTATAATGTTAAACTTTGAACTATACCCATTTGCAGGATTAAATTGGAGTACGTAAGGACCTGTTGCAAGGTGTTCAAGACTGATGGTCAGTTTGTTGTTTCCTGCATATATTTCCTGTGCTGATCTTGTAATTATTCTGCCGGTAAGATCGTAAATCACAATATCTGCCTTGTCATCCATTTTTGATAAAAGCTCAATAGTCAACTCGCCCTGAGTTGGATTCGGAAAGCACTTTATTTCACCTTCCTTATATCTGAAGTTATCAATCAGCAGTGCACCACATTCAATATATTCCGGTCCCTGGAACTGGGCACGAAAACCTATCCGTTCAAAATCTGCAATCTTTGGAGTTATTGAAAATTCGTGAAGATCCCAGTAATAATGATCGATCACATTGCTGCTGTATAGTAGTTCAAATTGGCCATTATCATCGCAGGATCCATTAATTCCAAGCACTTCAAGCCTGCAGGGATGGTCGAAAGTGTACTCCTCATTTTCCCACCATCCCCATAGTTCATGCGTGAGTGAAACATCAAGCTGGAATGTATAAGTATGACCTTTCCTAAGCGGATATTTTAAGTAAGCCCAGACTGTCTCAACAGATGCTGGTGGGCCTACCTCCCGGGTTACCAGGCATATGTAAGTATTTCCGTGTGAAGCTTTTTGTGAAATGAATGCTTCGGGTTCTGTGTCGCATGTCGACATTCCATCACTACAGTTGTGCCAGCCTTCAGGAGGGTAGTTATGTTGTGGAAACCCCTCAAAGCTATCATTATCAGTTATCACTTGTGTATAGCAGTTTTGGCTAATTGAGAGTAAAGCATATAGTGCCAGTGATTTGTAGTATTTCATGTTATTTCTTCTCAGGAGATAAATTATTAGCAAATATATTAAATATGGTTGTTTTTTATAAATTTGCTTATTAGCTGTTTGCTATTAGCTATTGGCTATTAGCTGTTGGCTATTAGCTGTTGGCTGTTGGCTGTTAGCTGGTAGTCTGTTAAAATTCTCAAAAACCTAAAACCATGGTAAAACTCTTCCTCAAAGCAAAGCACTGGCAAATTTTTCTGGCATTTTTTGGTTTGCCGTTTATTATGAACATTGTTATGACCTATCAGATGGCTCTGGAATTTCAGAATGGTGAGCCGGCTAATGCTATAGTAAAAGCAATGAGCTACATTCTGCCTGTTATTGGCATTTCAGTGTTTACCCTTCTTGGTTGGATTTGGTCAATGGCCATTGGGCTTCAGTCAAAAGTGCCTGCAAACATTAGTATGAAGGTAAAGAAGTTTAAATTTTTCTTCTTTTTCCCTTTCATTTACATTGGCTTATTCCTGGTGGTTTTTGCACTTATAATGGGTGGTGTTTTTGATGGCGCTTCACAGAATATAGATGATTCATGGATAATTATGTACATGCTTATTGTGCTGCCGGTACACTTGTTTTCTATGTTCTGCATGCTTTATACAATCTACTTCGTTGCCAAAACAATTCGTACAATCGAGATTCAAATGCCCGCAAAGTTCAGCGAGTTTGTTGGAGAATTTTTCCTGCTCTGGTTTTTCCCCATCGGAGTTTGGATTATTCAGCCCAGAGTGAATAAGATAGTAGGGAGTAGTGAGTTGTCAGTAGTGAGTAATGAGGTGAATTAATAAGGCAAAAGGCAAAAGAAAAAAGAAAGAAGAAAAAGAAAAAAGGAAATTAAGATTTACCCTTTAGGTCCTTATAGTCCCTTAAGTCCTTAATGTCCCTAAAAAACTGAAACCCTCAAACTTTGAAACCTTTGAAACCTCTCATCATGAAAAAAATCCTGGTCCTGGCAGCTTGCTTGATTATAGTGAACCAACTGTTCCCTCAATCTACTGATTATATTGGCAGAAAATTAAATACAATTACTCCCGCTGTACCCTTTCTCTTAATACCTCCTGACCCTATTGGTGCCGGAATGGGTGATGTGGGTGTTGCTACCGGCAATGATGTGTTTTCTCTCTATTGGAACCCTGCAAAATACGGAGCGACAAACCAATTGCAATCTGCCAACCCTGGTGAAGACTTCAGGGTAGCCGTTACCTTTGATCCATGGCTCAGGCAACTTGTAAAGGACGTATGGCTTGGCAGTATTTACGGTTCCAAGATCATTGACGATAAATCTGCACTGTCAGCATCTTTCAGGTTTTTCTCTCTTGGGGATATTACATTTACAAACATCCAGGGAGAAGTTATCGGTAATTACATACCTGTTGAGTACGCTCTTGATTTTGCATACTCAAGGAAACTTTCAGAACATTGGTCGGGTGCTGTAGCATTCAGGTATATATTATCTAATCTGACTAATGGGCAGGAAGTGGCTGGAACAACAACTAAACCGGGGAAGGCGGTGGCTGCCGACCTTGCTGCTTACTACGAAACAAAACTAAGTGGCACAGATAATACGTTTACTTTTGGTGTCAACATATCAAACATAGGTAATAAGATATCTTATAGTGATGATAATAATCAAAGAGACTTTATACCAACACTCCTCCGTTTAGGCCCAGGTATAACATGGCATGCCAACGAGAACCACATGTTCCGCTTTAGTGCCGATTTTACTAAATTACTGGTACCAACACCACCCATTTATGCCACTGATCCAGAAACAGGTGAAGTAATATATGATAACCAGGATAATCCCGTTATAGCCAAGGGTATGTCATCTGATGTTTCTGTAATGAGAGGTATGTTCCAGTCGTTCTATGATGCCCCTCGCGGATTTAATGAAGAAATGCATGAAATCACTACTGCTATCGGTGCCGAATACCGTTTTTACAATATCGTTTACCTGCGTACCGGCTGGTTCGGTGAACATGACACCAAGGGAGGCCGCAGGTTTATGACCGCAGGAATTGGAGCTAAGTATAAATTTATCGAAGCTCATGTGTCAAAGATTTACGACCGCAATATTACTTCACTGGGAGATCTGATCAGAGGCGACGTATCAGAAATTCCCGGTTTACTGCACAAAACTTGGAGGTTTACAATCGGATTGGATTTGGCTGGTATTTATAAATAGAAGCAAAAGGCAAAAGGCAAAAGGCAAAAGAAAGAAGAAAAAAGTTGGAGCATTTAGCACTCAGCAGTCAGCATTCAGCTTAGAGTCCTTTGAGTCTTAATAAGCTAAACAAATACCATGAAAAAAATTATTGCACTCCTATTAATTCTCCCGTTAATTGGCTTTAGTCAGGAGCATGTTAAGCAATCAAAGAGAATTAAATTCCCCGACTACCGCAAACCTCAGCCCCATAATGGGTGCACATTTGCTTTGAAGGGTGAGTACCTGAGGCTTGATTACAGTAAGTACATTCCATTACTGGGCAGTTATAATGATTCAATTAATGATGTTGATGGTACAGGCCAGCTGGAGACAGGCTATTTATTTAAACGGCATTATATTTCAATTGGGTATGGCTGGTCGTCACGTGAATTCCAAACTGATTCACTGGATGGATACTTTAACAACAACATCTATACACTGAACTACGGTTACAATGTTCTCAACACCTGGCGGTTCACTGTCAGGCCAACAGTGGCATTTAAATTTAACCACTCACGACTCCTGAACACAGAAAAGGGTGGTGATGAATTTCTATCGGAATATCTCAAGAACCGCGATCTTGATATCCGCTTCAACCAGCCGGTTGGTTATGCAGGACTGGATGTTTCCTACAATGTTTACGGCCATAAACAATATAATCTGTCCAGTTACTGGAAATTTGGCATCTATGCGGGTTATGCATTCAAGATAGTTCCTGCTCCCATTGTACGTTCACAAAGAACACGCCTGCACCATGTACCTGAATTAGGACTGGACCAAGTATGTTTTGGTTTTTATTTCTCCTGGAATGTTGAATGGGATTAGAAAGCGTTGCTTGAGCAAATCTCTCAAATACTGGCCGGTTGACGCATTGTTTTTTTTGAGAAAGGCAATAAATGACCAATATTTGCGTATAGATCATATCTAAACAAAACCCTTGCTTATGAAAAATCTTAATTTTATTATTGCAATGCTGGTCATGATATCAGTAACCGCTAAAAGCCAGGTTGTTACTAAGGCTGGTACAGAAAGTAAAAACGAAATCACAAAAATTGCAGGTGACAAAAATCAGGTTATTTTCTGCGATTATGCCACGGACACCCTGACAAAAGAACAATTTAGGAATTGTGATAAAATCAGGGTTCTTACTGATAAGAACATGGAAGTGGTTTCCTACACTCTGGTTTATCGTAACGGGTCAGACATTTTTGAGCACAATGGAACTGGCAATTCATTGCCTGAAAGAGTCATTACCCAAATCTTAGAGCAGAACGTTACAGCTTTTTGGCTGGAAAGCATTACTGTTATTAAGGATACCAACAAATTCAACCTTGGTGCCAGAAAGTATTATTTGAAAGGGTAAACTATCGTTATTCTTATGTAGATAAAAAGCCCCTTGTTTAGACGCCAATCTGGCGTCTTTTTGGGGGCTTTACTTCAAAAAAGTCGACCAAATTGAATCAATCAAACAACTCGTTCAGCCAGTTTTTCTTTTTGTGGCGATAATCATCATTTTGCCGCCTGTAGTCATGGCCGGGCTGAAGGTTAGGCGGATAATTTTGCTGGCCGAAGGCTGCTGACGAACGCTCAATGATCTTATCAAGCTCGCCCCTGTCGAGCCATACCCCCCTGCAATTTGGACAGTAATCTATCTCTATACCCTGCCTGTCTGACATCACTAAATTAACATTGCATTTCGGACAGTTCATATCTTCTCTAATTTTTAGGTTGACTTTCAATTAACAATCATCTGCCTTAGTTGTTCTCAACCCTAAGTTCATGAGGAGTGCATAGCTGTATTTGGATATCAGTAAACATTTTACACCTAACTGTGTTAGAACCAATTATTTACTAATCTGACTATCTGATGAAGCATGTTAATTTGGTGCCTTCGGGAAAGCCTATTTTCCGGGTATTGTTCTTATTTTTATTTCTGATACTTATCGTTGGAAACGGCTTTTCAGCCACAATTTACATTGACCCCACCTATACCGGTTCAAATCAGAACGGTTCATCTTCAAGACCTTACAACTCATGGTCGAAATTCTCCATCAACAGTGGGAACACTTACCTTCAGAAAGCCGGCACCACGGCAACCTCTGGCACAATAGCCTTTACAGGTAAAAACAACATTACCCTCGGATCTTATGGCTCAGGTGCAAAACCCCGAATCACCCGTTCAGGTTCAGGAAATGCAATCATTTATATTACCAGTTCATACAACGTCACAATCAAGGACCTTGAAATTACGTCAACCGGCTCATGGACATCAGGCATTACCATCCAAGGGTCCGCTTCGGCCAACAATCTTATAAAGAATGTATGGATCCACCATACCGGATGGGGTATACGATTACTTACAACAGCTGCCGGCAATAAGGTGCTCAACAGCAGGATCAATGATATTCTCGATGACGGCATCTTTGTGCAGGATGCGAGAAATATTGAGATTGGGTATTGCAATATTTACGATATCAATAAAAAATACCTTACAAACCCTGCAGAGAGTTATGCTGCAGGTGATGGTATACAAATCAATTCAAACAATTCGCTCAGTTTTAACATCCATCACAATGTTATTGACCATTCCTCAATGGGCAATAAGTTCTGCTTTATTGTCTGGGGTAATAACTACAGCGGTAAACTGGAGTATAATACCTTCATAGCCAATAGTTCGAAGAAATCAAACGGGGTATACCTAAATCCCACTTCAAATACCATTGTGGCGAGATATAATACATTCAAAAACGGGTATTATGGCATCATTACCTATGCCAATCAGGCCGATGTGAACTATAATAAGTTTGTCACAAATACGGTAGGCATCCTTGTCAACCCCGGCTATAACCTTAATGCCCGGAATAATGTGTTTTACAACAATAGCAAATACGGCATCTCTTCTTCCTATGGTACCTCCATAACACTGAAAAATAACATCTTTAACCTAACGTCTTCCCCTGCCAAGGCGTTCTATTATCAGGGGCAGGTATCGTCAAACAACAACGTTTTCAATAAGTATTATTCAGGCTTTATAAACGGATTCTCATCCATGGGTGCCTGGCAAAATTATTCTAATAACGACAGGAATTCTGTGGTTGGCAATCCTAATTTCCGGAATCCTTCGTCTGATGATTTCCATATTTCATCGGGTTCACCAGCCTATAACCGCGGACAGAATGTTAACTTATCGATGGATTACTTTGGGAATGCAGTTCCGCAGCAGGGTAATCCCGATGCAGGAATACATGAGTATCCCGGTTCAAAGTCTGCCCTTGTTGAAACTGATACTACCTCTGTAGTAACTGATACCATTCCGGCAGTTACAGAAGAACTAAACGAAAAGCTCCGCATTTTTCCAAATCCGTCATCCGATGGCCTTTTCCGGATCACGGGTACTGATGCCGGCAATGTGCTGATTGAAGCTTATGATTTGTCTGGCAACAAAGTAACCGGGCAATCTTCCGTAGATCCGGAGAACATTGTACTTGACCTTGGCGGAAATCCTGCCGGTGTATATATGATAAGGGTTCAGGCAGAAGGAGAAGTTGAGACATTGAAGGCGGTGATTAAATAGGAAATTACCTCAGCCCCATACAAGGCCACCTGCAGTAAACGATAACTACTCACAACTCAAAGCCACTTCACGCAACGCAGCCATTGAGCCAATAAGGTTCTGTTGTATGATAGGATCAGTAGCCCACCTGGGGAATCGTGGTTTCTGCTCGGAGTAAACAGTGTACACAACTTTGCTTTTAGTGTTGGTTAAAGGGCTCAGCACCCAGCAGCCACTCATATGGCTGATCCTTTCAACACCATCCTTTTTAGGGATATAATTAGGCAGTCCGCTCATCCTGATAGTGTAACTATTGCCTGACCGGATACAGTGATAGCTAATTACACAATCCTGGTTGCTCAATGGCCAGGGAATATTATATTGCACATAAGCTTTCCAGTTTATTGGTGTTTCACTGCTGATAATGGAGTAATCCTCAAGGCCTTGCATCCACTGCCTGGTGAGTTTATCATCTTTCAGCACTTTGAGCAGATGATCGGGAGTTGCAGCAATAATGAACTCTGCTTTGAGTTCCCTGGTTGTGCGGCCATCCTTTAAGGCGATCTCCCGACTTGAAAGCGAGATCTGCTTTTCTGTCTTTATGAGTTTATAAGTCGCGGGTGCTGGTGATGGAGGCTGACTGGCACACAAGACGGCAAAGCCAGCGAGGAAAATTGAAGTCAATAAGTGCATTGTTCCGTTGTTTTAGGAGTTTCCTGTTTTCTTTCAAGTAGGCAATAGCATCACTGATTGCCTCGTCAACCGGACGGTAATTCAATCCAAGCCGGCTAACCGATTTCTCGTTACTGTAGTAATTATTAACGCAAAGAATCTTCATGTTGTTAATACACAAATTGGTATGCATCCCAAACAACCGTATCAATTCACCTGCATAGCCTGTCAGCAATAGAAAACTCCGAGGTATTCTTATAAATAGGGTGCGCTTTTGATTAAACCTGGTAACTTTTGTAAAAAAATCCCTGTAAGAAAGGTTCTCGCCCGTAATAATATACTTCTCCCTGTCACCACCCTTTTCAATACACAGCAGAGCAGCTTGAGCAACATCCTTTACATGTACAAAGTTTTTTCCTCCCGGAGGGTATGCAACTATCCGCTTATTCCATCCCATCAGTATGATTTTTCCTGAACTAGGCTTTGAGTCGTAGGCACCCAGCATAAAGGTTGGATTAAGTATTGTAACCTTCATCTTATTGGCTGTTCCCATCAGGAAATCTTCGGCTGCAAGCTTTGATTTTGCATACAGCGATTTATCAAACGGGCACTTTACAGGTGTATCTTCCGCACCGGGTTCTTGCTCTGTTCCGTATCCCGATGTATTTGCTGTACTGATATATATGAAGTGCTTAACATTACAGTTCACTGAAGCATAGTAAAGCAGCACGGTTGCATTGCGGTTAATGCTGTAATAATGTTCATACCCTGACAGGCATTGCCGTGTTTCTGCGGCAGCATGTACCACAATGTCAGCCTGCCTTAAGGTTTCCGACAAATCACCAAACAGCGAGCCTTCCACCAGTTCAAGGGCTGGATGGCTATTCCCCTTGTAGGAATTTTTGTTCCTGACCAGGCCAGTCACCTTATAGCCCTGTTCGAGAAATGAATGGGCTAGGTTTGTTCCCAGTAATCCACTGATTCCGGTTATAAACACAGTCTTCATGCCCTGAGCTCCCTCCTTACAATACTGGTCATCAGCGGAAGCTTTATCCATACAGGCACCAGGTAAAGCAACAGCCAACTGAAAGGATTAACCATTATTACTGAATCTTTCCTGAACAGTCCTTCAATACAACGGCGGGCAACTTTTGCCGGATCGAGTAGTGTGAACTTGCCCAGTGCACCTTGTTTCTCAATCCTTGAGGTGATCTCAGCACTGGTTTTCATGGCACCGGGATTTACTACACTCACAAAACAACCGGTGTGCTTCAGTTCTGCATTCAGGCACCTGGAGAAGGAATGCACAAACGACTTTGAAGCAGGATAGACCGTCTTGAATCCTGTCGGCGAAAACGCTGCCATACTTGAAACATTCAGGATATACGACTCGGGCTGCCTCAAAAGGTTGGGTAATAGCAGTCGGGTGAGGAGGGAGGTGGCAACCACATTCAGTTGCAGTATGGTGTTTATGTATCCTGCAGTAGCATCAAGGAAAGGCCGTGAACCTCCCAGCCCTGCATTGTTGATCAGCATAAAGAGTCCGTATTTCTCATTTACTGATTCCGCAAGATCCAGTACATTCTGCGTCACCGACAGGTCAGTCTCAAAACAGGCTGTCTCGATATGGAATCTCTTGGATATACTTAAGGCTTTGTCAGGAAGTCCCTCTCCGGGAAGACTGACCATAATAAGCGGTATCCCTCTTCCTGCCAGCTCTTCGGCGAAAGCCAGACCTAAACCCTGGCTTGACCCAGTAACCAAAGCATATTTTTTTGGTGGTGTTTTCATAGCATTGCAAGTTTGAAATCGCTGCAAACTTATACTGCCTGGCTAGTCTGTACGTCCGGTTTTATAAAGATGGACGTATGGAATTATAAAGTCGTACCTGTTTTTTTATACTCGGTAGGAGTTAAACCTGTAATGTTCTTGAAAGTGCTGTTAAACGAAGTTTTGGAATTAAATCCTGATTCAAAGGCAATCCCCAGCACTGAGTAATGGTCCATCTTAGGGTCCATGAGCAGCACCTTGGCTTCTTCCACCCTGTAGGCATTGATGAAATTGAAAAAATTCCTGTTGAAGCCGGTGTTGATGATATACGATAACTTATGGGGCGAAGTGCCGAACATTTCAGCCAGTTTTACCAGGTTGATTTCAGGATCGATATAAGGTTTATCACTTAACATGAACTGGTGGAGCTTGCTCTTAAGTTCAACAATTTCTTCATCGGGAACAATCTTCCTCCTGACTTCTTCAGGTTCCTGTTCTTCTATTGAGAGAATCTCAATCCTGCTCTGCTTACTGAATGGGTATATCTCCTTTTGCCTCAGCGAATGGAAAGCTATCACATAGATTACAAGCAACTGAATAACCGACATTACCAGGTTAAGCGACTCCATGTAAAACATGATGTTATAGGTGATAATTGCAACTATCATCACAAGCACACCAATGGTAAGCCTTTCAAGCCAGAAGAGGTTCACTTCATGTGCATTCGACGCATATAGCAACACCCTGCGTTGATGTTTCCTTATCCTGAAGAACGATATCAGACAATAGAACAATGTTTGGCTCAGCATAATAATTATCAGTACATCATTGAGCCGCGCAGAGCCTCCTTCAAAGTAATAAAAATAGATTCCTGCTAAGTAAATTGCCGGCAGTACAAGGTGAGGGAGGATCAGTTTATTGAATTCAGTTGCAGGGTTGCTGTAAAATATAATGCTGAAATAAAACACCATGGGCGAATAAAACTGTACAAACCTCAATATCATCTCCCATATTGGTTCAAGATCATGCGACAAGAGCAGAACCGACAGCTCATCGTAAAAGAAGGTAGTCCACAACAACAGGAACACCCCGAACCACCTGTTTGCAACCCTGTTAACCTTAAGCGGGTTGGTAAAGTTCAGCATAGCCAGGAGCATTAGCGAACCGAAGTTCAGCACCACTACCAGCGAAGTGAGTTTGTCGTTGAACATAGAAGCAAAGATAATATATATCGTTTCAAGGTTCAAGGTTTTAAGGTTTCAGAGTTTCAGGCTTTCAGGGTTTAGGAGAAAGAATATTTCATATATTAGCAATCCTTGCACTGAATGCTGAGTGCTGAAAGCTAAAAAATATGAAACACATTATCACAATCCTGTTCTGTCTTCCCCTGATCGCTTCATCACAGAGCCTCCCAGTGGCGCTGGCTGATGAACCGGGGACATGGACTTATGCGTATCTTAATGATGCTAATACCAAGATGTATGCCCAAAAGTATGGAATGACAGCACCTGAGCTTGCGGCATTTAAAGTGAAGCTCGACCGCCTGGTGGAAATTATCCACAGAAACCCTGTCATGGCAAATCCCCGTGGATTCAATGCGGTAGTGGAATCCCGTCCTTACTATCCGTATGATTTTAAAAAGTACGTTGAAAATTATGGCTATGTGGGCGAGATGAACTTCAGGCTGCCACAGTATTTTTTGTCAGACGGCCGTAAGTATGTCCAGAACATTGAGCCACCCAGGACCACCATCTATTTCAACGATATTGTACTCCTGAGGCACGCTGCGTTTGGTGTGGTGGCCGGTGAAAACAACAAGAATGAAGCAGCACTGGTAAACGATATCTGTAAGCCCATGGTCATCAAGGAACTGGCACCAGGGGTAACGTTATATGACTATGCCATTGTATTTACCAAACCGGAGAGGAAGCTCTACCTGCCTTGCACGGTGGGTGAAGCGTATAACCGCCTGATCGCCTACTACCAGTCGGCCATAAAGGAAGAACCATACTACTCCTACCTGTTCCAGCCAATAGATGAGGAGTACAAGAAGTTATCCCCTGAGCAACTGAAAATGCCAGCATTCTTTGGCGGCCCTTCGGGAGTAACCTATATTCCCTCTGCCGACACCCTGATGCTGTTTAATAACAATTTCTTCGACCGCACTAAACCCAAAACAGCAGTCCAGGCAATTATCATTCCTATTAACTCAGACTATTTCAGGAAAGCAGGCGATTTCGTACCCAGCGATGTAGGGTATAAACGGATATGGGAGTTGCACCATTCGCTGGATATTGAGGCGGTTTCGGCCATGATTGAGTAGACATTTCCCTCACCCCCTGCCCCCTCTCCCAAAGGGCGAGAGGAAGGATTATCGTTATTTATTATTTCTGCACTACAGCAGGAATTAAAGGAAAATAAGAGAGCCTACGAACGGAGAATTGTTGCAGATTCAATTGATGGCCAATATATTCCCGCAAACCTTGAAGAATGCTTTATTGAACTCAATAAAATCCTTAAAGAAAAAGATGTTGAGACAATCAGGCAATTGTCTTCAAGTGATGAAACCATCCGTTATCACCATGGGTTCGGAATGTGGTTAAGGAACAACTGGGGACTTTGGGGTGGTTCGAGGTTGCAGGTTTATTTAATTGACAGAGGAGTCAATCATCCTGATTATATGTCAAGCCTCATCCTCGAGTATTATTACGACTGGCTCCACAACAATCATGATGGATGGAAGCGGTTTGATAAAAAAGGAATTGAGATTAATGATTACAGGTTACCTGATAAAATATGGATCAGGGATATCTATAAATCCCCCTGGACGACAAACAGGGAGTATTATTATACTCTCAAGTTAAAGAATGATAAGTATCGGATATTTAAAGCCTATATTGAAAACGGTAGGATACTTTACAAAAACAGGTACGAAGGGAAAGTTGATACCATACGGATAAGCAATTTTGTAAAATTAGCATTGTCTGATACTACTTTACATTTCCACTTCAACGATTTTGCAGATGTCTTTACCGATGAAAATGCTAATGCATTTATTCGGGAACACGGCCCGAACCATTGGCTAAGGACTGAAGTACAGAAGAAGTTTGTTTTCGATGAGATTACAAATCCTCGTAAAGTGGAAAAGAATCTCCATATGTATTACGGGCTCAATGCTGACCAGTCTGGTTGGATTGACGGTGCATCTACTGAGATTTCTGTACAAATACCTTTCGGTGAAAGGCAACTTGTAATTCAATCATCCTCTATTATTGAATATGCTCTTCCGATAAGCATTAACGGACAAAAACACTATAATCCTGAACTTTCCAGGATGCTGATGCAAATATTGTCCAAAAATAAAAACTACAGGCAAGAACAGTTAACCGGTAAAACCCTGCATTATAACCTGACCAGGGAAGTGCTCAATACCTATTCAAAAAAGCTTGAGAATATTGAAGCACTCAATTACCAATGGGTTACCGACAGCCTGGAACGGTATTTCAGGGTAACTAACCTGCGCATCACTAATGCGCTGTATTCTATCAACTGGAACGGTGAAAGGAGATATTGCTGCCAGCTTTGGGATCCCAACCCGGGTTATAATATCTCTGTCCTCTATTCATCAGAAATAGAGAATGGTACCTTAAAATATTCTCCTGACAATATTATCAATGACTACCCTCAACTCATTAGCAAAGTACTGTCTATAGACTATTTCAGGGAGTTCTTGGCTAATGACGAAAGAAGGAAAATCTCAATCATCTACGACGACACTTCCAGCTTTACTAACAAGACAAAAGAAAACATCTTAAGAGACCATCCCGAATATATCGATTTCTCAAATTCCCTCTTCATTGCTATATGGGATGAAAACAACAGCTTGTCGAACTGGATAATCCTCCCCGACAACTGTTATTTCCTATGGATGGAATTATGAGCCTCCAACGGCACCACAATATGTTTTGCCCTTACATGCGCCCCTATGAAACGATCTTCACGTTAAACGCCCCGGTCTTTTTTGCTCCCATGATGCGAAGCCAGAAAGGGAGGTAGGCTTCGGTTCCGCGTGATGCTGTGATGTCGCCGAGGTCGAGGATGTTGTTTTCATTCCAGCCCATCTCTGTCAGCAGTTGTTTTACGGTTTGCTTTGCCTGCTCGTCATTGCCACAAATAAATAGGGAGTGGTCGCCACCACCTATCATCAGCGGATTTACCATCAGCCCGGCCCACATGGTATTCAGCGCCTTTACCACTTTGGCTTCAGGGAAGGCTGCCTGCACCTGCTCTCCAAGCGAGGTGGTATTCGACATTTCAGGCAACAAAGTCGGAGGGAACCCTTTGGATGCGTCCAGAGGATTGCCCACATCAATCAGCACCTTCCCCCGGAGGTTATCAGCACCGGCCTGCTGCAGTGCCTCTATGGTTGCAGCACCCTTCGATGCATTGATTATCAACTCACCATGCCGTGCTGCCTCATCAAAAGTAACCAGCGAAATGCCGGGTTGCGATTTCAGCCATTCCCCGATTGGCGGATTGCCATACTGGTCTGGCTGGCTTTCAGTAAGTTTGCGCGCCACATCCCGCGTCCCAATCACCACCTGGTGACCCATTTCTGTAAGTCGTGCAGCCAGTGTCTGGCCAACACTGCCGGTACCTATAATTCCTATTTTCATGGTTTTGCTTTATTATTGTTCCCGTAATAAACAAAGGCCAGATACATTTGGTTGAAGGGGTTTATTATATGACGCAGACCAAGCCTGCAGCCGACAGCTACTTCAGTATCGTAAAATAAAACGTCGTTCCTACTCCGGGTTCTGAATTAAAGTAGATTTTACCTCCATGGCGTTCCACAATGCGTTTGCAGATAGCAAGGCCTATGCCGTTACCTTCATATTCTTCGCGCCTTACCAAGCGCTGGAAGATCAGGAATATCCTCTCGGAATATTGTTTTTCGATGCCAATTCCATTATCGCTCACCAAGAATAAATATGCCTCCGCCTCTTCCTTTGCTGAAACGTGGATTACCGGTTGTTTATGAGTGAATTTCAATGAATTATCAACCAGGTTCTGCAAGAGGGCATAAAGCTGTTTATCATCACCACGAACCACAGGCAGCTTATCACTGGTAATCTTTGCTTTTTTTGATTTTATTATCTCTGAATGCCTGGCCACCACACTATTAAATACCTCATTAAAGTCGACATTAGTAAAGGGTGTAGTGCTTGATCCGATTAGCGAATAAGCCAGAAGATCGTTTATCAGACTGCTCATGCGGTGTGAGCTTTGTACAATCTTACTCATGATTCTCTCGCTTTCTTTATCTGAGTGTACATGCAACCTGTTAGAAAGGATGCCGGTAAACATGATGATTTTCCTTATTGGTTCCTGCAGGTCATGAGATGTTAGAAAGGCAAACTGTTGAAGTTCCTTGTTTGAGCGCAGAAGTTCATTGTTGAGTTTTAGCATAGCTTCTTCTGCTCCCTTACGCATGGCTTCATCTCTTTCCTGTATCCTCAATTGATCTTGTGCTTTCCTAAGCTCGGTAGTGTCTTCTGCAAAGCCAACCCATTCTATGATATCTCCTTTCTCATCAAGCAGCGGAACAGCCCTGGATAACGTCCACCCCAGTGAACCGTCTATCAAGTAAACCTCGTGTTCCAGCTCAAACATGGTCTTAGTTTCTATAGCCTCACTGATCTTTTTCTTTACTTCTGGCTGGGCGTGAGGCGGGATAAATTTATTGATCCATTCATCCATGCGTTCTTCTACCGAATCAACAAAATCACCGCCTCTTAGATTGTATACATGACTCCAGTCGGCACTCATCATATAAACAGCATCAGAAGTTGCCCTTATTAGTGCTCTTTGTCGTTCTTCACTAACCTGGAGGGCTTCAAAGGCTTTAAGGCGTTTTTCATCTTGCCGGTTGACATTCCGGGCACTCATCCATAACAGGAAAATGAATGATATAGTGTAAGTAATTGCAGCAGTGATTGCGCCAATTTCATGTGAAAAATAATTCTCCTGGTCAGCAATAATCCTGAGCCAAGAAATAAGAATGGGCAATATAAATAGCCATGGCAGCATCTTTCGGGCCATCACACTGCCCGGACCTTTTCCTGCCAATATACTCATCAGCCAGGTATCAGGCTTGAGTAATAATGCAGTCAGCGACAACAGGAAAAGGCTTACAGCAGAGGTGGGAGCTATCCTGATTCCTGCAATCATAAAAATGTCAGTTACATTCAGAATGTAACCCAGAAGCACAAAATAGCTCAAACCTGCAGAAGGAAAAAACAATACATGTGCAAGGTTATCCGATGTTTTGCTATTGTACGAAAAGAGAAATTTGATAGCACCTAAGCACAAAAAAATAATAGCCGTGTGAAACGCCATCCTGTTGCTAGTAGATAAAAGAATGCTTAAAGAAAAGTTTTCAAATGGCCTGTATGAAGAAGGAATAAAAGTAACAAGAGTAAGTAGAGATACCATTATCAGCAAAATGCCTGTAGATCGGAGCAGGAATACTACCCATCTTAAATTACTTGCTACAGCCCATAGTGTGACTGATGAAAATATCAGCAGAACTGCTGTAATTTTCCGCATAGGCGGATATCGCCCTATAAAACCTTCAAAAGAACTAATCACAGAAAGCCATTGCAAAAGAGTTACTGATGCCATAATAAATACAGACATCAGGCATAAATAAATTATCGCTTTTTTTGCAGTGTACTTCCTGAAACCATCCATCATACCATTTCCATCCAAACGCCATTCGTAGTGCCTGTTTAAGAGGAACAAAGGTTTTAGGTGCATGGTTCGAACTTTGAAGTTCGAAGTAAGTGTATATTCAAGAGTTTCAGAGTTACAAAGTTGCAGGGTTTCAGGTTGAATCCAGAATCTGAATCCGCAACCTGAATCTAAATCACCTGATTAATTTCAATACTCTCACTGCTTCAGAAATATGCTCTAAAGCTTTATCAATGTGAGCTTCATCATGCGCAGCAATATGCATGGGCAGGCCACCAGTGGTTTGATTGCGGCTTAAGGAATTACTTAACTTCTCAAGTTGATTGATATATTTGCTTAACTTAATTACATCGCTTGCGTCCGCAGGAAGTGCTGTTGCAAATTTCAATTTCAGAGTTCTCTCAGGACGTGGTTTCTTTTTTGACTCTTTTTTCTGCTTTTTGGCTTGCTGCTTCATTAGGTAATTCTCAATAATCAGCCTGGTTTCGTCAGTTATGTTTATTGTATCTGCCATAATATTATAGTTCTATGTTGCAAATATACAAAATATATTAGTTATAACTACCAGTTCTCAGTTATTAGATCTGTGTTGATGAAGAATTGGCATTCCTCACAAAGATGGCAGGCACTTGTTTAAAAAAGTTTATTTTTTTTTAATTCCTTGCATTTTAAAAAATAAAACTTCTTACCTTTACATCTACACTATACTAAGCAGGTAAAGAATAAGGGGTCATCGTTAGATGACCTTTTTATTTTTTACCCCAAACCATAAATCCCAAAGCAAACAGCCAACAACTAATAGCTAACAGTCAACAGCCAATAACTATATCCATTTCAAGCTTGAAAAATCCCCCTTCACCCTTTTCCTGCGAGGTAATTTTGTCGCATAAACAATTAAAAACTTATGCTATGGAAAACAGAAAGACTTATTACCAGCTGATTCTCGATAGAAGTGGATCAATGAGTTCAAGTATTGAGGAGACGGTAGCCGGCGTTAACAGCCAACTGAGGAGGATAAGGGAAATTGCCGGAAGATTCCCTGAGCAGGAACTTTATACCTCTCTTTGCCTCTTTAACTCCAGTGTTACACGGGCGTTCGACAGGCTACTACCTGAGAGGCTCACCGAAATTTCATACTCCGACTATAGACCGACAGGTAATACGGCGCTTTATGATGCAGTGGGAGAGTGCATCCAGTACCTTCAACGCAACATTGGACATGAAATAGAACGCAATGAAGCATCAGTTGTAGTGGTGATATTTACAGATGGCTATGAAAACGCTTCCCGTCAGTTTTCTCACCATCGCATTTCTTCCATGATAAAGGAACTGGAACAAACCGACAAATGGACCTTCAGTTATGTAGGAGCTACAATAGATGCCGTCGATATTGCCATAAATCTCAACATAAGGGCTTCCAACGCTATGCGTTACGGGGTGGAAAATTATATGGAGGAGATTAAAAATGTGGCAGACAGACTAAACGACTATGCCTGGGAAAAATGCGAAGGCCGTATAACAAAAGATTTCCTGAAAAAGAAGGACCCGGATCAGTAAATTTGTAGTATCGTAAAATAACTCCCATGAATTTACACTTGATTCGAGAAGCGTCGCTTAAGCCTGAAGAGTTTATGGCTATTGCAGGTTTGCTGAAATCATACCCTGGTCCTGTAAAATTTGTCAGTTACGAAAAACCGGTTAAGTATGATGATGATGAACTATATCAGGAAGAATGGGATAATGAAAGGTTCTTCAGAAAGCAACCTGTACTCAATAATTGCAGGATTCAGGAATCAGTGCATATTACTACCTGGCAAAGTATGTTCGACCATTGCCAGCAAGCACGGATAGAACACAGCATTCCCGAAAATGAACCGGTTGTACTCCTTACAGCCCACGCCAATGAGTACAACTGGTTCCAAGGTGCCGACCCTTCCGGCAGACAAAACCTGTTTGTACAAACCAGCATGTGGGAGCATTTCGTTTCAACTGACATGGTGTACCCGGTGGTTCACCAGGTGGCTACTATTCCACTTAAGATTCTGATGTATGACAACTTCGACGAGCGAGTAAACAATGCCCATAAGGAACCAAGGGGGTGCATCAACGATTTCTGCATCAATAAAACAGAAATTACCCTCAAACTCCGCACTGCTGATATTTGTCCAGAATGCAGTGCTCGTATCAGCCAGCGAAACATCAGCCACCTCATCACAAACCAGGTGCTGAGTATACTGGAAGATATGCGCCAAAAGTTCATCTACTATACTAACCTCACCTCTGAATCAGCCCCAGCCCGGCTGGTACTCGACTATCGGGAGCGAACTATTACCCTCCCGGAACTGGGCATCACCCTGCCATTTGGTCCTATGGAAATAACCGTCTACCACTTCTTCCTCAAACACCCTGAAGGGGTAGCCTTTGCAACCCTTCCTACATTGCACCAACCAGAACTACTACAGCTTTATAGCCACTATTTCGATACAGGCACCATTGCCACTTTAAGCAGCAGGATAGGAAAGCTATGTGCTGACAGAGATAATATGAGTAACGTGCTATCCCGTATCAGGCGTAAAATCGAAGCAAACATCCCCTCAGCTATCGCATCATATTATGTGATAGCAGGAGATAACGGAATGAAGCAGAGGATCAAGCTTTCGAGGGAATTTTTAGAAATTATTTGATTTAGATTCAGAATTCAAATTCAGATTCACGATTCGATTTGAAAAGCTGACATGCAAGTAAACCCAAAACCAATAGCTAGCAGCTAATAGCTAATAGCTAACAGCCATCGCAACTTGCTTTTCCCTCGAAAATTCACTATCTTTGAATATCGATCTGAGAGGACCCATAACTTCTATCCCCTATACCGGTCCTATTTAAAACTTGTGTGATCTACCTTCACACTCAATTTTTCCCTTGTTTTTTCTTCCTCTCAGGCAACTTTGACTTCCAATTGGTTTGCCAAGCCAGAACCTGTCTTCAGAACGATAATTAACCCCTAATATATTAACAGTATGAAAAACACTACAAAATTCAGTTTCCTTGTGTTTGTGATTGCCGGCATTGTGGGAATTTTGCTGATGGGCAATTGCAACAGAGACGAAGATGATGATGACCCTAATGAGGTTAAATCTTTCAGGCTCAGGTCGCTTACATCTAATGATCCGTGGGGTGACAATAAATTGGTCTTTAATTATAATGCAGAGAATAAATTATCAAAGATCACCAGCGGAGTGAATCATCTTGATTGGACATGGAATACCAATAACCAGGTTACTTTAACCTATACCTACCGCGACCAGTATGGACTTTTCCAGACTGATGCAGAATATACAAGTTTAACCTATACCAATGGTTTTCTTTCCAGGTGCCTGCATCAGTATAATGACAGCCTCTCTGAGACTGATACATATAGCTGGGATGGCGATCTCTTAACCAGAATCGATTATGAAACATACAGCAATGGCTATCGTGTGTATGCCTACCACAGTACTTATGAATACGAAGGCAAACTACTTAAGTCAGCTAAATACTACATTGGCTATAATGGATTATACCGGTATTTTACCATTGAATACAACGATACAAAACCCGTGGCTATCAAAATGTACGATACTCAGAATGTCCTTGCTTATTCAGCTCGTATTATTTATTCCGGCAATAAAATGTCGAATTTCATAATCTACAATGTCGATCAGGGAATTGAAGGAAACAGAATGTGCTCAACTGAATGGGAATACGATACCAACGGCAATCCGGCCCAATCTATCCAAACATGTGAATCATACAGCAGCACAACAAACTTTATCTATGAAGAAGGCAAGGGTAATATCCAGGATTACATACTGGTTGAAAGCGGTTGGATAGAAGCATATCTTTTCCCAGGGTATTGGTCGTACGGGATATTAACTAAATAAGCCAATATTTCATTGCTATCCTCCTTAAATCAAGGCAAAAGGAGACACCTTTTGTCGTCCTTCACAGTTATCTTTACATAAAAAAGCTATGCTATACTTTGCATACGGCAGCAACATGGATCAATCACAGATGAAAGACAGGGTTGGTGATTATCCTCCCCCTGAGAAGGGAATACTGCACGGATACCGCTTGTCGTTTAATAAACTGTCTCGCCTTGATAATTCCGGTAAGGCGAATATTATGGAAATGGAGGGGAGTGTTGTATATGGAATTATTTACGACATTAATTCAAAGGGACTAAGTGTGCTTCAGAGCTATGAAGGTGGATACAGGATTGAGAAAATGCAGGTTTATATGCTTAGAACCGGTGAAACAGCAGAATGTGATGTTTTTGTAGCCACAGAACCTGCAAAGTGCGAAATCCCTCCTTCTGAAAAGTATCTGGCAATAATAAAGGGGGCTCTGAAAGAATGGAAGTTTCCAAAAGCTTATCAGCTGGAAGTTGAGAAGACAGCTGCCGGTGCTATGCCCGAATACTTGGCCATGCGCATTGTGAAAATGGTAAAAGAACTTCACCGTCGTGGTTACACCAATCTCTATTTGTGGTGTGGAATGTCGCCCTCAGGTTGCTCCTGGCGATACCAGATTGGAGAGATGCAAGATTCACAATGGCCAACAGAAAGGGATCTTATGCACGACAGCCTTGGCCCTGAGAGCACTACTGTTGACTGGTCCCCCAATACCTATACTGTCGTTGATCTTGCAGATGGGTTCGAAAGAACCTTCGCCAACAAAATAACTCGTCCTTATACCCCAAATCCTTACATCCATTGGTTTTCCGAAGTAGCCGACAGCCTGAACTATAACCAGTTGCTGGTATTCTACGCAGACTATGAGGCAGAGCATGAGATGCTCTTGAGAGAAGCTCCGGGGCATCAGAGGATCAGAACAGGTAGCTGAGAACTGCAGAATACAGGACATTGAACGCAACTTCCTTACCTTTGACAAACTAATCCAATGCTTATGAAAAACTACATTATTCCATCCTTTCTATTGCTGCTATGCATGAATTTATCTGCCCAGCCTGCGGTTGGCTTCAGGGGAGACTTTAATAACCCAGGCAATTTTAATTCGCCCGATATCAGAACACCGGAGATCCTCTGGAAGCACAGGACTGAAGGTCAGGTATTTTCGTCGCCAGTGGTATATGGTGGTGTTGTTTACATCGGCAGCAATGACAGGTGTATGTATGCGCTCGATGCATCGACAGGTGCTGCTTTCTGGAAGTTTGAAGCTAAGGGGTGTATTAAATCATCGCCGGCGGTGGATGAAACAACGGTTTACTTTGGGGCTCTCGACAGTACATTTTATGCAGTTGACAGGCAGAGCGGTCTTGAAAAATGGCATTTCCGGATGCGTAATGAATGCTTCCACAAAGCTGTTGGCCTATTCGGCCTGAATACAGGAAATGCGGAACAGATAGATCCATGGGACTTTTATTTCTCATCACCGGTAATCGAAGGCAACCGGTTGTATGTGGGCAGCGGCGACAGCAGTATCTACTGCCTCGACAAGACTATGGGCACTAAGTTGTGGGAGTTTAAGACTGGCGGGGTGGTCCATTCATCGCCTGTCGTATGGGATGGTATGGTATTCTGCGGAAGCTGGGACAGTAAGATCTACGCCTTCAATGCCCTGACAGGGAAACCTGTGTGGGAATACCTTGCAGGAACAGATACTATATACAATTGTTTCAACGGTTTTCAGGCATCACCGGTTATTGCAGATGGAATATTGTATTGCGGATCGAGGGATGCTGCTATGTATGCACTAGATGCAAAAACAGGGAAACTAATCTGGAGGACTTATGACCCGGGAATGTCGTGGTTCCCATCGTCAGTATCGGTAAGAGGAAATTACCTGTATACAGGTTCTTCAGATGCACATAAGTTCTATTGCTTTAACAGGACAACCGGATATATTGAATATTACAGGAATACCTGGTCGTACACCTTTTCTTCACCTGCCTTATCGGAGAATGCAGCCTATATCGGATCAGCCAACGGGCGGTTGTATTGCATCGAACTAAGCTCAGGCAATCTCAACTGGACCATCCAGAGTGATGCATCGCGGACATCATTGTTTGTGGATGCTTACGGAAAACAGAGCCGGAAATTCTACACCGATATGTATGATTATGGCATGGGCTGGGAGAATACCAAACATGTTGAACGGTTATGCAGTGCTAATGGTGCCGTATTTTCAACACCTTTTGTTTCAAACAGGGTAGTATACTTCGGATCGACCGACGGCTATGTCTATGCTATAAGCAACAAGGATGGTAGTACTATTCAGCCTGGCAAATTCCTTAAAGCCGAAGTACGCAAAGTAGTCTCTGGCTATGAGTTAAGCTACGAAGTAAAACACCCGGGGCCAGTTACCGTGAGAGTCGTGTCGTTCAAAGATGGCAAGTACACCCATATAAAAGATCTCTTCATGGCCTCCCGTGAACCCGGCACCAATAGCCAGTCATGGGACAAGACGGATAAGGAAGGCCAACCAGCAGGTGATGGCATCTATTTCTTCGAGCTGATCACAGATGATATGGGTAGGTTTATTAGCTGTCAGTTGTAATCTTAGACAGTACAAACCTTGAAGCTTCCAGCAGCTCATTAAATACCAGTGTACCGGTTTTGATTTCACTTAGGTGTTTTTCTCCATGCCCGGTGAGGATATACAGAGGTGTGATGCCCGCATTATAGCCGCATTCAATATCCGAGGGATGGTCGCCGATGATATACGAGCGGGTAAGGTCGAATTGGTAAATACGGTGTGCCTCTTCGATAAAATAGGTTTTCGGCTTCTTACACTGGCAGTTATCCTCAGAAATGTGCGGACAAAAGTACACATCTGCAATATGGATCCCTGCTTCCCGTAGTGTATCAGTGATGAATTTATTAACGGTTACTACTTCCTCCTGGGTAGTCAGTCCTTTGGCAATTCCTGACTGGTTCGAGATAATAAAGAGCATAAAATGCTCCTGCAACATTAATAAGGCCTCAATAGTGTATGGATAGATGGTGACCTGTGAAGTATGGCGCAAATAACCTGCATCCTCAATCAATGTTCCATCTCTGTCTAAAAATATAGCTGGTTTAGTCATATTTAGCATTTTGCTCTCAGCATTCAGTATGTGGTGTGTGGGAGTGTAATTTATTCAAGCAACTTCAAGAAAGAATTTGGCAGTGCCACATTTTCCAACTGAATAGCATCCCTGAAAAGAGGTGCTATTTCTTCATCCTGGAAGCCTGCTATGCCACATCCAACGCGTGTTACAAGGAAAAATAACTCAGGATTTGCTTTAGCAAAGTTGATAAATTCATCAACATAAGGAGCAATCATATCTACACCTCCGTGCATCGTGGGAATGGCATATGATTGGCCCTGTAAACCGGTGCCCTGTCCGTAAATAGCTCCAAATTTCCTGACAGCAAGGGCAGCTGCACCACCTCCATGAAATCCGGCCAGGTTACTTCCAAAAACAAAAACCTCGTTGGGCTGCAGTTGGTCTATATAATCAGGTGTTACTCTTTTCATAGTTGTGAGTTTTTTGGTTTTCGGTTCTCGCTATTCGATTCTCGGTGTTTATTTATTCAATAATCAGAATTTTTCCCCTGCTAATGATTTTGTTATAAGAAATAAGCTCCCAGATATAGATAGAACGGGGTAAGGCGTGTAAGGTTGCACTGCCATTTGTTACTGGCAGGTTTATGATTCTTTTACCATGCAGGTTGTAGATCCATAGAAAGCCATGGCCACTGAAGCCGTTGAAATATACATGGTCTGAATTATCAGGACCTGAGAGATTGATGACGCCATGCTCGATAGTGATTGAAGGGGAAGTTGTAATGTTAACATTAATTTCTTTGGAGGAACTGTCGCATTCACAATCATTGCAAGCCTTGAGCTTCAGACTGTAAATGCCGCTCTGTGAGTATGTATGTGAAGGCTCAAATTCATAGGAATAGCTACCATCACCGAAATCCCACAGGCAGGATGTTGAATTCCTGCTCCGGTTCTCGGTTGAGAGCAATTCGTTATTAAGCTGATATGAAAACTCAGAAATAACTTCATTTTCCCAAAGGTTGTACAAGCCGGGATTTGAAAATGCAATACTGTCGGCTGCCTTCTGTAAAATAGCGGCTGAATCATACTGGAGTCCCGCAGTATAGGCCAGTCCGAATGAAGGCTTCTTTAAGATGCAGGCGTAAAAGACACAAGCTGAGAGGTAACTCCCATTGAGTGAGGGATGTGAATTGTCGCTGCCATGGAGTACCATGGGCGTATTGTTAATCACTAACCTCCAGGCTTCACCTACAGGCGCAACCGGCTGATTAATGGCTTCTGCCACCAGGAGATAGGAGCGGGTTAAAGAATCCTGCATTTGTCCGAAATCAGTAAATCCGGTGCTGCAGTAATTAGGTACAAAGCACTGCGTACCACCAAAGCGCCTTCCCCAGGTGAGATAGAAAAGAACTTCTGCACAAGGATTGTAGAGTTTTACTGAATCGTAAAGACTAATGGCAGCAGGAAGCATGCAACTGTCGCGCAGTACCGGTATGGCAGGTATCTGGCTTTGTTCCTGCAGCACCACATAATCCCAGTTGCCTGATCGTATTTTACCAAGGCTGATGCTGTTAGTCAGGTGCTGTATTGGTGAATAACCAAGAGTATAGCCACCAGGTGTGTTTGAATCGGTATAAAGGGTGTCGCCTGCAGATATTGCAAGTTCTTCAATTAAGCCGGGCAGGTCATTAGCATACGTATAGCTGTTGCCCAGGAATAATACCCGTTTTACCTGTCCGTGCACTGCAATAAAGCAGGCCACCAGCAGGAGTGAGAGTACAACTTTCTTCACTGAATTATTTTTAGCTAAGATAAAAGGAATTCATTTTATTGTTTTCAGTATCAGAAAATGAATGCATAACTGCCATTTTGAAGTTTCCATTGCATTGATACCTCCCTGAAACAACCCATTTTTATGTTTATTTGATTGTCTATAGAAGTTTAATTTGATTATTAAATCGTCACATGGTGACTATAGAATTAAGATAATCTATTACTTTAGATAATTAATATTATAAATTGGTTTAGATTACAATATCCTAAGTTTATAAATAGATAATATAAAGAGAATAGCAAACCAATCAGGTGATTAAAAAGTAGTCAAATGATTGGTATTTGATCAAACGCATTTTCTTCCATAACCAACTGAATTTTTCTTACAACATTACTCTACTGCGAATAAAAATTCATATATTTGACTAAATCCTCTAACTATGATTAGCTGCGTAATAATTGACGATGAAAAACCTGCACGAGATTCGCTGGAACTGATGCTGGAATATTATTTTTCGGGAAAAGTTAGAATACTTGGCAAAGCAGCCTCAGTTCATGAGGGTGTAGAGCTGATCAACAGTGTGAAACCAGACTTAGTTTTTCTTGACATTGAAATGCCTGAGGAAAACGGACTTGTGCTTTTTGAGCATTTTGACGATATCTGTTTTGCCGTTATTTTTACTACTGCCTATAAGGATTATGCAATTCAGGCCATAAAACTTGCGCCGGTTGACTACCTGCTAAAGCCAATTAATGTTGAGGACCTGAGGCAGGCACTCTTGCTGTATGAAAGGAGGTTGCTGGCGGGGATAAAGATTGAAAGAGATAATGTGGATAAAATCCTTAATATGCTCAACAGGCCTGTGCAGAGTAATATGCTGGCACTGCCAGTGGCTAAAGGGTTTCATATTGAGAAAATTAACGAGATTCTTTATTTTGAAGCATTGGAGAATAATACTAAGGTATATACAGTCAGTAGTAGCGTCTTCATAACGACAAAATCATTAAGCGATATTGAAAAGAAACTGCCTCAGGGTATGTTCTACAGAATCCATCACTCGCACCTTGTTAACCTGCATTACATTAGATCATTTAATAAAGCCGACGCATTCTCAGTTACTATGATAAACGGCCATCATTTGTATGTGGCAACTCGCCGCAAAGATGGATTGATCAAGATACTTAACACCTTATAGCTAAGTATGATACGTCAGTACCTTACGTTGCTAATCTGGATGTTTGCTGTTCCTGTATCTTTGCATGCACAGGATTATCATGTAAAGCATTACACTATGCGTGATGGTCTGCCTTCGATGTCTATAAGGTGCATATATAAAGACAGCCGGGGATTGATGTGGATAGGCACAGATGCCGGTTTGTGCTCTTATGACGGGAAGTCATTCCGCTACCACACTTTGTCAGAAGGTTTTACAGCCTCTAACGTTTGGTCAATTGTTGAAGATGGTGATAATAATATGTGGTTTGGAAGCTTTGGTGATGGGCTTTATAAATATGATGGCACGAGCGTTAAAAGGTATACTGAGAAAGATGGCCTGGTAAGTGATTTTGTAAGGGTTATTATTTATTCCGAAAGATTTAAAAGCATTTATATCGGCACAAATGATGGCATGAGCGTGTTAAAGGGCGACAGCATCAGTTCACCGATTTCATGGGATAATAACGTAGTGACCGGATTGGCTGAAATGGGAGAGTTCATTTACGTAACAACTTATGGTGATAAGAGCCCAACACGATATTATCCCCTTGAAAATAGGTATGTAGTAGTAAACGATGCAGGTAAATATTACCCGAAGCATAGTTTCTCTGTATTCCTGACACAAGAAGGCGATACCCTGCTCTCCAACATCAATTCCGGAGTGTGGTTCTTCAGAAAGGATATGAAAGTTCAAAAATTTGATGGTATCGGACAGGTTTTCAGTACGGTGCAGGATAACAGGGGAGATCTTTGGATGGCTGCCTGGTCGTATTATAACCATGATTATACGGGTGGGCTATACTGCTACGACGGCCACTCTGTTAAGAACTTCAAATCGGCATTTGGCATCTTGGATATGGAGATTTGGACGGTGTACTACGACAACAGTCAGGATATTCTGTGGGTGTGTACGCTTAATGAAGGCTTATATAAGGTTCCAATGGGAAGTATTAAGATGTACTCCCCAGCCTATTTCAAACTTAAAAAGCAGAAAATCAACAGTCTATATATAGATTCAAGTGACAATCTCTGGATATCTGGTATTAATGAACTTATAAGCCTGCAACCCGATGGAAGATGGTTGGCTTTGGATAAAAATCCGATGCTTGAAACATACAGGAATTTTTGGCAACAAACACCTCCAAACCAGAGAATTAAGATGAGCGATATGCTTAATGATGCACTGATATTGGATAAGCAATCGGTTGAAAAATATTTAAGTGAAACTGACTTTAACTTTGACAGAGTTTTTGAGGACACGCCACATTCATTCATGTATTCTTCCGGTCTGGGGCTATTCCGGAGAGATAATGAGAGCGGTAAAACCTTTTATGCAGGTTACCAAGGATATCCGGGTGAATATATTGCCAGTGGTGATTCTCTATATGTGGGATGCTGGGGCCCTACATTCATTAACACAGATTATAAGAGTTACTTTGTAAATTATGATAAGTCGGAATCATGGCCTACTCCTCCTTTCATTAAAATGAATGAAAACGGTGATCCCAAAAATGCTAACAACCTGCTAAAAGATGGCAACAGAATATGGTATACCACTGATTTTAGCGGGTTGTGGATGAGCGAAGGAACTAAACTCACGCATCTGAATGATTCAGATAGTACCATCAAGAAAAGCCTGAATGATATCTGTATTGATTATAAAGGTCGGCTGATTTTTGGTTCAAATGATGGTGAAGTATGCATTGCCAGGTATAAAGACCGCAAGCTGACCATTGAGCAACGCCTTAGTGCAGTAAACGGGCTCTTGGGTAACAGCGTTTCATGGCTCATTTCACAAAATAATCACCTGTGGATAGGTACCAACAGGGGACTAAACTATGTAGACCTTGACAGATTGTACAGAAATGACTTCGGCGCCATAAGAGTGTTTGATGCAGAAGAAGGGTATACTGCGGAGGCTTCAAAAGAAGCAGTGATGGATAGGCAAGGCATCCTTTGGGTAGGCTCGGAAGGTAACCTTCTGAGGATTGACACCCGCAAACTGCTTAACACTAATATGAAGAAAGGACAGGTAATCCTTACCAGGCTTGAAGTGAATGATAAACTTACAAAAGCTGATAAAAGTCACTGGAATTCAACCCAAAAAAGAAAATTAATCCTCCGGCCGGGAGAAAAGAATCTTGCGTTTGTCTTCGATGTGTTGAACTATCGAAATCCATCAAAAGACAGGTTCAGATACAAACTTAACGGACAGGATGATGAGTGGCATGCCTGGTCAACTAACCGGCAGGCAACTTACACTAATCTTCATCCAGGGAATTACAAGCTAGTGGTTGAATCATATAATCTCAGCACTAATTCCCATAGCTTGCCTCTGGAAGTTGAATTTGAGATCATGCCCAGATGGCATGAACTGTGGACAGTAAGAATCATATTGTTTCTTGTATGGACAGCCCTGTTGATTCTACTAATACACCTTATATCTGAAAGAAGAAGAGCCAGGAGAGAGAAACAACTTGAGACAGAACAAACAATTGTGAACCTGAAAATGCAAGCTTTGCAGGCTCAGATGAATCCTCATTTTATTTTCAACACTATCAATGGCATACAGTATTTTGTCCTTGCCAATAAGATGGATAAAGTGTTGCAATACCTTTCAGATTTCTCAAAAGTTATCCGTGGCACCCTTGAAAATGCTGAGCTCAAATGGATTACCCTGGGTAATGAGATTGACTTCCTTAACAGTTACCTCAAGCTTAAGCAAATGCGTTTCCCTGACACATTCACTTATGAGATTAAGTGTGATGATGACCTTCAGGCAGACGAAACAGAAATACCACCCATGCTTGTGCAGCCTTATGTGGAGAATTCTGTAAGGCACGGGTTTACTAATTCTAATCACAAAGGCAGGCTTTCAATACATTTCAGCCGGCTAGCTGAAGATGTGGTGAAGTGCACTATCACAGACAATGGAGTAGGCCGAAGTAGCAAACGAAACAGGCAACCCGACCCTGGTTATGACCGTCTGCACAGTGGTCAGATCACCGAAACACGTCTCAGGCTTTTCAACCATCCTGGTAATGAAGGAAAGTATGGTATAACCTTCACTGACCTGTATGACGAAGGCCAACCGGCAGGGCTGTTAGTTGAAGTATTTATGCCAGCGAAAATTGGAGAGTATGTGAATGAGAAAGATAATGAGAGGGAGAAAGTGTAATGGCCTATCCTAGGTATAAAAAGGTATTTATTATCGGAATAAGCATTTTTGCAATTAATGCTCTAGCGGTTGCTTGGTGGCTATGGGTGCACCAAACCGGACGAGTTACATGGAATGAAAGTGCTGAAAGTATACAGGTGGGTAAATTATTACGGACAATCGACAGCACTTACTGGGAGACCCCACTGCAAAGCATCGGAAAGATAAACACCCTCATTAGCCTTTCGGCGAAAGCCAATAATACAGATGCCCTTGCCATGGGACTTTATTACAAAGCCGCCTGCTTTGTGATACTCGAGCGGTACGACAGTGCTTTTATACTCTGTCATACTGCCCTGAAGTTTGCAGAAGATAACAACAATGAACTGGTGGCCGGTAAAATGAAGGTGGTGCTGGCCAATTACTTCCTCGCAAAGAATGAATTCAGCGAAGCCAATAAGTACCTGATGGATGCCCTCGCAGTGTTTGAAAAGCAGGGCTCTATGAAAGATATGGCTAATGTGCTGAATGGTTTTGGATTACTTTATTATAACCTGAAGGAACCCGACAAGGCTATTAATTACTACTATAGGGTAATAGCCCTTTCAAAGGATCCTGATAAAAAGCGACAGGAGTCGGTGGCTTACCTTAATATTTCAAATTGTTACAGGAATAAATCAAACCTTAAGATGACCCTTTATTACCTGGGCAAGGCAATGGACGGCTTCAGGGAACTGAATGATTCGGTATTCATAATGATGTGTACCTTGAACCGTGGCATCGTTGCGATTGACAAAGGAGAAAAAGAAAAGGGATTGTTCGATTACTTCAAGGTAATGGACTTTGCTGAACGCATGAATAAGAAAGTACTCCTCGGCCATACGCTCTTTAATATTGCCAATGTTTATTACCAATCAGGTAACCTGTCGCTTGCATCAAAATACTTCAGGGAAAGTATAGATGTTTACCGCAGTATCCCCAATAAAGACGGCGAAAAGAATGTGCTGCTGCAATTATCCGTCATTGAACAGGCAAAGAATAACTGGAAAGCTGCTTTTGATTATTACGACAGGTACATCGGTATCAGGGACAGTATCCTGAATACTGGGCTGCTTAAGAATATCAACGACCTTCAGTGGAAGTACAATTTCCAGAAAAAGGAAAGTGAAACCGCTGTTATTAAGAAGAAGATTGAAGCCAAGCAGCGCGAAACTGTCATCCTTATGGTGTTATTCTCCTTCATTATACTGGTAGTGTCGATGTTTATCCTGCTTATCCGCAAGCAAATGGCAGCCAATAACCGTATCAATGAACTCGAAAAACTAAGGCTGCAGTCAGAAATTGAACTCAAGAATAAAGAACTTACCTCTTCATCAATGCAACTGGTAAGCAAAAATGAAATACTCGACAGCATTTCAGGAATTACTGAGAGTTTCTACAGCCGGAAGTCTATGGATGACGAGTGCTACAGGCAATTGAGAGGCATCTTCAGGGAAAGCCAGGACCAGGAAAGAGAGTGGGAGCATTTTAAGCGTCTGTTTGAGGAAGTGCATACCGACTTCTTCAAGAACCTTAAGCTTACTTGTCCTGAAATCACCGAAAGCGAACTACGCCTGTGTGCTTACCTTAAGATCAACTTGCAGAACAAGGAGATTGCGAAGATACTGAATGTTACTCCCGACAGCCTGAAGACCATCAGGTACCGTATTAGGAAAAAACTTAACCTGCAGAAGGAAGCTGTGCTTGAGGAATACCTTAGAAATATATAAAATTCAGCGTTGTTTACCATTTGTTTACCGCCTGAATTAGGATTCGCACACTGCCCGGCCTATTTTTGACCCAGTAATCCAAACACTATTGTTTTAACGAAATCTCTTCTTATGAAAAAGCATTACGTTTTGATGTGCTTCGGGTTGTTATTAGTTATTGCTGTTATTGCCCAGCAGAAGTCGGCCCTTCAACTTTATGGTGACAGGCAACCCCTAATGCAGAAAGCAACCATGTTTGACTTTGATTCACTCAATGTTAATTATGAAGGATCATGGGGTTTCGGCCAAAGCTTTTCAATTGCCACCAATGCTGCAGGTACCGTTAAATTTATCGGTTCTGGGGCTGGAGTGATTATTCTTGATGTAACCAACCCGACAACTCCTGTCAAAATATCCGAATTCAGCACCCGTGGTCTGGTTGATGCTATATATTTTGACGAATCAACCAATCGACTGTTTGTTACTGCTTATTTTGCAGGATTTGAAATTTGGGATTTAAGCAATATACAGTCGCCAGTGAAGATTGGATGGGCACCTACAGTTGGATTGCCAAGGGGCGGTATCTATGCTGATGGAAATATTGTTTATGTAGTAAGTGTGAACGACGGACTTCAGGTGTTTGATATCACCATCCCGTCAGCGCCTATATTTGTCGGCAGTTGTGTAATTGACCCTGATAACCTTTGCTGGACATCAGCAAAATCAGGCAACTACATTTATGCCTGCCTCAATGAAGGTGGTTTAAAGATTATTGATGTTACCAATCCGTCGAATCCATTTATAGCAGGCAGTTATTCTGATGTAGTATATGGTGTTGCTGTTGTGAATAACAAGGCCTACGTGGTTTCCTATAGTTTCGGATTAGGTGTGCTGGATATCAGCGATTTGTCGAATATCACCCTTATGGGAAATGTATCCCTCATAGGGTTCCCTTACCGTGTGGAGGTTCAGGGCAACTATGCTTATGTTGGAAATTCAGGATATAATGGTGAAGGCGGAATAAATGTGGTAGATGTTACAACGCCTGCCTCTCCTTCATTGGTTGCAACAGTTACAGGTTTCGCAGAACACATAGCAACAGCAGGTAATACGCTGGCATTCACCGGTGGCTCATACCCTTGTACGATCCTTGATATCACTATCCCCACTGCACCGGTGATCGCCAGTACTTACACGTTCCCCGTGTTTACCAGCGATATTTATGTGGATGGCAATTATGCCTACACCGGCAACCTTGGCTTCAGGGTATTCGATATCAGCGATAAAGCCCATCCCGTTCAGGTAGGATACAACAATACCGATGGTTCAATTGTACGCACAGTCGGCGATAAGGCAGTGTATATCCGCGAAAGCATGTCGTCAAACAGTCCGGTTATGGTGATGGATATTTCCGATAAGACAAATCCGCAATTCATCGGGCAATATATGTCGCCGGTTATGACCACCGACCTTGAGGTGAAGGGCAACCTTGCTTATGTTTCATGCTGGTGGGATGGTATAAGGATTGTAAGCATAGAAGATCCCGCAAACCCTGTGCTTGTGAAACATGCCATGGGATGGAGCAACGGTGGTACACCCGGAGTTACCTATTGCTATGCACAGGCTATCGATCTCGAAGGTAATTATCTGTATATCATTGACTATGGCCCGTTTGCAGAGGAAGACACTAAAGGACTATACATCATCGATGTATCGGATGTTACCAACCCTGTGCTTGTGTCAAGGCTGGCAGGAATTTTAAGCTATGGCTATGACCTTGATGCCGTTGGAAACTTCGTGTACATTGCCGACAACTATGGCGGAATAGAAGTTATTGATGTTACCGATAAGGCAAACCCATATCCGCGCGGTTACGCAAACCTGCCCGACGGTGCAAATGCCATCAAAGTTACTGAAAACCAAGCCTTTTTGGCCGATTATATCAACGGCGGTGTGCAGGTAGTAGATGTAACTGATCCTGATAATCCTGTAATATCTGGTTATTACCTCCGGTCAGGCTGTTTTGCACTTGGCATTGATGTAAAAGGACAATATATCTACCTGGCAGATGGTGCCGGCGGATTCCAGATCTATCACACATCACTTATAACTGCTACAAAAGATAAACCACAACCTTCAGCAGCAGAGTACACCTCATTCCCCAACCCGTTCAGTGACAACCTGGTCATAAAAGGAAGGGCAGGTTCAATCACAGAACTCCAGATCTACGATGCAGCAGGCAACAAGGTAATAACACTAAGGCCAACCTCACAAACCAGTGATGAAGTAATCTACCAATGGAACGGCAAGACAGCGTCCGGCACCCCGGTAAAACCGGGACTTTATTTATATCAGGCAGGTGATGTGAGCGGGAAGGTTGTGAAGAGCAGTCAGCAGTCAGCAGTCAGCATTCAGTAAGATGCTGGCATAGAGCATAGAGCATAGGGATAGGACTTAAGGTCCAGGGAAAGAGCATAGTAGTGTTTTTAGGGCAGCTTTGCTGCCCTTTTTCTCTGCAAATCCTAAAAGGGTCATTAGAGTCCTTAAAGTATTTAGAGTCCTTAAAGTCCTTAGAGTCCAAAAAGTCCTTACTATTTTTACCTTTTATGCTCTTGCCTTTGAGATTTTGCCTTTTACTGACTCTAAAAACTTCCTACTTTTGCTTAAAAATAACAAACATGGAAGTTCAAGGCACTTTAAACGTACAATGTAAATGCGGTAAGCAACACCCATTTGAAGCAGAAGAAGCTGATTTTGATATTGTATCATCCGAACAACGCGATAACAGCATTGAAACCGGATACAGGTGGTATATTGATTTTAACTGCAGTCGTTGCGGTAAAGCTATTGTTATTGATTATAATGTTGTTGAATTTCCGAAAGGCAAACTAAGCAACCAGAATGTCCGCACAGGTGGTGTAGAGTTGATTGAGAAGTTTGCTTTTAATTTTTAGAGATACCTTTAGCCAGCTCACGGCTTAAGCCCTTAAAAATGAATCCGTGGAACGGCAGCACTGAGTACCAATATAACCTGCCGGCAAGTCCTTTAGGGCGAAATGTTGCTGTTTGAATAAGGACGTTATCACGTATTTGGAATTCTAGCCAGGCTTCGCCCGGAAGTTTCATCTCGGCAAATAGCAGCAATCGCTTTTCTTCTTTATTTGAATAGAGTACCCTCCAAAAATCAAGGGTATCACCGGCATAGATATTATTAATATTTGTGCGCCCTCTCCTTAAACCTACGCCACCCCAGAGTTTGTCAATAATCCCTCTTAGTTCCCAGAGCCAGTTGGCATAATACCAGCCAGTTGTTCCCCCAATCTGCCATATCTTACTTATACAGGCATCAGGGTCTGAAACCTTCACCTTACGGATATCCTTATAACAGCCGAATTCAGGAACTTTAATATGGTCCGATATCCTGAAATCCATCCTGCCACTGATGGTTGAATCCTTCCAACTCGAGATTATTTCATTCTGTTCAATCCTGGCGAAAGCCTGAACAATACATTCCCTGTATGATAAAGGCTCAAGGTTAAGTATCCGGTTGATCTCATCATCCTTTGCTATCACTTCAACTTTCATACTGTCGACCAGTGAAACCGCCAGTTTATAAGAGGTTGAGGTAACAAAGTACAGCCAGTAAGATGAAAGTTTGGGTGTCATCACTGGTACTGTATATATGTATCTCTTCAATCCCCTTACGGATGCAAATATGAGCAGCATCTCCTTACTGGCATTTAGTCTTAAGCCATTTAGGGGCAATCATCACGGGCAGTTTTTCTACCAGGTCGCGGATAATCTCAAATGATGCACTTCCAGAGCCTATAATGATTCCGGCCCTGACAGTGGTAAGTGCATATTTTCCTTTCCCCAGTTCGAGTTCAACAGTCTTCCTTGAGTTAAGGTGCTTTGAGAGTGTTTGTGAATTCACTATGCCGCTCAGGTAGATAACCTGCTTAACCTTAGTCTTCTCGAGTGATTCCCTGATATTAATGGCAGAGAGTTTCTCAAGTTCACTGTAATTTGATGATGACGACATTGAATGAACCAGATAATAGGCTGCATCAATATCCGGGGGAATGTTATTCAGGGTTTCTTTTTGTGTCAGGTCAATTTCAATTACCTCAACCTTATTTTTCAACTCCCCGTCAGGGTGGAACTTGTTCTTATCCCTTACGCAACATACAACAGTATGTCCCATTCCGGCCAGCACCGGCAATAACCTTTTACCTATATAACCGGTAGCACCTGTAAGGAGGATTTTCATCTCTGGATTTTTGTAAACCGGGTTGTGGTTGTATAATTATTTCCGGTAAGCCTCATGAAATATAACCCTGAAGGAAGATCGGAAATATCAATGATATATTCTCCCCGATTGTCGTATACCAGCTTTTCGGTAATGTAAATACCTGTGCTGTTGTATATTTCCGTCCTGAGGGACACCGGTGTGTTCCCGTTGAAGTCAATGCTGATAATTGATGTTGCCGGATTAGGGAATACGCGCACCTGTGGAGCCGAAGGACTTGCAGTATAAGTGCAGAGCATTACATTCACGTTGTAGCCTTCAGAAGTATTTTGACAGCCCTGAGTGTTTGTTACTGTTACCTTAATTTCTGCTGTTCCGGCAGTGCTCCAGTTTACTGTGATTTCAGGTGTTCCCTGACCTTGAATGATTATACCTCCTGCTACTGTCCAGTTATAGGTAGTTCCTGTAGTTTCTTCTATACTGTATATTTCAGTGTAGTTAATACACGAGAGTTCATCGCCTGATATGACAGGCACAGGTGCTCCGTCTACATTAATGGCCAGTGTTGAAGAAGTGCCAATACCACAGTCATTTACGCCTGCCACTTCTAAAAGTGCTTCACCTGTAAAGGAGGAGTTCCAGCTCACGCGAATTGTATTATAGCTGATTTCTTCAATGGTGCCGGCTCCTGCAGGAGTTAGTGTCCAAGCAAGTGAAAGTGATCCTTGAGGGAAGGCAGCTGTATAAACAGAGCTATCAGAATTACAAACGCTGGTTGGACCGCTTGGAGCTGAAGCTGCGGAAGGTGGAAGAATAATAAAAACTTCTGCCAGTCCGAGCATGTCAGTGCTACATATGCCGTTAACACCGGTTATTGAGTAAACACCTTCAGGTTGAAGTCCAAAACTCAGTTCTCCACCAGTTCCAGGTAAGGGTGTTCCAACAGGAACAAAATAATTGTAAAGCTGGTAATCAACTCCTGTTTCAGAATCTTCAAGTTTAATCTCTACACCAGGTCCTCCAATACAATAACCACCACCTGCATAAATAGAATATTCAAGCGGCTTATGGAATAATGTAGCTGAGAGAGGCTGTGATGCAGGACTCTGGCCGCAGGCATTTACGCCTTTCACAGTTATAGCATACTGGCCGGCATAGGTGGATGAACCTGTAAAGGTGCCTGTAAGTCCGGTACCGGTTATAACTCCTGCATTGGAAGGTGAAACTGACCAGGCATACGATGTAGCCCCTGAAAGGACAGTAGTAGTATACTGACTCGGTGTATCGCTGCATAATTCAGCAGCACCGGCCGGTTGCTGGGGAGCAATGAGTAGAGTGCCGTCAACATGTATCATATCAGCAGAAGTGTATGTGTTGCTGTTTGAGCCCTGAAATATAGTGAGGGTTACATCATAAACGCCAGGGACAGGGTAATTTACAATTGGATTCTGAAGGGTTGATGTTGGCGGGTTACCTCCTTCGAAAGTCCAGTTCCAGCTTGTAGGATTTCCAACTGACTGATCGGTAAACTGCACATTTGTGCCACTGCATATTGTTGTCTGGCTGGCAGTAAAACCTGCAGTAAGTAAAGGAGCTTTTTTATAAAACCATCCCTGTGACCCGATCACATAAGCTATGCCGTCGTTGGTATAGATGGCTTCATATAATGCCGGGTCGTAAGTTGACTGTGGGTAATCGTCGGACCAGTTAGCACCACCGTCTGTTGAACGCCATATGGTTTCAGGTGTCCCGGCAGCGATCACATTATTGGCGTCAGCCCATGCAAAGTCGTGCCAAAGAGGATTACCATAAGCAATTATCTGCTGTTGCCAGGTAGCGCCTCCATCGTAAGTTTTGAGTATTCTTCCATCCTCGCCGGCAGCTATGCCGGTATTTGAGTTGTAAAAATCTATACCAAGCAATAGTCCTGAACCATCATATGATACCGTCCAGGTAAGTCCATTGTCGGTCGACTTCTGTATATCGCCCCCATTGGTAACAAGAAAGTAAGTATTTCCGGTTACATATACCAGTTTATACGGAATTCCGGTAAGTCCGCTACCGGGAGTCCATGATGTTCCACCATTGGAAGTAACCCATATGCCCATGCCTGACCCTGTGGTTGCTGATACTACCCCATTGTTAGGGTCCTTAAAAGCCACATCAGTGTAATAATCCACATCAGTGCCTGGCGATTGGACTGTCCACGATGTACCTCCGTTTGTTGTCTTTGCAAAGTAAGCACTCCACCCGCATACATAACCGGTCTGAAGGTCAGGGAAACTCATACCTTCAATTCCCTGGTCAGTACCTGTCCATAATGAAGTCCACGTATTTCCACCGTTGGTTGTTTTTATAACTATCCCGTCGCCCATGTACGTAACACTCTGTCCACCGGCAAAACCGGTAGTGCTTTGTCCGCCCGGGAAGTCCATGGCTTTAAAGATATAATTGTATCCGGTATAAGTTTTGACCCACTGTTGTGAAAATCCTAAAATACTTATTCCGCATAAGATGAGTGAGATAAAAAGACTTTTCATGATTGATATGGTTTACACAAAAGTACAAAAATCTAGATATTTGTCATATGGTTGAATTGACATTTATGCTAAGGAGATGAAAGCAGAATAGCAGTGAGAGAAGAGGGAGAAGCGGAAAACTTTAGATTTTAATGATCCTGTAGAATTCGCGGTTGAATACCTTGAAGTACTCTTCAGCACTATATTTCTCAAATTCTGGAATAAAGAAACCCAATGTTTTACGTTCTCTTTCATTATACGACCGCAGGTAGTCCATTTTTGGTTCTGCTTCACTTGTTATTGTTATCTGAACTGTTGGCTGGGGCATTCCAGTTGTACCGTATATTTTCTTTGCATTATCCCATTCATTTCCAGGAAATCCCCAGCTCTTCATTCTTTCTGAATGACGATGCATTATACTGTTTTCCATATGATCAGTGAATACACTCTGATAAATATATAAAGGAGTGATTCGATGCTGTTTGGTTAAATCAATCACCATTTGGCTAATAAGGACATGTTCCGGATGGCCGTAGCCACCCATTTCATTGTCGAGCGTAAATATTACTGCAGGCTTAAATTCGTTTATCTGTTTTTCAAATTCAGTCTCTATAATTGGTTTATTAAAAACCAGGTCGAAACTATCTTTCGGGAATGCATAGTACGATTTTCGCTCTGCTTCGTTATCATTCCTTATTTGTGAAGGAGATAACTCCACGAACAACACTTCATCAATTATATTTTTACAGGCTTCTTTTTGTGCTGCATTTCTTTCAGGGCTCTTAGAAAAGCTTACAACTGCAATATCCCAGCCATTTTTATTAAGCAATGAAGCAGTGCCTGCCATTGCACACATATCGTCATCATGGGCAATGACAATCATTGCCCTTTTATTATCAATGCTTTTCAATATTGTATCTTCCGGATAATTTTCAATTGCCGCAAATTGCATAATATCCTCCCTTCCTTTGCAGGAAACCATAATAACCAGAATTAACATTAATAACATGTTTCTGATCCAAGTCCTGATAACTTCAGGTTTCAGCTCTTCAACTTTCCTGAGCTTGATGTGACGCATATTTTTACCTGTTCCCTCAAGTAGTTCATTATAGAGTTTTATCCTGGTGAACTTGAAAATACCCACAGTAAGATACTCTTTCGAAGTTTTGAAATACATAAAGTCGCCTTTTTCAGAAAACACCGGACGGCTCCATTTAATGTTTTCAGTTACTGAAGGTGCTTCCTCATGGATGATTTGCCTGATGGATTCCATGATTTCTCTTTGTTTAGCGGGAGCTTTGGTAATGTATTGTGATACCTGTTCGTTCATAAAAATCAATTTGAACCTAAAGATATGTAAAAATGAGAAGAAAGGTAAAGGTAGGAGTGAGACTGGTGAGACTTGTGGGACTGGTTATCCTGCTGAGAAAAATTTATGATATTAGATTAACTCAATGACCCCAGTTAAAGAACATTGTTGTTCGCTTCTGGCTTACATTTAATAATCCGATCTGCACTCCATGCAGGTCAACGCATGAATTAAACAATGAAACCTGAACACCTCTGACTTTTTTAATCTGACTCCTTAATCCTGAAACTGAGACACCATTAGATTCAGCGGCTATTGTATTAATACCTGTCAATGAAAAGCCTTTTAGTTTATTAACAATGGTCACAAATCCTCCAACGTAAAAGCCGCTTATTTTCTCTGCTTCCATCAGGATACCACCGGCACTCAAAGTAACACCTTCTAATGTTACAGTACCGGGTTCAAGGAAAGTATCAAAAACTACATCATCACTTCCCAGGAAGCTTCCAAATACAGGAGCGAATATTCCTGTCGGGAACAGCTCGATACATAATCCTTTAATTTTGAGTGAGTCCCGCTTATTACTTGGAAGTGCAATAAACCCTATAGCTACATTTATTTCATCAACATTTGTTTCCATTGGGGGGATAAACCAAACAGCTTTCTTTCGGTAAACAGTATCTGCAGCTTTCTCATCAGTGGCATCTGATACTTTGGAATACAGATGATAATATACTCTTCCGTTATTTTCATAAAGCCCAATTATGCTCCAATCCAATAAGGAAGGATAGACCAGATATTGGTTTGTATCTCCCGGATGTGCCTTCTTGGTTACAATGGGTAACTCACAATCAGAGGTATCTTTGAAGAATTGAAAATCATGTTTGTTCAGGTCGATTCTTCTTGTATAGTAAAGTTCAGTGTTATAGAGGTATATGTTTTCAAGTTCACTGAAATGTAAATAAAGTGTATCCAGCTTTTTACCATATCTTCCTGCTACAGTTTTACTAAAGTAGGTTTGAAAAACAAGTGTATCCTTCCTGATATCCAATAATTGAGCTTCGTATCTCTCACCCGATCTAAGGCTATAATCGTAAACACAGTTTTTATATAGCCTGAAACCATGACTATTGTATATATAATTCTTCTGACGTTCTTTTAGATGTCTTCCTTGCTTTACAAGCCTGACACTATAACAGGAATCAGTCTGTGCATAAAGTGCTTGAAATATTCCAAAGACCAGCAGGACACAGGCTATATATTTACGTTTCAGCATAGTATCACAAGTGAGTTCAGTATTGCATGAAGTTGAATTATATTTCAGGTATGGAATTAAAGGACCACATCACCTGCGCTTTATTGTATCCTATAGATTAATCCACAATTTATCGTGTGTGGAAACTTATTTTTAAAATACCACTCCTGTTCTTCAGCAATCATCCTGAGCACTCCATCAATTGATGCATTCGCACTGAGTTCAAGTTTTGGACTGAGTGAGTATATAAATCCACCTTGAAGTGAGCTGACAAGGAATATACCTGTAGGCCAGCCTAATGCAAAGGTAGGTTTGAACTTGTTGTCCCCAAACACATACTGGAAACTCACCGGGAATTTGAAAGAATACGCTATATCATTTCTCTCTCTATAATCTTTCCGGACAGCCATCTTGTCACTGTAAAGAACACCTATTTTGAGGTAAAGCCTTTTATTTACCAGGGGGTCCATCACATGCAATAATACTCCTGTCATTGGTGCATAAAACTTGTCATGGTAAGTAATTCCTGCCACCAATTCGGTTTTATAGGTTACGTTCCCTACCTTTTTAGTATAGTTAACACATTCGTATTCGTTACAAACAGCGTTATGGTAGTCAACTGATAACTTAACAAGATGGCGCTGGTCGAGTTTACTCATTTTGTCTATCTCAGAATAGAGTTGTGGAGCTTCCGACATGTAAGCCCTGATATATCCAAGGTATCTCTTATCCTGGATCATGTATTTACCGCCGTCTATTTCTTTAATTTCCCTGATGTCATCATCAAGTTCAATTATTTCAGCATTTTTCTTTTCAATGAAAAACCTTCCACCATGATTAATATAGAAAAGATCAATTTCTCCGTCGACGAGGTATTCAAGGAAGAACCAGGTCATTTCACCATCTGTAATAATTTCCCTGCTTATGAAATTCTTCCCATCTTTAATCCTGAAACTGTTCATTTCAGCCGGTGAGTAATTTTTGTATTCTGGTCCATCAGTTCGTTTAAATGTGCAGTACCTCTGGTCATAGCTTACATTTCCAGTTCCATGGACTGTATCATTCTGTAGTGTAATTACATAACAAGGCAGGTATTCCATTGTCTGCGTGAGGGCAGTATTTCCTATAAATAGGATAAAAATTACTGCAATGAAAATTGGGCGGGTCATAAGTGGCTTGGTTGTTCAGTTTGTTAGCTATATTCTAATCAAACATAAGAAAATATTCTATCGCCAAGGCAACACAAGCAACGAAATCAGAAAAATTGAAAAATATTAAGAAAACTATTCCGCCCTTTTCCAGAATGTAATCTCCGGCGGCCCTGCAAGGAAATCACGGGAATCTTTGATAAACTGCTGAAGATGTGGCGTATTCATGTGGTCGCCTTTATAATATGATTCATCAGCCCAGCTTTCATACAGGAGAATATTAGATGGGTCGGCAGCATCAGTATGGATGATGATGTTCTTGTAATTAGGTTCTTCACCAACTTTTTTAACGAGAGCCTTCAAAGCTGTAAGAGCCTGGTCACTTTTGCCAGGTTGTGCTTTGTATTTCACAAGCACGTAAATCTCTTTCTCGCCGGTATTATTCAGGTAACTGAAACCTAGTGCTGCCATAGATATTGCAATTACAAACAGGAGTATTGATTTCTTCATATCGATTGTTTTGTAATTAACTTGAAAGAATGGAAAATTGTTTATAGCCCCATTGATCCGGTCACCACTTCTCCATCCCTGCGATAATTGGCAAATATCACACCGCTGGGGGTTACTGTGCTGGAAATTAATGAGAAGGCTGCAGGTATTGTGCCCTGCTCGAATAACTTTTTGCCTTTACCCAGTGTGACAGGGAAGAACTTGAGCCAAAGTTCATCCACCAGGTCATGATTCAGCAATAACTGTATGAGTTCACCGCTTCCATGAACCTGCAGGTCAAGGCCTTCAGATTCTTTTAGCTCCTTTATCTCTGTTATACTTCTCAAAACTACTGAGTTTTGCCATGGACACTTCTCCAGGGTGCTCGAAAGTACATATTTGGTAACATCGTTAATGCCCGGCCATTCGTCAGCATGGGTAGGCCACCAGGAAGCAAAGATGTCGTATGTTTTTCTTCCAAGCAACAGGTCAGCAGGCTGCATTTGTTCACCCATCAGGTTACCACCGGCTTCATCGAAGTATGGTACAACCCATCCACCATAATTAAAGCCACCCTCGGTGTCTTCACCAGGCCCTCCGGGTGCCTGCATAACACCGTCGAGGGTTATAAATGATAGTACGATTAGTTTTCTCATAGGGGAAAAAACAAAGTATTGGGGGAATAGTTTAGCTTAGCACTCAGCAATTGAGTAGTGAGTTAATAAGGCAAAAGGCAAAAGGCAAAAGGCAAAAGAAAAAAGTAAATCCGGCAGGTGAGTAATTTATCTTTCAAATTTGTCCTTTAGTCCATAGTGTAATAGACTGTAAGTCCAAAGATACTGTCGAACCCAATATCTTCCCAGATCCTTGTTGAACCAGTAAATCCATTACCTTCGAAATATGACATGTTTGTCAGGTCAGTGCTTCCACTCCACGAGGCCATGATGCGGTATTTGTTTTTTAAGTGATAACCGACAGATAGCTTGAGATATTCACCAAGGACAAAAGTATTCATTGATGAAGAGTATTTATGTCCAAGATGGGTATTAAGGTATAAACCTCCGGCAATTCCGGCTTTAAGTTTATTGCCGAAAATATATTCTGCTCCTGCTGGTATATTTAAATAACGGGCGCTGCCTGAATACTCGAAATTTCTCTGGAGGTAGTTAATTCCGGCAGTAAACTTCAGCCTTGGAAAAAATATCTGCCGGCTGTAGTTGAAACCGGCTATATAAGCATGAGGACTTTGGTGACGAAAACGATAATCGCTCAGTTCCATAATGTATTCTCTTTCAGTTATTCCGGTAAGACCGTAACCCAGGTAAAGTCCTATTTCCTTATCCTGTGCTCTGCCATGTAATGATGTGATGATCAGAAGCGCTAGAAAGAGAAGATCTCTTTTCATAAAAGTCGTGGTTAAAATGGTTGTCAGTTTTTAATTTTTAGTATAGACTTTTAAATCCTTAATATATAACTCAGGAAAGATTAAATTTTTGAATACTTTTAGTGCCCAGTGCACCAGTTTATTATTAGAGTGGTTGTAGATCACCATAGGATGGTTCTGTCCTCCAAGGCGCATTTTAGCATAGTAGGAGGTTTGACCTAAGCCAATAGTGGGATACCCATGCTGTATGCCATAGGCAATTACTGCATTGAGCAGGTTGAAATAGGTATTGTATTGATGCCGGTATTCTTCCTGTATTCCGATCAGCATAAAAATTAACTTTTGCTCTTCTTCAGCCAGCAGTGCATTGCCAATAATTAAATCATCTTTTTTCAGTAACAGCAATTTGCCTTTGGTAGAGCAGGCGAGAATATTGCGGAAGAAATCAATGTTCAGGTATTCCAGGATGTTGGTAGCCTTCGACATGATATTCAGGTATTGTGCATATAGGGTATCAGCATCAGCCGGATTTAGAACAGCTACTTCGAGGATGGCATGATCGGAATTCAGCCTCGTACCGGTTACACCGACAGCAGAGAGATCGGCTTTTGGCAGGCTCTTGACGATCTGCCGCCTGAAAGGATGGCGGAGGCGTTGGAGGTATTCCGCAAAGGAATTGAAAGTGTTGTTGAATCCTACGTATGGAATACTCCACGCTTTTATAAACCCTAGTTCTTCAAGATAAGCAGCGCCAGAACCGGGAAAGAACTCCTTGAAGCAGGTAACCTTTATTTTATTCTCAGCTGCTATTTTCTTTGATTCATCGGCCAGTATCCTTATTATCTCTGAAGTTTGCAGCGGATCTTTAATCAGTATAGCATCTTTGCCAAGAGAGATGGGGAGTCCACAGAAAAGAAACCTGACTTTCATAAACTGCGGAAAGACCATTCTGCTAAACTCCACGGCTTTGCGACCAAAACCTTCGAGGAACAGGCCAAGGTTCATACGGAATGAACAGAACACAGCAGCCGCAGACAGTGAATCACCATTATATATCAGTACGTACCAGAAGATGCTGTTTTCTATATCAGAGTCCTCAATGATCTTTATGAACTCATGTGATTTAAAGTAATCGCCGGTGGTATTCAATGAGTCCCAGTCGCCTGGTTCAATGGCTGTAATCGACCTGACCATTTTAACGGATGTTACTGAAAGGCTCTTTGCTTTTATCATAACTGATGGGAATCCTTGTCAATTAATAGCCTGTGTTTATGCGCATTCCGGAGATCGGCATAAATACGTAAAGCCCCTTTCATTAACCGGAGGTATTTCAACGAAAATACAGGAGGAGCAGTATGTAGTTTGAGTTTCGGAAACCGGAAAGGATTAAAGACTGTTTGAACGTATAGTTTCCGGATTTCGCGATAAAACTTCTTTTCGCCAAGGAGCGGTTTAACCACCGTATGCTGCATATCCCACAATTCATAATAATGCCGGGGAACAATGAAATCAGCATCCTCACTGTAAATCTCCGTCCCTGGAATTGGTGTATTGGGTTGAATAACTATATAGAACAACCTGTTCTCTTTTATAAACCTGCCCAGTTTCCTGAAATCTTGAACTGTCCAGGCAGGATCAGCAATAAACGAAGCATATACATCAACACGATACTGCTGTAATATTTTAATGGCCTGCTTGTTCTTATCTACTGTAGCCGATTTCTTAAATCCCTTAAGTTCTTCATCTATGGGTGATTCTAGTCCCACGATACAGGCTTTTAGCCCGATACCTGCCCAAGCCTCAACAACATCAGGATTATTTACAATAAAATCAGCATGTCCGTAGATAAGGTATTCTTTGCGGATGTTATGACTTAGGATAAGACGGTGAAGCTCCATAACACGTTGGCGGTTGACGAAGAAGGTATCGTCGATGATATAGATTTCCTTGTTCGGTATACTTTGAAGTTCATCAATAACTGACTGGGTGGTGCGTAAGTATACTTTGCCGTTGGTGAGTGCCCGGCAGTAGCAGAAATTACAACTGAAGGGACAGCCGAAAGCTGTTTTAACAATGGTAACGGGCTGGTGAAACAGGTAATAGTAGCGATGATGATATTTTTGTGTTAAATCACGACGGGGAAGAGGCAGGTGTTCCGCATCAACGACCAGCAATTCTGTCGCATCCATAACTGGTTGCATGCAATATTTTTCCTTACGCGAAATACTTTCAATCAATCTGTTAAACTCCTTCGTGCCTTCTCCGCGGATAATATAGTCTACTGCATCTTCCTCATAATCACCTGGGTTTAAGCTTGCGTGCACACCACCGACAACTGTAACAAGTTCTGGGTAAACTGACTTTGCCTTACGGCAGACAGCTTTCACCTGGTTTACTCCGGTGATGTAAGAACTGGTGCCGACAACATCCGGCTTGAAAGTGCGGATAGTTTCTTCCAGCTTATTCTCCAGTATCATATCGAGTATTTGCACGGTATGTTCAGGTGGTATTGCTGCAGCGAGGTATTCAAGCTCAAGAGGCTCACATATCATAATGTTCTTGAGCCCGATAGTATATTTTGATGCCCTTGGCCTTACCAGCAGTATTTTCATTGCGTGGATGTTTTAAGGTTTGAAATGAGTCCGCGGTATACCCTGAAGGCTTTTACTGGCTTGAAATCAAGCGATTTGATAAGACGGGTCATCTGCATGTTGCAGTCAAGTACCATGGAGAGTTCACCTTTCTCATATTTACGTGCATTGGCAGTTTCCACGAGTTGCCTGATGAGCAGGGGAGCCACGCCCAGATTACGATACTCTGGCAGTACTGCAAGCACATTGTTGCGCAGGTTTTTGATGCTGTTCTTTCGTGCAAGTAGTCTGAATATGCCGAAAGGATACAATTTACCGTTGATTTCCTTTATCAGCAGGTTAATATCCGGCAGTACAAGCGCAAAACCAACTGTTTTAGCTTCATGCTCGGCAATAAGTATGAGGCTGAAGTCAGCAAATGGTTTAAAGCTATATCCAAGTGCATCAAACTCTGGTTTTGTGAGTGGAGTAAATCCCCATACATCTTTAAAACTCTCGTTATATACAGGCCACAGGCGGTCAAGCTCATTCTCAAAGTCTTTCTTATCAGCGCATCTTATAGTGACTGAATTCCTCTTTTCAATATTGCTTACCAGCCTGTTGAACCGTTCAGGGAAAGTGTAGTTATGATACCAATCATAAGCATGGAGGTCAACCAGAGGTTCGAGAGGAAGTCCTTCAAGCAGCGTTTGGTAAAAGGGCGGGGAGTAGTTGGTCATAAACGTTGGAGCAGTGCTGAATCCGTGTATGAGCATACCCACTTCATCGTTAGTGGAGAAGTTCACCGGTCCTGCTAGAGAAGTTATTCCTTCTTTTTCAAGTTCTGTGGCGACGGCGTTAAATAGCACTTTCACTACTTCGGGATTATTTAATGCGTCAAAGAAACCAAAGAAAGCTTCGTCTCTGCCTGATTTTTCTATGTATTTCCTGTTTACAAAACAAGCTATACGGCCTGCCCAGCGGCCATTCTCATCAACCGCAGCAAATAACTTCGAAGTGCCATATGTATAGAAACCTGCTTTATTGGGGTCAAAGCGCTTCATTTCCTCACTAACTATGGGTGGAACCCATGGACTGGATTTCCCGAAAAGGTGTTTGCCGGGAAACTTTATAAACTCTCTGATACCTGATTTTCCTGTGATTTCGATGGCCCTGTACATAGTTATACAATCCCCGGCGGGATGCGCTGTTTAATATGGTTGCGATAATGGAAATTGGCTGCAAGCGTGAAGATATTTGAAAACAGACTTCGCTTGGGGCGTGACATCAGGTAGCGTTTAAGGATGTTGCCCACCGAATAAACCTTGTGATACATATGCCAGTATTTATCTTCGAGTGTACCGGTATCAAGGTTCTTAGGATAATAAACCAGTTGTGAACCTGTGTAACGGATGAAATCATGACTAAAAATACGACCAGCAGCCTGCAGTTCATCATAGAAGGGCGTCCCCGGCACAGGTGTGGCAATATAGAACCGTGGTAAAGTAATGTTATTTTGCAATACAAACCTTGTCAGGTCATTGTATATCTGTTCTGTATCACCATCAAGTCCTATCATCATCTCGGTGCTGATATCAATACGATACGACCTGATGATTCTGAGATACTCCGGGTATTTGTTGCTATTGTTGAACGACTTATTGATCGATTCAAGGCTTGCTGCACTTGTAGTTTCCAGTCCGATGCTCAGCACTGTGCATCCGCTCTTTGCCATCAGTTCCAGTATTTCCGGATGCTCGGCAATTGTAATCGTACACTGTGTCATCCAGAATATCTTTAGAGGTATTACAGCCTCACACAATTCACGAAGGTGGTTGAGGTCTGAAGCAATACTATCGTCAATAAAAGTAAAGTTCCGATAACCCAGCTCTTTTCCTTTTTTTATACAAGCAACCACATAATCAACAGGCATCTGCCTGAACCGGTGCTGGTTGAATGCTGCCACTGAACAATAAGGGCAAAGGTGAACACATCCCCGTGAAGTCTGCACCGGCAGCCAGAAACCAATTCTCTTCCTGTCGAATAGTTCATATCTAGGCAGGGGAGGTTTCGAAAGGTCAGCCAGGTTTCCATGGTACACCTTTTTTAATGTTCCATTCTCAAAATCTTTAAGCACCTCCATCATCATATCTTCTGATTCGCCGATAAAGAAGGAGTCGAAAGCTTCTTCAAAGCCGTTGGTGCCAATGAGTGTTGCAGCCATACCACCCACAATTACAGGTACATTGCGTTTCCTGAATTCACGGCCTATCTCAGCAGCACGTAGATAGCTGGCACCTATAGATGATATAAGCACAAGATTCCAGTTGCCATCAAACGAAACATCCGCTGCAGTTTCATCAATTAATGTAACCTCGTAATCATCAGGGATCAGTGCAGCGAGGAATGGCATAGTAAGGCCGGGAAGCCAGACTCTTTTCTGCTTTATCAACCTGCCCCGCCAGTCGTATATTGCAGGAGAAATGATGAGGATTTTTTTCATAGAAGGGCTATTATGAGTAAAGATAAGAAAAATAGCAAACAGTTTTGCACAGGTTACTTTTATTATCTTTGCTCTTATAGACTATATATATGAAATTATCTCATCGGTTTAACCTGATTTTAACTGTAATACTCTCACTGAATATTGCACTTTTTGGTCAAAGTGAAGGTATAACAATAAAAACCGAGAAAACATACTCTATATGGCCGGTTAGGTTTATGCCATTTATTAAAAGAAAGAATCTTATCGGGACTTCTTATTATCATTATGATATTTCCGGCAGGCTTGTATCAAAGGTTGTTGAAAATGAAGGATGGCTCGTGGATCACTCTTTAATTGATTCTTCAATGATAATCACAAAAATGCTTATTAAACAAGAAGGTAAATTTGCAACCTATAATTACTTCTATGATGAGCATGATAAATTAGATTGGGCTGAAGTATGGCAGCAATCTCATAATTCTCCTGAAAAATCAATGGTTTACAAAGAAGAATTCATTTATGATTCATCAGGACAGTTAATTGAAAAGAAACGTCTTTTACCTGATGGTACTCCTTACAATTCATGCATTTATTTCCCATACAGTTATTATTCACGATTCAAGGGACTAGCAGATTTTGTGACACAGCACTTAAAAGAAAATAAGCCGTTAAACTATATTATCAATGATTCACTTGGCCGGCCTCTCGAAGAACTATATCTACGTAGTGATGGTTCAATTGGTGGACTTACCAGGCATGTCTATATTAATGAATATTACAGTGGAACAGAAATCAGGTACACCTATTACGGCGATCCTGAAGATTTAAGAAACCTGTTTGAGAATACAGAATACCACTATGATTCAGAATGTTCGAAGTTATTTAGTTCTCTGAATTACCATCCTCGTTCTACTTTCTTTAACAGGGATCAGTATATATACAATAAGGATAACCAACTTGTAAAGATCGAACATTATGGCAATGAGAAATTAGAGGGATATACTTTGATAGAATAAATTACCCATATATTTTAATTCCAACCCGGTCAATATGGTCAATTAGTTCGGGTGTATTGATGGTGTTGTAGTGCACCAGATCGAAATGATAGGGCATCAATGTTTCTTCGTTTAGAATAAAACTCAGGGATATCACTTTATCAAAGTTAAGTTGAGTGCCCTTAAGAGCTATGTCAACATCACTTCCATTATTGTAATTGCCTTTTGCCCTACTGCCGAAAATAAAAGCTTCTTTAACAGCCGGTTCCGTTGATAAAACAGCCACAATTTTTTCAATTTCTCCTGGTTGTAAACCGAATACATCAGTCATTAAGCTTCGATTGAAAGGTGAGATGCAATTCCTTGAGTATTATAAAGTACTTTTCCTTTATCAGTCTTTCAACTTGAGTCGCTTTTTCCTCATCATAGGTATGGGCTGTTAAGTTCCTGTCAAGCAGTAACTCCATCCATGCATGACCGTTAGCAATAATTCCAGTTTCAAAAGATTTCTTGATAGCAGCCCTGGGTGATTTAACATCAGTAAATCCGAGGTCTTCAAGATAGTCCTTCATTAATTTCCAGGCTAACTCATAAGTAAGTTCAAAGAACTGAATAATCCCGGCTTTTTGCACTATATCAGGACTTTCTATTCTTAAAGCGGTTTCAAGATAATTGATTGATTTTTCAAAATTACTGAATCGCTGTTTCCAGCGGATATCTTCCTTCATCATGATCTCAATAACTGGTAAATAGGTTTCCCAAATTTCGGATAATTTAATTTAATAATGCACCTATTGCAAATTTTTAGTCAAATAAATGAGAGATGGTGAGATGGGGAAGTAGCACCTCTCACTGCTCACTACTCATTACTAAATACTCACCCCAAACCTTCCTTTATTACATCTGTTTATAGTTGACTAATTTGAAAAAATGACTGACGATTCACTCAAACGGAAGATTACATTGCCGGGGTTGCGGCGGCTGTTCAGGCTGTATGTTTATATAAAACCTTACAAATGGGAGTATACTCTGGGGTTGTTGTTCCTGCTGGGAGCAAGCAGTGCCAGCCTTGTATTCCCGAAACTTCTTGGTGAACTTGTTGATTATGGAAACAAAGGCACACTGGGTGATGAGATCAACAGGCTGGCAGGCATCCTCATCATAGTGCTGATTGCACAGTCAGTCTTTGCCTATTTCCGGATATACCTGTTTGTAAGAGTGGCAGAGAAAACCCTCGCAGATCTCAGGCAAAGTACTTATAACCACATCATTAAACTGCCTATGAAGTTCTTCCAGCACCGCAGGGTGGGGGAACTGAACAGCAGGATATCAGCAGATATTTCTCTTTTACAGGATGCACTTACCAGTACGCTTGCTGAGTTTATCAGGCAACTAATTGTGATCATTGGTGGGGTTACACTGATGATGATCACCTCATGGAAGCTTACCATCTTTATGCTCATGATCATGCCGGCAATTATGATACTGACAGCAGTTTTCGGCAGGTATATCAGGAAACTCAGCAAACAGGCACAGTCGCAGGTGGCAGATTCAAACACTATTGTGGAAGAAACATTACAGGGGATCCAATCGGTAAAGTCGTTTACCAACGAGTTTTTCGAAATGGCAAGATACCGAACAAAGACTCAGGATATTGCACTTACCGGAATGAAGAACGGCAGGTTACGCGGACTGTTTTCATCTTTTGTTATACTTGGCTTGTTTGGCACGATGGTGGCGGTGATCTGGAAAGGATCCACACTTATTTCAACAGGCGAGATTGCCACCGGTGAGCTTTTTTCATTCGTAATTTACACTGTTTTTATCGGTGGTACTATTGGTGGTATGGCTGACGTATTTGCCAGAGTGCAGAAATTTATCGGTGCCACCGAAGACCTGCTGGAGATTATGAATGAAACACCGGAACCACTGGATGAATTGAAGCCGGGTGACTCTTACCAGGTACTACAGGGAGGTATTAAGTTTGAGAACCTTACATTCAGCTATCCTTCAAGAACTGAAGCATCAGTGCTAAAGGATATCAGTATCGATATTAAACCTGATACACTGGTAGCCCTTGTTGGTCCAAGTGGTGCAGGTAAAACAACGTTTACTTCGCTGTTGCTGCGCTTATATGACCCCACAGAAGGGAGGATTTTATTTGATGGTACCGACAGTCGGCATATTCCCCTTACAGTGCTTAGGTCGCAGATGGCCATAGTGCCCCAGGATATTTTCCTGTTTGGAGGAACCATCAGGGAGAACATTGCTTACGGCCGGACAAATGCTACCGATGAAATGATAGAAGATGCTGCCCGCAAAGCCAATGCATGGGATTTTATAAGCAGTTTTCCCCAGGGACTGGATACACTGGTTGGTGAAAGAGGTATGCAATTATCCGGTGGCCAAAGGCAGCGGGTAGCTATAGCCCGGGCAGTCCTCAAAGATCCGAAGATACTTATAATGGATGAAGCCACCTCCTCCCTTGATTCTGAAAGTGAACGCCTCGTACAGGATGCCCTTGAGAAACTAATGAAAGGCCGTACTTCTATCGTCATAGCCCACCGCCTGGCCACCATCCGGAAAGCCGACCTGATAATAGTACTCGAGAATGGCCGTATTGTAGAGCAAGGAACCCATAACGAGCTTGTTAAAGCAGAGAAAGGGCTTTATAAGAGTTTGAGTGAATTGCAGTTTAATTATTAAGTAAAAGGCAAAAGGCAAAAACTCAAAGGCAAAAGGCAAAAACTCAAAGGCAAAAGGCAAAATTTAAAGGCAAAAGGCAAAAACTCAAAGGCAAAGGGTAAAAGTGGTTTCAGGGTTACAGGGTTTCATAGTTTCAGGGTTTCAGGTTTTAGAGTTCCATGGTTCCATGGTTCAATTGTTCTAAAATCCACCGATGTCCTCAGGGTCCTTAAAGTCCCTAAAGTCCTTAGAGTCCTTTGAGTTTTAAAGCTAAAAGCTAAAAGCCGAAAGCTGATAGCCAAAAGCTGAAAGCTGATAGCCAAAAGCTGATAGCCTAAAGCCGACAGCCTTTTTTCTTCTTTCTTTTGCCTTTTGCCTTTTGCCTTGTACTTTTCTAAACCCTTCTCCCTTTCTAATGTTGTTACTTATAAATCTCTCAGGATGATGAGTTACAAAAAGTTTGCTACAATGATGGTTATATCTTTCATTGTAATGTATATTGTGATGTTCTTTAACATTGACAGGTTTGAACATTTTCACAACAGTTTAACGAGGGTTTACATGGCATTGCTGATGGTGGCCCCTATGGCAGTTGCCATGATGCTTATGATGGGCAAAATGTATCCCTCAAAGAAGACAAACAACATAATTATAGCCTCTGCTGCAGTGGTATTTTTTATTGCTTTGGCAGGACTAAGAACTCAAACACCAATTGGTGACGAACAGTATATGAAGGCTATGATACCTCATCATTCATCAGCAATTATGGTTAGCAAGCATGCCAATATAACCAACCCTGAAGTTAAAAAGCTTTCTGAGCAGATTATTGAATCCCAGGAAAAAGAGATTGCTGAAATGGATGCATTGCTTAAGAGGCTGGAGTGATAGCATTCAGCATTTCAGCATTCAGTAAGCAGGGTTTCAGAGTAGGTAAAAGGCAAAAGGCAAAAACTCAAAGGCAAAAGAAAAAAGTGGTTTCAGGGTTACAGGGTTTCAGGGTTCCAAAGTTCCATGGTTAGTTGTCCTTAGGGTTCCTAAAGTCCTTAGAGTCCTTTAAGTATCTAAAAACCAATAGCCAATAGCTAATACCTAATAGCTAATAGCCAATAGCCAATAGCTGATAGCCAAAAGCCGACAGCCTTTTTTCTTCTTTCTTTTGCCTTTTGCCTTTTGCCTTTTTTAAAAAGAAAGAGGCTCTTTCAAAGGAAAAAGCCTCTTGACAAGTAAAACACGAGTAATTAGTCTATGAGAACTTTCTGTGTAGTAGTTCCTTTTTCTGTGATCACTTGCAGCAGGTAGATGCCGGTATTGTAATCACTAACATTGATATCGTAACCTAGATGATTTACCTTGGCTGAAAATACTTCCTGTCCCATTGTATTCATAAGCTTCACTGAACTAATATTCTTTTCAGCCCTGATATTGAGCACAGAAGTAACAGGATTCGGATATACTTTTAGTTTCAGGTCAGCAGCAATCTCATCAACCTTGGTAGGGCCTGCCGCATAGAAAAGGGTAATGTTAGGATAAACATCAATGGTATATCCCCATTCAGGCAGTACAAGTGGGTCATAAGGAGCATCATCCTTCTCAGCACAGCGTGATCTCTGCGAAAGGCTGTCGTAAGTGCTGATAAATGGAGTCATGAACAACTGCATGGGGTAATTTTTTACCGACTGTATAACCAGGTTTTGTCCTTTGTATTTATAACCTTCATCGAAATGGATATATACATCATTCAAGCCTTTCTCATAATTCACATCACCCTGGAATACCATTTTCAGTGTTGAAGGGTCAAGCCAGTTATCTGTTAAGTTAGCAGTGGTTGTTTCGCCAAGCATTATTTGCAGGTAAACGCCTTCCGTGTACTGGTCGAACTGGCCTGTATAACGGATACCAATCAGTGAATCACCTGTCATTCCTATTTCTTCAGGGTAGTAAAGTGTCTGAGTAAAGCTGTAGAGATTGAAGAAGTTGTAGGGTAAGTTGCTTGTGGGAGTAAAACCATCGCCAATTTTAACGAATGAAACATTCTCAGGAAGAATTCTCACATGCATCTCTTTGGTTGTATTATTCTCAGGAATTTCATCTCCGGTTATTTCAATTAAGCCATAAACACTGGTGATTCCTGTATCGGCAGCTGATGGTTTCCACTCGAGTGTATAAGATATTTTCTGTGCAAACGCAATAGAATCACCGGCAACAGATGCCAGTACTGTACCATCTTCCTTTAATAGTTTTACAGTATAAGCTGCCTGTAGGGAACTTCCTCCGTTAAGCACTTCAACAGTATATAGGTTTGCGTCACCGGCAATCGGAGCATTGTTTCCTGCAAAAGCAGAAGCTATCAGGTTGTTTTGTACCACTGTTTCAAGAGTTACATCGTCTATGATCCACATGTTGATTGCATTGTTGTTTCCTTCATAACGGAAGGCATACTGCAACTGTGTGGCATTGTTAGGGGCGCTGAAGTAGAATTCTGCAAAATCAGGAGGAATACTCAATGTTCCCAGTGGCCTTTCCCATAATGTTTGCCATGTAGTACCACCGTCGAAAGTAACGTCCAGTCCTATTATTTCACCCCAGTCCATTTCATAGTTTATAAGATATTGCCTGTATTTAAGTTTCAGGTCTTGGTGTCCGGTAATGTCAACAGGAGCAGAAACAAGGCGGCTTGTGCCTGCTGCGAAACTGTAGTTAAGCAAGAGTTCAGGTGCTGTACCACCGCCATAGGAAGTGTTTGATACTTTCCATTGCGGAGTTTGGTCGGCAATGATAACCCATCCGGGAGGTATTGCACCGGCGGGATAATTAAATTCTTCAGTCATCAGGATCTCCCTGCCCGCACCATTTTGTGCAGAAACCGATGTGCATAGAACTATGGTCAAAAGCGACAGGAATAATAGAGTGGTAGTTAGTCTTTTCATGGTAGTATTATTTAGATGATACGACGGGAACAAAGTAAGATCATTTAAAATAAGATATCAATTGGTGCTGATTGCTATTTTTGACGGTGCGGCTTTTAAGTGCTGGCACTTAGTGTTGGTGGTATCAACGCGTATTTTACTCAAAATGAGAATGCAACTGTAAAAGAATCGCCTTTTAAGCATTAGTTTTGCAACTACTTATTATTATGTACCGGGTATGTGGCTTACTTGCTTTAAACGGATATTGAAAGTTGCCTTCATGGTTATTCTGCCTTTGCTTGTGCTATCGTCATGCAAAGATTTTGATGGTCATGATGATAATGAGGTTACATCGTACGGTGATAAAGAGGGGAAGTACCAGTATATCCATAAGCTCATTTATGAAAATCCTTCAGTAGCAAGGAAAGAAGTGCTTAAAATACTCGATACACTTGACAATACTGACAATATTTCAAAAATCATCCTACTCAAGCACCTCGGGTCATCGTATGTGTTTGAGACTAACTATCCTGAAGCAATAAAATACTACCAACAGGCACTTTCCACTGCCATGGAAATAGAACTTTGGTCTGAAATTGCGCATATTAACAACAACCTCGGTGTTATCAATAACGAGATAGGAAATTACAAAACTGCTTATCTCTACCTTGAAGAATCATTGAAGAACTATGAAAAGTCAGGCATCAGGGATAAAAAGATTGGTGCACTCAATAATATCGGCCTAATTTATTTAAACCTGAGGAATTATGAAAAAGCACGTTCGTATTTCAACCAGGCCCTTGATTCAGCCATCCAGCCTAAAGATACCATACTGATCGTATCAGTGTTGAATAATATTGCCCTGAGTTACCTGAATGAAGACAAGCCTGAACTGGCAATTATGAACCTTGATAAGGCAATCAATTTGTCAGAAATGGTGAACAACCAATACGGTTTATGCATCTCATACCAGATGATGGGTAATATTTACCTCAAAATGGATGAAATATCCAAAGCTTATGATGCCTACCAGGTGAGCATCGGAATTGCAGATTCAACCAACCTGTCGTTCCAGCTTGCATCAGCAAGGCTTGGTATTGCAGGGGTGCTCTTAAAGCAGAATAAAACAGCTGAAGCCCTGAATATCGCATTTAAAGTCCTGAAAGAAGCTGAAGACCAGAATAACCTTGCCCTGAAAAGTAATGTGCACCAGGTAATGGTTGATATTTATGAGGAAACAGGCGAATATTCAAAAAGTCTCAGCCATTACAAGGAACATGTTAAGGCACAGCAGGATGTAATTAACCAGACTACCATTCACCAGGTTTATGATATTGAACTCAGCCATCTCGATGAGTTGAATAAGACGCAGAAACTTGAGCTTGAGAAAAAAGAACTGGCCATCAGTAAAACCAACAATCTGCTCTTCTTTATTTCATTTACTGCCATTCTATTACTTATCGGATTTTACCTGCTTTATGTAAACCACAGGCATAAACAGAAGGTTAAACTACAGAAAACAGTAATTGAGTTAAACGGTAAAAAGGCTATTGCAGCACTGGAAGCTGAATTACAGGAACGTAAGAGGATAGGGCAGGAGCTGCACGACAGCCTCGGGCATCTGCTTTCACTTTCAGGACTTTATGCCAGTGTACTTGATAAGAAGAAAGACCTTGCTGATGTTAAACGGCAGGAGTTACTCGAATCGCTTATGCGGACAATAGATGAAGCCTTTAATGAAGTGAGGAACATTTCGCATAACCTTGCACCTTCACTGCTCTCTGAAAGAGGATTGAAAGGTGCCCTTAAGAGTATAGCCGACAGGGTTAACCAGAGCTCTGGACTCAATATGACCTTTGATATCTACGGATTAAACGGCAATATCAACCCTATTATTGAAAACACTCTATTCCGCACTATCCAGGAAATTGTAAACAATACCATTAAACATGCAGAGGCAACCAGGCTGTTTATCCAGATCACTGAAGGAAACAATGAAATTTCACTGATAGCCGAAGATAATGGTAAAGGATTTGATGCAGGAAAGATTGAAGAGCATACCAGCTTTGGCTTATCGCATATTAAATCAAGGGTTGAAAGCCTTAACGGAACCATAGACATCGACTCCAATGCTAACCGCGGAACAATTATAAGTATACTAATACCATTATCGCAAACATTAAATGAGCGCACCTATCAGAGTGTTAATAGTTGATGACCATCAGTTAATGATTGAAGGCCTCAGGTCGTTGCTTGAATATGAAGACGACATACAATTTGTTGCAGGCAGGAATTCAATGGCTGAAACATTGTCGTTCCTGGAAAATAATGAGATTGATGTAGTATTGATGGATATCAATATGCCTGGTGGCTCAGGCATTGAAGCTACGGCAAAAATTAAGGCACTTTACCCTTCAGTAAAAGTGATTGCCCTTACTATGCACGACGACATCTCAATCATTACCCGCATGATCCAGTCGGGTGCTTCAGGGTTTGTACTTAAGCGCACAAATATGAACGAGGTTGTTGAAGCCATCAGGACAGTCCACAACAATGCCAAATACCTCAGCAAAAACACCCAGCAGATAATAATGGATAACCTTGGATCTCCTGTTGACCTGCATGAAACAGGCGAAGATACCAGGCCCACCCTTTCAGCCAGGGAAATTGAAGTACTAAGGCTTGTTGCCAAAGAATACAGCAACGAGGAGATTGCCGATAAGCTCTTTATCAGTGAACGCACTGTTGAAGCCCACCGAAGAAACATCTTTATCAAAACAAAAACCAAAACTATTGTCGGGTTGATAAAGTACGCTATTAGTAAGGGGCTTATTACCGCGGAATAGCAGTCAGCAGTCAGCAATCAGCATTTAGTAAAAGGCAAAAGGCGAAAATTCAAAGGCAAAAGAAAAAAGTGGTTATAGAGTTACAGAGTTACAGAGTTACAGAGTTTCATGGATACATAGTTCTAAAATCCACCGTGGTCCTTAGGGTCCCTAAAGTCCTTAGAGTCCTTTAAGTATCTATAACTAATAACTAACAGCCAATAGCCAATAGCCAATAGCCAACAGCCAACAGCCAACAGCCAACAGCCGATAGCTGATAGCCGAAAGCTGACAGCTGTTTTCATATATTTGTACTTTAAACCATCCTATATGATCAGACTTAAGAAAAAGTCTGTCTATATCCTGTTGGCCACTGGTGTGCTGGCTATAGGGGTTATTTATGTTGCTTTTTTCAGGAATAGTTCAAAGAAGAATCCTGCAGATGGGGCCACCATCCGTAAGGAAATCAATGCTTCCATGAAAAAAGCCGGCAGTTTCCAGATGGCTGATGTGAGCGACAGTTCAATATATTATTACCGTAAAGCACTTTCACTGGCTTCAGGAACAGGTGACCATTCATTAGTAGCCAAGGCTAAGAACGGCATTGCCAATTACTACCTTCGGCGGGAGGAGTATACACAGGCTGTGAAATACCTCACTGATGCCATGCAGAGTGCTGAACTTGCCGGTGACAGGCATACTGAAGGACTGGTATGCAATGGACTGGGACTGGTAAATATTTCTCTTGGCAAACCCGACAAGGCAATTGAATATTTCAGGAAAGCTCACCGGTTGTGCATCGTGACCGGCGACCTGCCAAATGCTGCCGGTATAAGCCTCAACATCGCAAATTGTTATGTTGAAAAGGGCGATTATGCGAAAGCAAAAGAGTTCTACAACGAGAACCTTGCTACCGTAATGAAAGTGAACGATACATCGCAGATAATACTAGCCTTTATTAACCTCTCGACAGTAAACCGTTACCTTCATCAGGGCGATGAAGCCCTTAAAAGGGTAAACCAGGCACTCAATATACTGGCTGTTTTTCCTGATACTAGCCTGCTTTGCACTGCTTTACTTGAAAAGGGATCGGTTTATAACCTTAAAGGTGACTACAGAAGTGCAAAAGAGTATTATACAAAGAGCCTGGGCCTGTCAAAAGGAACACTGGCACGGACAAATGCCATGGAAGCAATCTCCCGCCTTTCGGAAATGGCCGAGCAAGAAAACAACTTTGCACTGGCACTCCAATTGCACAAGAAGTATGATCTCATCCGCGACAGTGTAATGAATGATGAAACAAGGAAAAGCATCTCCGAAATACAGCTTAAAGCGGATGTGCAGAAGAAGTCGTACGAAAACAGGCTGTTGACCAACAAGATAGATATCCAGCGAAAGCGCAATATCATACTGGCAGTGATTTCTGTTCTGGTGATTCTTGTTGCACTTCTGATTGCACTGCTCATATGGCTTTCGAATAAAACGCTGAAGAAATCATACAAGCTCCAGGAGTTACAGAACACTAACCTTCAGCAGAAAATACGGTCGGATGAACTGCTCAACCGCCTTGAGAAGCTCAAGTATGAAGCTGAACTTGAATCGAAAAACAGGGAGCTTACCTCTGTTTCACTGCAACTGGTGAACAAGAACAAGATCCTTTCGGAGATATCGGTCATGTCTGACAAATACCACAACAACGGCGTGATGGATGCCAACACCTACAAGGGACTGCAGAAGATAGTAACCGACAACCTGAACAGCGACAAAGAGTGGGAGCACTTTAAAGTGATGTTTGAAAAGGTACATACAGGTTTCTTCACCGGACTAAAAGCCCGGTGTCCGCAACTCTCAGAAAATGAACTGAGGCTTTGTGCATATCTGCGCATCAACCTGCAAAACAAAGAGATAGCTAGGATACTTAACGTAAGTCCCCCCACTGTAGTCACCAGCCGCTACCGTATAAGGAAGAAAATGGGACTGGATAATAAAACTGTACTGGAAGATTATTTAAGGCAGTTTTGACCCAAAAGCACCCTTGTAACAACTTAATACCTAATTGATTCGGATCAACCAGGGAACAACCGGGGAACAACCGGGGAATAACCGGGGATCAACCGGGGCTCAATGCCCGGTTGATCCCTTTATGATGCGCGATTGAGCTGCGGGTGAGTGCAATGAATCATGGATTAAAACCCAGAACTCAGAACTTCAAACGCTGAACGCTGAACACTGAACGCGTCTTGTACATCATTTGTCTATTGCCATTTTTTGGAGGTAACCATTTGAGGGTTTTAGCTTTGCGGCATAATCAATCAAATGTTTTAACCATGAAAATTTCACGACTACTCTTACTCATCGCGTTTATGCTAACCACTGCAGTACTGAAGGCGCAGTACTCACCTTTCAGCTCTGTTGCTGACTTCAATTCCGGATATGCTGTTGTAACCCAAAGTTCAACTGCTTACGGGCTTGCTTCACAGCCTAACAACCATACTTTCGGCGGAAGCTTCCGTGCTGTATGGTCAACTTCATTTGGCGGAAAGAATGTTGACGAATGTTACACTGCCATCCAAACTTCCGATGGAGGATATGCAATGATTGGCCGGGCCAACTCATTCGGTGCGGGTAATTTCGATGCATGGCTCATTAAGACTGATGCTTCTGGTAACCAACTATGGCAGAAGACATTTGGCGATTCGTACATCGATGAAGCTTATGTTATTAAAGAAACTAATGATGGTGGTTTTATCATCGGGGGTATGACAACCGCATTCGGCAATGCCGGTGAAGGATGGCTCATACGTACTGATAACCTTGGCAATATAATATGGAACAATGCTTACCACCCCATGGATGCACCCCTGCAGGTTGGCTGGGATTACATTTATGCTATACTGCCCCAGGATGACGGCAGCTTTATTTTCGGTGGTGTAGGTGCTCCTGCCGTTGGAAATATGCAGGCATGGACAGGTAAAGTGGATGCTGATGGTAATCTGCTGTGGGATAATTGCTTCGGCGGAGAATACTGGGAGCGCATTTTTGGCATGACTGCCACCGAGGATGGTGGTTTTGCCGCTGTTGGCGACAGACACTGGACATACGACAGTATTACCTGGCAACATGATGGCTGGCTATTGAAGTTTAATGCTGATGGGGATACCACATGGACACAACATTTCGGACAGGTAGAACACGATATATTCAGGAATGTAAAACAAACAGCAGAAGGTGGGTATATTATCTGTGGCGAGTCGGAAGGAGGCATGCCTATGGGATTCCACGGCTGGATAGTTTGTACTGACTCGACAGGAAATGAACTTTGGAATAAGCATTTAGCTAAGGGTGGATTGTATGGTGTTCAACTTACCGGAAATACCTTCACCTGCGGAGGTACATTTGTTGATCCTGTTAATGCCTGCGAAGGCTGGCTGGTAAATATCGGGGCAGATGGTAATGTTAACTGGGAGTCGCTGGTACACGGATCACCAACTGATGATATGTTTCTTTCGCTCAATCCTACCGATGATGGCGGACTCATTGGAGGTGGCAAGTTTGCCCAGAGTGCTGATGTTTGCGATTACTGGCTGGTTAAAATAAATGCCGATGGCCCGGAGGCACTTACTTACTTTTATGAGGATTTCGATGAAATAACTCCTCCTTATCTACCTGAAAAATGGGGATCACTGATTGATGTTATGTTATCAAATACAGTAGCAACCATACAGACAATGCCTAATGGTGTAACCACATCAGCACCTAATGCAGTCTTTGTGATGAACGGACTTGACGGCAGCAATGGTCAGGCTGATACTACTGCTTTTGTGGCACTGGTAACTCCTTATGTAAAAGTGCTTGAAAACGGTGCAAGTTTAACTTTCAGTGCTTCAGGCGGAAATGACATACTTGTAGGTACACTCACCAACCCGGCTGATGCAGGTACATGGACACAACTGGCAGAAATTGATCTTACACCTGATTTCACTGAATACTATTTGCCTGAACTTACTCCGGGCGAATACTATATTGCCATTAAGCATGCCAACCAAAGCAATGTTACTCCTCTGTTTGTGGATGATATTGAGTTTAAGCAGAATACAGTAGATGTTAAAGTTGAAATGTTACCAGCAATTAGTATCTATCCAAACCCCGCGCATGGTAATATTACGCTGACATCATCAGTTGAAATCACCACATTAGCATTATACAGCCTCACAGGAAGTGAACTTTTAACTCAAGAAGTATCAGGTAAGAGCATTACACTCCAAAGAGGAGATCTTGTTAATGGAGTTTATTTTATTAAGGCCTGGCTTAAAGGTGGGAGCTGTTTAACTGGGAAGGTGGTGCTTTACTAGGGTTTAAGTGGGACTAGTGGGACTAGTGGGACTAGTGGGACTAGTGAGACAAGTGGATATAATGTTCCACATGTCCCACATGTCCCACATGTCCCACCAGTCCCACAAATCTTCCCTCAATTCACCACCCAATCCTGCAGAATATATACCCCGGCACCGGCTAAGTAGCCTAGCAGGGCTAAAAGGCTAATCTTTTTGAGGTACCAAAAGAAATTAATCTTCTCCATTCCCATGGCAGCAACGCCTGCGGCTGAGCCTATAATAAGAGCGCTGCCGCCTGTTCCGGCAGCATAGGCAAGGAATGTCCAGAAGTAATGATCAGTTGGATAGATTGTTTCATACATTCCCTGCGCTGCCGCAACAAGCGGAACATTATCTACTATAGCTGATAGAAGTCCTATTGACATCACAACTATACTTTCATTAGGAAGGTTATGGTTCAACCATATGGCTGCAGCATTGAGGATACCTGCAGAGCCAAGAGCAGAAATACTGACAAGTATTCCAAGGAAAAAGAGTATACTGGGCGTATCTATTTTCCTTAACGCATGAATTACTGACAGAGGGTGTTTATCCTCTTCAATTTTACCAGCATGGATAATTTCTGTTAGGATCCAAAGGATACCAAGCCCAAACAGAATTCCCATATAGGGAGGTAAATGTGTTATGGTCTTGAACACTGGTACCATTACGAGGACTCCCACACCTGTAAAGAATACAACTTTTTGTTCTGTCCTCGGAATAAGGTTATTATCACCGGTGACTAAAGCTGAGGGGCGTTCAACATGACCTTTTAACCTTAATGATAGCCATACAAGTGGAATTATGAGGCAAATTAAACTGGGTATTATCAAACTAATTATAATATTCAAGGCTGATATCTGTCCACCTATCCAAAGCATTGTAGTAGTAACATCCCCGATAGGACTCCATGCTCCTCCTGCGTTTGCTGCAATAACAACTATACCTGCATAAAACAGTCGCTGTTTTTCATCACTTATCAGCTTCCTTAGTAGTGAAATAATTACAATAGTAGTTGTTAAGTTGTCGAGTGCTGCTGACATAAAGAAAGTTATGAATCCAATAATCCACAAGAGTTTACGCTGGTCAGTAGCTTTAATTTTTGAGGTGATTATCTCGAAGCCGTCATGCGCATCAACCAGTTCTACAATAGTCATTGCACCAAGCAAAAAGAAGAGAATCCCCGAAAGTTCTCCCAAATGATGAGTAAGCTGTTCACTCACTAGTTCCTTATCGGGAGTGAACATGATGTAAACTGTCCATACCAGCACTCCGGTAACGAGTGCTGCTGCTGCTTTATTGACTTTAATGTTGTGTTCAGTTGCAATGGCAATGTAGCCAATTACGAATACAATAATTATTAGAGTGTTCATGATGAATCTAACCTTAAAATGTCAGAATGGTTCGGTTAATGAGTATGGGATTTATGAATCTGAATTCTAGGTTCAGGGGGTGCGAATCCCCGGAATTTTGCATTTTATCGATTTTTTTTGTATATTTGGATTCCACGGCTCACTATAAGGGTACATAAGATACTCACCTTGCTCGGGATTCTTTTTTATCATCTAAAGAGCAATGCCATGAAAAAAGTACTCTTAGCCTGCACTATTTGTATTTTGGCTGTTAGTTGTTACAGCCAGTTTGTTCCTCAGCCTCTAAACTATCCCAGCCCGGGTTATTGGCCTTATTACATTGCAATATCTGATCCGCAGCATGTTTGGGTTGGCACAATCCATGAATCAGGTATTCCTTATGCGTCTTCGGTCAGAACCAGCGATGGTGGTAATACATGGATTCATAGTACAATACCTGTACCCGGTGAACCATTCTGCATATCTATTTGTGAGTGGGATGCTAATACCTGCTTTTATGTTTTCACCGATATAACAGAAGGAGGTGGAAGCATCTGGAAAACAACCGATGGCGGGAATACATGGACAGGGCTTACAACTACCCAGTTTGAAGGTGGCTTTGCCAATTTCTTTCATGCATTTAGTGCTGATACCGGAGTGGCGATGGGTGATCCTGTAAACGGGTATTTTGAGATTCAAATCACCAATGACGGTGGGGCTACATGGTCGAGGGTGCCATCGGCAAATATCCCTGAGCCCTTACCTGATGAGTGGGGACTAGCAGATCAGTATTCTGCAGTTGGGAATTCAGTATGGTTTGCAACAAACCTTGGCCGGTGTTTCAGGTCGGCTGATATGGGACACAACTGGAGTGTTACCCAGGTTATAGATATAGGAGACGGTCAATTTGATGTCTGTTTTTCTTCTGAGATGAAAGGAGCATTCTTTAATCAGGATTTAACTTCATCTGATATTGCCGTAACGTATGACGGTGGAGTGACATGGGATTCAGTTGCAATACCGGCAGGATATTACCTGATGAATATGAGTAATGTCGGGGGTTTTGACGGTGGATATGTATATACGGCATGGAAGAACTCAACAGACGTTTTATTTACCCCTGATATGTTTGCACACAATAATGAAATAGGATCGAATCTGATGTCAATTGGTTCTGTTGACTTTGAGGATGCAGCTACAGGTTGGATAGGCGGAGGTGAATCAGGAACAAATGAGATTTTAAAATTTATGGGAGTGCTTACCTCAACAGGTCCTATATCACAATCATATGCCGGATTATCTGTTATACCTAATCCGTCAGCTGGTGAAGTGCTGATAAAACTCCCTGAATCATTTAATATGGATGGTTTAACGTTAAGAATAACTGATTTATCCGGACGGATGATCAGTGAATACAGATCTTTAACCAGTAAATATATAACGATTGATGCCACAGGTTACAGGAATGGTTTATACCTGTTGGAAGTATCGTTAGATAATGAGCACATATTTTGTGCAAAGTGGATCGTTAAACACTAACATGGAAGGGTATTACACCTTGCCGGTAATCTCATAAATAGGTAAGGCAGGTTTTTTTTATGGGGTAGTAGTTCATTTTCGTACATTATGTGCACGCAAATGAATTCCTAAATGAGTAGGTGTTACTTGCAGAAATAGCTGTAAGTCAATGATATTAATGTATTTACATTTGTGGCATAAATATGGTAATTATGTCCTCATAAAGTATACTTACACCTATGAGAACTCGCATTTACACATTTATCAAAGCACTTGCTCTTGGAATAGTGCTGACGGCAACAATTAACAATGTTTCTGCACAGTGGTCAGAATCGAACATTTTATTCCCGGGTGAAGCTTCACCGGAGCCTGGGCCTTTCTGGGTTGCACCAGTGATTGTTGCCGAAAAGGATGCCTCAGGTACCATTCACCTTGTTTGGGCAAACAAAGTCAGCGATGAGGCTAACGTACTGGCTCATGCTGCATATTCGAATGGATCATGGAGCCAGATGGAAATTCTTCCTTCAATTCCAAATTCAAGTGCAATGTTACCTTCACTAACCATATCACCTGATGGAAGGTTGCATGTGTCCTACACTTGTATGTTGCCCGATGGTAGCTGGGGCATTGCATACACGTCAAAATCAACAGGTGCTGACGACTGGTCACTACCGGTTATTGTTTCACAAGCTGGTTTTGCTCTGAATGCTTATGCGCAGATTTTTTGCGACAATCAGCAGATGCCTCATGTTCTTTACATTGCCTTTGGAGATGACGGTGAATCATCCTTCCTGAAACATGTTAAGTTTAGTTCTTCAAACCCGTCGCAGACAGAACAAATGGCGGTTCCTGCCAACAGTACCGGTGCATTTAACCCTAAGTTGGTTAAAAGTGCTAATGGTAATGTCCAGTGTTTTTGGTATGTATTAGTAAATGAAGAAGAAAAAATTATGTATTCTTCGTATGACGGATCCTTATGGTCAGCCACCGAAATTATTGCTACAAGCAGCAACGGCCTTATGATGGATGAAGCTTCCATTGTGCCTGTTGCCACAGGAATGAATGAACTATATGCTTTCTGGTATTCAATGGATCCTGAAGCAGGAATGTACAGGAAATACACCCCGGGATCAGGCTGGACAGCACAACAACAGGTTGATGATGCTGCTTTCGTTATGGCCTCAGGTATCAGTGATAATCCTGGTAATATTCACATTGCCGGTAACCTGAATGATAACCTTAATGAAATTTACGATATGAAATATCACAGGTTACAGGGCAACCAATGGATTCATGAAGTGATAGAGCCGGCCACATCTGAGATTTTGCCCACTTTTCCCGTCATGGTGATCAGTGGTGACACTTTATACTGTTTTTATCTGCGCTATTTTGAGAGTGGTTCCTCACAGCTTATAGAAAGATGGAAGGTTCTTGATTATCTAACTCCTGTTAAAGATATTCAGGTTAATAAAGCTATTGCACTCAAGGTTTATCCTAATCCTGTGCAGCATTCCTCGATGGTTACTTTAAATACTCCCGTAAGTGGTGTTGTTACCTTCACATTAACAGGAATACTTGGCCGCACTGAAACTATATCCATGATGATACAAGATCCGGGTACTATCAGTATTGAGCTAAGTGACCTATTCCAGGTTGACCAGTTTAAAGGAACATGCATTCTTCAGGTAGTAACACCTGCAGGAAGAGATAATGCAATGCTGGTTTTCTAACCGGAATACTCTATCAACAATTATTTCAAAGGGCGGTATCAGCCGCCCTTTGTTCATTACTTAAAAACTACATCATAAGCGAGGTTAAACCCTACGGTATAGGAGAAATAATTTATAACACCTTCCTTCACGTAATCTTTCCAGTTCTTGTGGCTTATATTGTTAAGGGGTATCACCAGGGCGGTGATCATGGTTGCGTTTCTTATGGCTCTCATCATGTGGTAACCATCAGTGGTCCATACTAGTGATGTCTTTGATCCTAAGAAAGCAGGATCAGGAGGGATACCATCCTTGTATTTATTTTTCCAAGAGATTTTATAGTCCCAAAACTCATCATTGGCATTAGGGAATACCCGTTCAAAGCTGTTATACTTAATCTTGAGCACTTCACTGGTACCATCGCAAAACCCGCTTACAATAAGAATTCCGGAGGTGATGGCTATTGGTTTCCAATTGCTGGCTTTCTTTTCTTTTAATGGATTAATAGTTCCAGGGCTTATTTCCTGGTGACCGATTGACATATCGAAGATAGGTTGTCCCGGCTGAATGTTATCAGCAAAAAGCAGGGAGTAGGATGGAATGTCGTCAGACTGGGCAAAAATACCCGACAGCAGGAGAAAGCTGCTTATGAGCAGGTAAATGTTTTTCATTTTCCACGGCAATTAAGATCCTCACTTGCATCCTCTGAGCTGCCGGATGCTAAAAGCAGGATTCACCTGAGTACTCACGAGTTTTCCCGATGTGAGCTTTGCCGGGGGGATTAGGGAGGTTAGTCAATTACAAAAATATACTCAAAAATACCTGATAGTCAATACGTAGAAATACTTATTTTGAGAGGTTCTAAATAAAGAGGAGTGAAAGTGGGACTAGTGGGACTAGTGGGACGTGTGGGACTTGTGGGGAGAAGGTATTACAAAAAAGAGAGGACAGGTTTATGGCCTGTCCTCTCAATTAAAATTGTCGTATTGTGCACTACTCACTACTCATTTCACCACTATTTTAGAAGTAAGGGGAGAAACACCATTCCACAATACCCTTACAAGGTAAAGGCCAGGGTTGAGTGAAGAAGTGCTCACTGACTGTAGTTCGCTGCCCTTAGTGATGGTGCCACTGATGCAAACATGGCCGGTTGAGCTAATTATTTCATAAGGTGAATTATGCGTGATACCAGTGGATGAAATGGTAAACACAGATTCAGCAGGATTTGGGTATATTGCTATTGCATTGTCAGTTCTTAGCTGACCTGCTGAAACATTGCCTGATATCTCGATATTATCGATGAGTACATTATCACCTTCACCCTGTGCTTTATCCGAAAACCTGTTGCAGGCCTGGAGGGTTAGGTCGAACACTTCACCGGCATATGGAGTAAGGTCGAACTGCAGGCGTTGCCATGGGTCTTCACCTGCTGTAGCAGGATTAAAGTTCAAATTGCCATTAAAATCTGCTATCTGTGTGCCATTAACAAGTACCCTGAACCAGGAGTATTTTGGGCCTAGGCTGTATGTTTGCCTCAGGTCAAGTGACAATTTCACACCGTCGGTGAATTCACGGGCATCAACACCACAAAGGTGAGCTTCAGCCTGGAAGGTTACGTTTTCATTCCATGCCTGTTCAGGTGTTCCGCTCGTAGGTGATCCTTTCCATCCTGTTGGAACAGGATCTCCATGAAAGTGGAGTCCCATAGTGCTGTTGTTTGCAGCCCTTGCTTTAATTCCTGATTGTGATTTTGTAGTATCAGTCACAACAAAATATGATGAAGTGCCATCTTCAAAGTCGAAGGTAATAGCAGGAACCACTCCTCTTACATTCACAGCATTATTGTAAGTAACACTGCTTTGTCCGTTCGCATTAGTTGCAGTGAGGGTTATGTTGTAATAGCCCTGGTTAAGGAAAAGGACCTGAGGGTTCTGTGAGGAAGCGTTTGTACCGTTTACGAATTCAAAGGTTGTTGGCTGGATATCCCATTGCCACGATGTAGGTGAATACAATGAATTATCGGTAAATGTTACAGCCTCAGCAATACATGGCAGGCTGTCGGATACAGTCATCAGGACCCACGGGGTTGGAGTTGCCGTTACTGTGATATAATCAGGTAATGTCAAGGTGTTTGTTCCAAAGGAGTTGGTAACCTTGAGAGTAACATCATAAGTGCCGGGATTCTGGTAAAGCACATTAGAAGGATTAGTATCGGTTGATGAGGCAGGTGTTGCACCTTGGAATGTCCATAAGTAAGTCGAGGGAATTCCTGTTGAGTTGCTTGTAAAGTCAATTGATGTGCCTGGCATGATAGTACATACAGGAGTGCTGAAGGCTGCGGTAGGTGCAAACGGTGTATTGCTTACGGACCTGAAAGCATTAATCCTGCCAGCTCCGAGCATACCAATATATGTTGGGTTTTGTGCTGAAATATCATCAGCATTTGATTCGAGTATCTGTTCAACCTGAGCGGGAGTTAAATTTGGGTTGACAGATAACACTAAAGCTGCAAGTCCTGCTGCAACAGGGCAAGCCATTGAAGTTCCGATATATGCTTCGTAGTTACCCATTGAAGTAGTGTTCCATACAGAACTCAGTACACCTGCAGGTCCCGGTGAGCAAATACCGCCAGGACTGGAGATGTCGACAGAAGAATTGAAGTTGGAGAAATCGCTTTTCTGGTCGTTGTAATCAATGGATGCAACAGATATTACATTCTGGTAATTAGAAGGGTAATGTGGTGTAGATACATTGTCATTACCTGCGGCAGCTAGGAGAACTACACCCATATTATATACAGAGTTAATAAGGTTTTGGTTGGTTTGTGAAAAACCGGGGCCGCCCCAGCTCATATTAATTACATCGGCTCCATTGTTCGCAGCCCATTGAATTCCCTGGTAGCCGCCACTGATAGAGTTAGGGGAACTGTTATTGGCCGCTTTGACTGCTATAAGGCTTACATTGTATCCTATGGACGCAATTCCAATACCATTATTACTAGATGCTCCTACAAGTCCTGAAACATGGGTACCGTGCGACCAGTCGGACTGATTACCTGCAGCAGGTGGGTTAGCGTTGTTAGTTCCATATACCACATCGCGCTGGGCAACAATCTTATCAGTAAGATCAGGGTGGCTTGTCCAAACGGCATTATCGACTATACCTACCTTAATAGCAGCACTTCCGCAGCTTATATCCCAGGCTTGAGCAGCCTGAATAAGGTCGAGGTGCCAGTTCCAGTTTTGTGGTCCGTTATATAAATTATACAATGAATCATTAGGTACGAGGTCAATATAGTCCAATGGCACCTTCTCTACATACTCAAGGGCCGGTTCTTTACTGAGGCGCGATATCAGTGTTTCAATCTGGTTATACTCGCCTACTTCAAGCATCAGAGTACGAAGGAGTTTTCCATCGTTATTGATGTAGAAAGGCCTGCTAAGGTCTTTAACTGTAAAGCCTGAAATATTTCGTAAAATCTCGGGTACTGTGTTGATGTCAACACTGTTATCGCTGTTAACACTGAAGGTGATTGCTTGCGAATCTTTGTATTTCAGGTAAATTTTCCCATCCTGATAGTCTTTACTGAAGTTCTGCGCATTGAGAGAAAACGCAAAGAAGAGTAAGAGACATGTGAGTGACAAATTAGTAAAGATTGTTTTCATGATTGTTCTTGGTTCTTTGTTCATTGATTAAGTTTGATGACTAAAAGCTCAGATTTACACAGGATAATTGATAACAGCTTATAGCATGTCAAATTAAGATTAAAAAGCTGTTAGCTTTATGATCTTAATGTGTGAAGCAATTATCTTCAACTTTATCCTCTTAGCATATTCAGGCTTATATTCTAAAACTGCAAATAACAGGCAACGAAACACTCCCGATGGTTATAATGGGTGGTCCCTTAACCATCACATTGACAAGATTGTCCATGCTTTTCGACAGGGTTTCCGGGGTAGGAATGTAATTAAGTGTTTTAATGAACGAGAGGGCTTTGAAAGGAATTGATGCCTGGAAGTAACTATTGTCGACAGAGCATGTGGTAAGCTCATTCCTGCAGCAAACCGGATTAAGGGTGTTAGTCTGCGTGGCTGCATCACTGCAAATCATACCACACGAAGCATGTTCGCCTGTGAGAGTGAGCTTTACCCCTGCAATCTTCCCACAGCAATAGTGGGTTGAAAGCGTGGGCTTCATCCCAGCAATAAGGATGAAAACAGCGAATAATATCGATATAATTGATTTCATGATTGTCAGGCAACAAATATATCTAATATATTGGATGTGTGGAGGAAAGAGGTCACTTTTTTTTAGGAAAATTGATGAAGTACCTCATAAAAAAAGTTCCAGAGTCTGAGTATAAATTAACCGGGTATCGATTGGCCCCCCACGCTACCGTTTAATTGATACTGAAACACTGAAACTAAGTGTGAAATTAGTCTTCAGAAACAATTTTCAGCCTAAATGACTGAGTTATTGTATGAGCAGGGGGTATTAGTGTATGAAGTAGGGAAAACGGATCATTTTTTTTTCTTCTTCGCAATCAATTCTGAAGGATAGGTACCGGGGAAGAGGTAAGCAGAGATCCAACTTATGTTTGTGAGTATGAGGTCGTTCAGGTTCCCTTTGCCTTCTTCATTTACAATTTGGGTTGTGTAAACAGTTGCATCTCCATCACACTGACTTGACAGGGAATTGACAAGGCCAAAACTATCATATGACCTTGTTTCACTACAATCCACTTCACCTTGTGTACCCTGTACTATATGGAAACTGTTTATCTGGCTTACTTTTTCGCCTGTATACAATAATTCTGAAGATTCCTGAAGAAGGTTTTCAGAATCATAAACTTTTACCCTGACAGGCTTACCGTTTTCATATTCAATGACTTCCTTCTGCATTAGTAAACCCGCAGTGGTGAAATTAGCTGTAGTTAAAAGGTTATCCTCATAAATATAGTCTATGGTTATGGACCAGAATTTAACATTGTTACTATAGTAGTCCTGGATTTCCTTTGTTAAAAGGGTCCCATTCCATGTATAGTTGGTTGTATAACTCATTGTATCATTTAGGAAATGTTCTGATTTAGATACAAAACTATTGCTATAGGTTATCCTCTGGTATGCATCTTCACCGACCCAGACACCATCATTACCCATATAAGAATCTGTAATTACAACCTGGTTACCATTCCACGCCCATTCATTTCGGTAAAACTCAACTCCGTTCTCAGTCTCGGTAATCTTTATAATCCTGTTATCAGCATTATAGGTTAGTACGCTTTGATAGGTATCGCCATCATCAGTGTAAGTCATGGACTTCATCCTGTAAGACTTAACCTCCGGCTGTTCATCATCATCTTTGTCTTTCTTACAACCGTTTAAGAATATTAATCCGGAGGTAACTGCCAGTAAGGCTAATAGGTTGGTAAGTTTTATCATCATTTTTTTTCTGAGGGATTTTAAGTTCTGTTTCTTAATCAAAGATAATGATTTTCGAGGGTTTTTACAGGTATAAAAAAAAAGGATGCGATGGTGTTCGCATCCTTTACTTTTAAGGAAATCTTTATTAGGCAAACAAACCCCACTGAAGTGGGTCAGTTCCATACTGTACGCCCTGTCCGGCTTTGTTATAAGTGTATTCAAGAACCTCAATCCCGTCATCTACGAGGAACGACATAAGCCTGCCAGTTCTGGGGTCAAGAAGAATTGTAAGGATATTTTCTGATTGTTTATAGTCAACTGCGAGCATTCCGGCGATTGTTCCTATTGAGTCCATATATCTAAATCATTGTTAATGAGTACTATGTTTTGTCCCGTTTGATAGTACAACAACAATTTTTACATAATGTTGGAATAATGTTACATTATTTGCACATTTTTTTTGGAGTCGGTTTTTTCTTTTATTCGGGTGTATTAACTGACATCCGTTTATGAGAATTATTCTACAATTGCATCGTCCTTGTAAAGTGTCTTAACAACAATCTCTCCATTCTGATCATACTGGAGTTCGTACCCATTACGTTTATTGTTGACATAAGGAACATAAAGGCGGGGTTTTCCATTAGGGTAATACGCACGCTGGTAGCCGTTACCTTTATTGTAATGGCCATCGCCAACCTTCATGCCATTAATATTATAATAAGTCCAGGTGCTGTCGAATAATCCGTTGTAATAAGCTCCTTCAATCTTCACTAATCCATTTTCATGGTATTGAACATATGGTCCATGGAGCGAATCGTTCTGGTAATAAAGTTCTTCAAGGAGTCTTCCCTGAAGATCCCACTTGCGCGCAGGTCCGTTTTTTTTACCGTTTACATAATTTTCCTGTGACTCTTTTTGTCCGCTGTAATACCATCTTGTAGAAACACCTTCAGGAACTCCTTTTTTATAGGTTATCTCCAGTTCCTTTTTACCGTTATCAAAGAACCAGGTACTAACCCCATTTTCTTTACCTCCTTTAAATTCCTGACGGGATTTAATTGTGCCGTTGGGATAATTGGTTTCCTTAGTCCGCGAGCACCCCAGTATTAAAAGGAAAATAGGAAGTAAGTATTTTAAGAATTGCATTTTTTTTTCACCTAACTAAAAAACTAAGAACCAAGAACTAAAAACTAATAACTAATTAAAACTTCTGTCTGACTGTTTCAAACAACAATATTCCCGCGGCTACTGAAACGTTTAGTGAAGAAATTTCACCCAGCATTGGAATCCTGAGCACTTCATCGCTTCGGCTCAGGTATTCGCCTGAAACGCCGTCTTCTTCTGAACCCATAATCAGGCATAAAGGGCCGGTGAGATTACTGTTGAAATATTCTTTATTTCCCTTTTCAGAGACTGCAATAATCCTGAGGCCGCTATTTTTTAAGTATTCAATAGTGTTCTTAAGATTGTGGCTTTTATGCACAGGCAGGATGTTAAGCGCCCCGGCTGAGGTTTTAACAGCATCAGCGTTTACCGGAGCACCGCCTCGGTCGGGGATGATCATTCCATGGGCACCTGCACAGGCAGCACTGCGGGCAATGGCTCCCATATTGCGTACATCCGTGATGCGGTCGAGCATAATAAACAGCGGAGTTTCACCTCGTTCAAAAACTGACATCAGCAGTGTTTCGATAGGCTGGTAAACAATTTCAGAGATATAACATGCCACGCCCTGGTGGTTGCCGCGTACCATACGGTTAAGTTTCTCAACTGGCACATACTGATAAGGTACCTGATTCTCATTGATCAGCTTGCGCAACTCAGGCACTAGTTCACCCTTGAGTCCATTCTGCAGAAACAGTTTATCAATCTCCTTGCCGGCCTTCATGGCTTCTATCACCGGCCGTATTCCGTAAATGAGGTTGTTGTCTTTCATTCTGCAAAGATAAGTTTAAGCGGATAGCCGACAGCTGACAGCTGACTGCTTTTTAATACATTTGCTTCTATGAATAATTTTCTCGTTTATAAATCATCGGCAGGCTCGGGTAAGACTTATACACTTATGTTAGAGTATCTTACACTGGCTTTAAAGTACCCTTCGGCATATCGCAACATCCTGGCCATTACTTTTACAAACAAGGCTGCCGCTGAAATTAAGGAACGTATTATTAGCACATTAAAGCGCCTGTCGGCTGACATCAGCCTTATGACATTGAAAGACCGTGAACTGGTGGAGAAACTATCGGCGAAAACAGGGATAGACGAAGAGAAGATATGTGAGAATGCAACGCTGGTGCTTTCGTCGATATTACACAACTACAGTGACTTCGCCGTATCAACAATCGATAGCTTCATGCACAGGGTGATACGGTCATTTGCTTTCGACTTAAAACTTTCACAAAGCTTTGAAATTGAGCTCGACACTGCCATGCTGCTTAATGCGGCCGTTGATGAAATGATAAGCAAGGTAGGAAAGGATTCTGAACTTACTGAACTACTGAAGGATTATGTAATCAGGAAAGCTGAAAACGATGAAAACTGGGATATTTCACAGGCACTGAAAAATAAAGCAAAGGCCTTGCTGAAGGAAAAGATGACAGGACTTATGCCGGCATTAAACGACCGGCCATTTTCAGGAAAGGATTTTCAAAGAGTATGTAAAGCTATTGAAGGGATTAAGAATGAAATCAAACAGGAGGCAGAAGCTGCATTACAGCTTTTTAACCAGGCTGGAATTGGCATTGAAGAGTTACAACAGGGGACAAGAGGTATAGGCGGTTTTTTCTCTAAAGCTTTGGAAGGTAAGAATGCAGAAGCTAACAGTTTTGTGCGGGCTGCCCTTGAAGAGGGTAAATGGTTGAAAAAGGGTTCTTTAAAAATGGCCGGGATGCAGAATATTGAAAAAGATGTTACGGTCCATGCTAATATCATAATCCGTTTACAGGTGAATTGCAAACTGCTTGAGCTTATACGAAATAACTTCCATACAACCATGCTGCTCAAGAAAATTAATGATGAACTTCAGACGATAAGAGACCAGCGTAATGTAATTGCCATAAATGACTTTAATACTTTGATAGCCGGCGTTGTGAAAGATGAGCAGGTGCCTTTTATTTATATGAGGGTAGGTGAGAAGTTAAGGCACTTTATGATAGATGAGTTTCAGGATACTTCAGAAATGCAATGGGAGAATCTGTTGCCCCTGGTAGAAAACGCCCTTTCTGATTCAAGACTTAATGTTCTTGTGGGAGATGGAAAACAGGCTATTTACAGGTTTAAGAACGGGGATGCTGAACAGTTTGTAATATTACCATATCTTAAAAAGTCAATCCACGACCATTCGCTTTTACATAGGCAGCGGTTACTTGAAAGTGAATATTGCTATGATACAACTATCACTAACCTGGTTACAAATTACAGGTCGAGACAGGAGATTGTAGAGTTTAATAATAGTTTCTTCAGGTATGCAGCCGACAGGTTTATACCTGAACACCGCAACTTCTATAATGAAGTAGAACAAAAATGGAAACCTGATAATAAAGGAGGATTAGTTCAGTTCGATTTTGTGCCTAAAGAATCTACCATCAGTAAAGTGCTTGAATTGGTGGAAGAATCAAAGAAAGCCGGATATGAGTATGGAGATATAACTATATTGTGCAGGGTTAATGAAAAGGGAGTGCAGATTGCTGAGGCTTTACAGAAGGAGGGTATCAGGGTGGTATCAGCTGAATCCTTGCTGCTTTCATCATCTCCTGAGGTAAACTTCCTTCTGAACTGGATAGCTTGGATGGATAATCCTGAAGACAACATTCCCATGGTTGGTATTATTGAATATCTTCTTTCAAATTACCCTGTCTTACATACAGAATTTATTCCCCGGAAGGCCGATAAACATTATTTCTTCAATATCCTCCATCTACTGGGCACTGGTATTGGAAGAAATACTTTTGATACCTTGTCGTTGTATGATTCAATGGAACTCCTGGTAAGACGTTTTGCATTGGGAAGCAGGAGTCCGGTATATATAAGGTTTTTCCTCGACCGGGTATTGGAATTTACAGGAAAAGAAAGTTCAGGAGCTGCAGGATTTCTTGATTTGTGGGATGCAAACTGCAAGAAATGGTCGGTAAGTATGAGCCAAAACAGGGATGCAGTGCAGATAATGACTGTGCATAAGTCGAAAGGCCTTGACTTCCCAGTGGTTATCTATGCTTTTCCGGATAATGATTATAACAGGGGCGACCTTGCGTGGGACAGTGTGAGTGTTGACCTGCCTGCCGAAGATGGAGAAGAAGCGCAATTTGAGATGCCTCTGGTATTTAGTTACGACAAAAAACTAGTGGGAACACCTTTCGAACCTGGATATAATGAAGAGGAGGGTAAAAAAAAGCTCGACAGGTTCAACCTTTATTATGTAGCATTTACAAGGGCTTCGGAGAGATTGCATGTGGTATTGGAAGAGGACCCTAAAACAGATGGTGAAATAAAGACTCTTTCGCAGATGGCCGACTTATACCTTAAAAGTCGTGATGAAGGATTCAGGTTCGGTGATGGCAGCAAGTTAGAGGGTAAGTACCAGGCAAAAGACAATACAGAGGTTGAAGGGGATGAGGTGATAAGTCTTAACCAACAGCCAGGAGATTGGAACAGAAAGATAGTTCTGGCGCGCCGGGCACCTGAAAGATGGGGTGCTGAGAACAATGAATCAACTGGATCAGTGCAGCAGAAAATGGAATATGGTAACCGCGTGCATAAAGTGCTTTCTGAAATGCTAACACTGGACGATCCCTTCGATGGAGATGAAGATCCCGAGCTGCTACATACTATAAATGCCATCAAGAATATACCTCTTGTGCAACAATTCTTCACTGATGGTACCGTTATTAGAGAGAAAGAGATCATAACACCTGACGGTCAGACATTTCGTCCCGACAGGATTGTTTTAAAGGAAAATGTTACCTGGGTTATAGACTTTAAAACCGGATTGCCTTCTGACAAACACCAGCAGCAGGTTCTGGCCTACATGGAGCTGATAATGGAGATGGAGTACCCCTCACCTAAAGGCTGTATTATATACCTGCAGGAAAAACCTGAAATAGTGATTGTTGAAATGGAAGGGGCATTGAAACAATGGTTGAAATAATTGAGATCTGTCGTTTGTATGAGTTTGAAGGTCTACCGCTGATAGATGTGCGGTCACCTTCGGAGTACAACCATGCCCATATACCAGGAGCAGTTAATATACCACTGTTTGATGATGATGAAAGGGCAATGGTTGGCACAAGATACACACAGGCCGGTAAAGAAGCAGGTTTTATGCTGGGACTTGAAATTGCAGGTCCTAAACTGCCTCAGTATGTTAAAAAACTGAATGCCTTATGCCATGTGCACTCGCCCTTGATTATATACTGCTGGCGCGGAGGTATGCGAAGCAATGCAATGGCGTGGCTGTTCAGCCAGGCAGGGCATGATGTGAAAGTGGTAAACGGTGGTTACAAAGCTTATCGAGGATTTGTAAGAGAACAGATAACCGATGGATGGGATTTCAGGATTATTGGCGGTATGACCGGTGCTGGAAAAACAGAAGTGCTCCTGAATCTGCAAAATGCCGGTCTCCAGGTAATAGACCTGGAAGCTCTGGCCTGTCATAAAGGATCAGTATTTGGACATTTGGGTCAGAAAGAACAGCCAAATAATGAGTGGTTCGAGAATATTCTGTGGGAGAAATTAAGACGCTTAGACAGGAATAAGCCTGTTTTGATTGAAGATGAAAGTCGATCAATCGGCCGGGTAAGCCTGCCTGAATCGTTCTATATGAAAATGCAGCATAGTCAGCTGTTTCTCTTGCAGGTAAATATTAGTCACAGGACGAAACGATTGATTGACGATTACGGAAGATACAGCCGGGAGCAATTGATTGAGAATATTGATAAACTGCAGGGGTACCTTGGTGGTGAGATACATAAAAAAGCGGTTGGTTTTGTTGAGGGGGGAGACCTCGGCGCAGCCGTAGAGCTTTTACTGAAGTACTATGATAATAAGTACACAGATTCCATCACCAGGTACCGTCCTGCAGGACTCATCACACCAGTGGAAGGCGGTGGTGACAGTTCCTTAAATGCCCAAAAAATTACGGTTCTTATTTAAAAAAATGGATAACCTGATATACCTCGATTACAATGCTACTACTCCTGTTGAGAGGGAAGTGGCAGATACAATGATGCCTTACATTACAGATTTTTTCGGTAATCCGTCAAGTACCCATGCATATGGGGTCAAAACACGAATGGCTATTGAGAAAGCCCGCGAACAGGTTGCTGCAATGTTAAATTGCCAACCATATGAAATAGTGTTTACTGGTGGAGGAACTGAATCGAATAACATGGCTGTCAAAGGTGCAGCTTATGCACTGAAAGATAGGGGAAAGCATATCATTATATCAGCAGTGGAGCATCCTGCAGTGACAGAGGTGGCAGACTTCCTGGCGAAAAATGGTTTTGAGATATCAGTGGCAGGTGTTGGTCCTGATGGACGAGTGAATGTTGATGAACTGGAATCTTTGATAAAACCTGGTACGATTTTGATCTCAGTGATGCACGCCAACAATGAAACAGGTACCATACAGCCAATCAAAGAGATTTCTGTCATCGCAAAGAAGCATAAGATATTGTTTCACACAGACGCAGCACAGTCCGTCGGTAAAATACCGGTAGATGTTAATCAGCTGGGAGTTGATCTCTTGAGCATTGCGGGACATAAGCTATATGCACCGAAAGGAGTTGGCGCGTTATTCATCAGAAGGGGTGTGAGGATTGAGAAATATATGCATGGTGCATCTCATGAAAATGATATGCGGCCAGGAACTGAGAATGTGCCATATATAGTGGCGTTGGGTAAGGCTGCTGAACTGGTTAACGCTAATCTGGAAGAATATGCGTTTAAAATGAAATCAGTAAAGCAAAAGCTTCTTGATCGTCTTGGCGTTTTACCTGATATGAGAATAAATGGTAGTCAGGAACATTGCCTGCCGAACACACTTAATATTAGTTTTAAAAATCTGAGTGCGGCTGATATAATTGCCAGGGCAGACGGAGTTGCTTTATCTGCCGGAGCTGCCTGCCATTCATCAGGTGGAAAGGTAGGTACTTTAGAAGCAATGCATCTGCCACCTGAATATTCCTTTGGTGCCTTGCGTTTATCAACCGGCCGACATACAACATCGGAAGAAGTAGATGAAGCAGCTGACCTGATAATTAACGCAGTTGAAGAACAAAGGGGTAAAAAAGACGATGCTTCTCGTATTAATGATAATAAGAGGATAAAAATAACCCAGTATTCCCATGGCATGGGCTGTGGTTGCAAGATGCGGCCTGCCGACCTTGAAGAAATATTGAAGGATCTGCCTGTAATAATTTCCCAGGATGTAGTTGTATCGGCTGGTAACAGAGATGATGCTGCAGTTTACCGGGTAGGTAAGGAACTTATCGTCCAGACCGTTGACTTCTTTACCCCAATGATTGATGATCCCTATGCCTTTGGAGCTATAGCAGCAGCCAACGCCTTAAGTGATATATACGCCATGGGTGCGGTTCCGTTGTTTGCACTTAATTTGGTTGCATTCCCTGTTGATGAGTTACCACTTGACATACTCAGGGAAATAATGAGAGGTGCTTCAGATAAAGCTGCTGAAGCGGGAATTCCAATACTTGGCGGGCATTCTATTGAGGACAAAGGCATAAAGTTTGGGATGGTTGTTACCGGAAAAGTAGAACAGGATGGATTGATAACCAACTCAGGAGCAAGATGCGGTGATGCACTTGTGCTTACTAAACCTCTTGGTTCGGGGATTATGTCGAAAGCATTATCGCTTAAATTAGCCGGAAGCGATGAGATGAAAGAAGCCATGGCTGTGATGATGCAGTTAAATAAAACTGCCTCTGAAATAATGGCCGGCTTTCATGTTAATGCTTGTACTGATATTACCGGCTTTGGGATAACAGGTCACTTGCATGAAATGACTTCAGCATCTTCAGTAGATGCAGAATTGTGGTTTGATATGCTACCGATGATGAATAATGTACCAAAGCTGGCTGCCCTTGGTGCAATACCCGGAAGCAGCCGTGATAATGTTTCTTTTGCTATAAACTTCACTGACTTCACTACTTTAAATGATATACAGAAAATTATGGTATGTGATGCACAGACTTCCGGGGGTTTGCTTGTAAGTTTACCTGCAACCAATGCATCAGCATTTATACAGAAGCTTGCTGATGGAGGAATATCAGCTTCAGAAATAGGAAAAATAACAGCAACAGGTGAAGGTAAAATCACTGTCAGGTTCAAAGATTAAGAAGTTTGTGAAAGGCGGTATCATTGCTGTACTGCTTTTTTCTACTTTTCTAATCTATGATTTGTTGTTCCCACTACCAGAATTTACCAGGGGTTATTCCCAGGTAATTTATTCAAAAGACGGGACTATCATTAATGTATTCCTTAGTCCTGACGACAAATGGCGTATAAGGACTGACAACAGTGAGGTATCAGGTGTTCTTGCCAAAGCCATTATCTTCAAGGAAGACAAGTACTTCTATTATCATCCTGGTGTTAATCCGGTGGCGGTGGTGAAAGCACTTTGGAACAATACTATAAAACACCGGCGTGTATCAGGGGCATCTACCATTACTATGCAGGTTGCAAGGTTGATTGATCCTGCTGAAAGGACGATGGCAACTAAGTTAAGGGAATCTATAAGGGCACTGCAACTTGAATGGCATTACTCAAAAAATGAGATCCTTGGGATGTATCTTAACCTTTTACCATATGGTGGTAACATTGAGGGGGTGAAAGCAGCTTCAATGATCTACTTTGGACAACAGCCTGCCGGTCTTAGTCCTGCACAGCTGGCTATGCTGACTGTGATCCCAAACGACCCGAATTCATTGATGCCGAAATACAGGCAAGCGCTGCTTTATAAGCGCAATTACTGGATAAAGAGGATGGAAGAAGCAGGGTTGTTTTCGAAAGAGGAGGTAGATGATGCATTGACAGAGGGTTTCGAGACCACCAGATACCCTCTGCCAAAGTTAGCGCCGCACCTATCATACCGTTTAAAAACAGAAAACAGGCAGACGGATAAAATTCATTCCACTTTGAATATGCCCATTCAAAGTAAAGTTGAGGCTGTTTTGGCAGGATATGTAAGGTCTTTACGTACAATGCAAGTTACAAACGCTTCAGTGATAGTGTTGAACAACCGGACCATGGAAGTAATGGCATATGCAGGGTCAGCTGGTTTTGACGAGGATATATATTTTGGACAGGTTGATGGAGTAAAAGCTATAAGGTCGCCGGGCTCAGCGCTTAAACCTGCATTGTATTTGATGGCTTTTGACAAAGGTTATGTTTCACCAAAGACGGTAGTGTCAGATGTGCCGGTAAATTTTTCAGGTTATAGTCCAGAGAATTACGATGAGAGTTACAGGGGCAAAGTAACCATTGAACAGGCACTTGCTCTTTCACTCAATGTTCCTTCGGTGGAATTGCTCGATAGAGCCGGATTAGATGATATGAATGATTTGTTAGGGAATGCAAACTTCAAATGGATAACGCAGAACAGAAAAAAAACCGGACTATCATTGATATTAGGAGGCTGTGGTACAACACTGGAAGAACTTACAGGATTATATGCAGCTTTTGCCAACAAAGGGAAATGGCAGCCACTAATATACCTTGTTAATGATGATGATCCCATTAACCACAAACAGCAGAGTCGGGCTGTTAAAGGGACAATGATAGGTTCTCCGGCGGCGGCCTCAATGATTACTGAAATATTGACACAACTTAAGCGCCCCGACTTGCCAAATGAATATACTGAATCAGCTCACCTGCCAAGGGTGGCCTGGAAGACCGGAACTTCATACGGCAGAAGGGATGCCTGGGCATTAGGCTACAATGCTACCTACACTGTTGGCGTGTGGGCCGGTAACTTTGACGGTCAGGGGATACCAAATCTTAATGGAACAGATTGTGCAGTTCCTGTTCTCTTTGCCATCTTCAATCAGTTATCAGGAAGCAGGGACGAGTGGTTTGCCATGTCGCCTGATGCTGATTTCAGGCTGGTATGCACAGAAACAGGAATGATACCCGATACATTTTGCCATAATACAGTGATGGAAACGTACATTCCGGGAATATCGCCCTCGATAAGGTGCAATCATCTCAGGCCTGTATTTGTAAAAGCAGATGAATCTGCAAGTTACTGCAGTGAATGCCGTCCTGGAACAGGTTATAAGACAGTGCTTTACCCAAATCTGCCAGCATCACTGATAAGCTACTACGATGAGATGATGATACCTTACCGAAGAATACCGGAGCATAATCCAGAATGCACAGTAATACAGGAAGAGGATGGCCCGTTGATTACTTCACTGACCGATGGTGCCGAATACCTGCTGATTGCCGGCAAAAAGCAACGGTTGATGCTTAAGTGCAGTGCTGAAAATGGTACAACTGAAGTATATTGGTATGTTGACAAAAAATTTGTGGCGAAAGCTACACCGCATGAAACTGTAGTATGGGAGGCGCAGAAAGGAATGCATACCATTACCTGCTCTGACAACAGAGGTAGGTCAAGGAAAATAACAGTGTCTGTTAGTGTGATATAGCGCTTGATCACTTCCTGAATCTTCCGAAAGCCGCTGCAATTTTGTATCTTTGCACCAAAATAAAGAAAATGGCTTTAAAGTGTGGCATCGTAGGCCTTACCAACATAGGTAAGACTACATTATTCAATTGTATATCAAACACTAAGGGACAAACCTCCAACTTTGCATACAGCACCAATAAATCTAATATAGGGCAGATAATAGTTCCCGACAAGCGTTTGTATGAAATCGACAAACTTATCAAGTCAGCAAGGATTGTACCTGTGACTGTTGAGATTGTTGACATCCCGGGTTTAGCTAAGGGTGCCAGCCATGGTGAAGGAGTGGGCAATAAGTTCCTGGCTGATATTCAGCAAACCGATGCTATTATCCATGTGCTACGCTGTTTTGATGACGACAATCTTCCACATGTTGAAGGTTCAGTTAATCCGGTGAGAGACAGGGAGATCGTTGACCTTGAGTTACAGATAAGGGATCTAGACCTGGTTGAAAGAAAGATTGCCCGCATGGAGAAGATCGCCAAGAGTGGTGACAAGGATGCCAAGCGCAATATTGAGATGTTGCAGAAAGTAAAGAATCATCTTGAGAACTTCCAGTCAGTGCGAACTCTCGAACTTGATGAGCATGAACAAAAAGTAATTGAAGATATGTTTCTGCTTACTGCAAAGCCTGTAATATATGTTTGTAACGTGGATGCCGCTTCAGCAGTAACCGGCAACAAATATGTTGACCAGTTGAAGGAAGCACTTAAAGGTGAGAAAGCAGAAGTTTTGGTAATTGCAGGTGCACTTGAAGCAGAAATAGCCGAACTGGAGAGTGAGGATGACAGGCAGGCATTCCTTGAAGATGCTGGTCTCACTGAGCCTGGCGTTAATAAACTTGTAAGATTGGCTTACGATATTCTTAACCTGATGTCGTTCTTTACTGCAGGCCCTAAGGAAGTCCGTGCCTGGACAATCAGAAAAGGGATGACTGCACCGCAGGCAGCAGGAGTAATCCATAGCGACCTCGAAAGAGGATTCATCCGTGCAGAAGTCATGAAATATAATGACTTCATAGCTCTAAAGACTGAGCATGCCTGTCGTGAAGCGGGCAAGCTCTTTGTTGAAGGTAAGAATTACATAGTTGAGGACGGGGATATTATGCACATAAGGTTTAATGTGTAGTTTTTCAATGATATAAAGCATGAAAAAGAAAGCAAATCAAAGAATCTTAATTTGTGCTTTCTACATAATATGCTTTGCTTCTAAAGGGTTTTCTCAAAAACATATTGAAATAACTCTAAAACCGGGGCCTGAAGAAGGAAAGGATTCCTATGTTAATACCCAGCACCACAGACTTGGTGCTACACAAAGTTTTATTGCTGCAGCATGGACATACGATGGTATCCCAGGTATTGGAAGAGTTTGATTTTCGCTTCCAGTGATCATGACAATCATGAGTTATGGCCCTCACTTGTAATTAAGTATGATTCATTAGGCAATTCGAATATTCCCGAAAAGCAGGATATTTTAATTTATCCTAATCCTACTTCAGGAATGATAAGTATTGATAATGTTGGAGGTGATGTTGAGTTAAAAAGTATTCAAGTTGTAAACTCAATTGGTTCATTAGTAATTGATGAAAATAACTCTCGAATTAAAAGGAAGGAAAATGGTTATACTTGCGACTTTACTGGTCTTGAGAGTGGGAGTTATATATTCTACATTTATACAGAGCTTGGGATTCTAACACATAAAGAAATTTTTATTGCTGATAAATAAGTAATTCCAAAGCAGTTACGACTTACTTCTCAGGTAAAATTTCATATTTTTCATCAAATTTCGTAGCATGAAATTTGCTTTTCATCAATAAGCTTACTATATTAGCCACATTTCTATATTAAATTATTTAATTAATAATTGGCTATGAAACAAGCTATTAGAATTGCGGCCTTATGGATTTCATTCCTCATGCTTTCCTTAACTCTATATTCACAGGTAACTATAACAATTAAACCTGGTCCGGCAGATGGAAAGGATGCATATGTTAACAGTTACTATGAACGGCTAGGGGATACACAAAGTTTCATAGCAGCAGCATGGACTTATGATGGAATTGAAGGTACTGGAAGGAGCTTCATTGAATTTAATCTTCCGGCACTTCCCGATTCAGTAAATAATTTTCAAGCTTTCCTTAGTTTGTATTACAATCCTACATCATCCCATGTCGGCCATGGGGGGGATAATGTTTGTAAGCTTGAAAGAGTTATTGAACCATGGACTGAAAGTGGCATAGCCTGGTATCATCAACCGGCAGTAACCAATCAGAATGCAGTAATAATTCCTGCTTCTGTTACATCAGACCAGAGTTATCCTGATATCGATGTAACCCAGTTAGTTCTGGATATGTATGCCCATCCTGATTCTAGCTACGGATTCAGATTAAGTTTAATTGATGAAATAATATACAGGAGTATGATTCTGGCATCAAGTGACCATCAAAATCCTGCACTATGGCCATCACTTGTATTAAAATACGATGTACCATGTAATCCACCGGTTGCAGGCTTTAAACATGTTAATTTTAATAGTGCTGTCCAGTTTTTAGCTGATTCAGCTGACAATGGTGAATATTGGTGGTCATTTGGTAATGGTTTTTATTCAGACATTAAATCACCGGCTTATATCTATACTGAACCCGGTTCTTATAATGTTTGTCTTACCATTTCTAATGGCTGTGGTACTGATACAATTTGTCAAACAATTGAAATTTGCGAAGAGCAGGTATTCGGTACTTATTCAGTCAGAACTGAAGGTAACTTTGCTGAGTTTACTCCAAGTGTTCTTTCTCATAAAGTAGAATATTTTTGGGATTTTGGTGATGGTTTTTTCTCCGAATTAGAAAAACCAATTCATTATTATAACCAACCAGGGAAATATCTTGCCTGCTTAATTGCAAAGAACTATTGTAATCAAATCATACACTGTGATTCAATAACAATTGTAAGCGAACCTCCGGCACCTGAAAATAAAAGTACTGAAGTAATACAGTTATTTCCTAATCCTACTTCAGGAATGATTAGTATTAATAATGGAGGCAAGCCTGTAGAACTTAAAAGTGTTCATATTGTCAACTTTGATGGAACAGTTGTGATCAATGAGAGCAATTGGCGACTGAGAAAGCAGGGTGATGGTTACTACTGTGATTTCACCGGACTGGAAAGTGGTATTTATGTAATTCATGTGCTGACTGATCAAGGCGTCTTTACCCAGAAAGCAGTCGTTATCCAAGATAAATAACTGTACTTAAAAGTATAGTCCATGAAATTTTACTCCTTTATTATTAAATTCCAGTGCCGGCATTGGGAGTTTTATAAAGGAAAATGCTTTAAGTACAATGTTTAAACCTTTACTGCTCGTTTTTATCCTGGATAGATCAATATCAGGTGATATGTAATACCTTCTGTAACGTTCAAAGGGTGGGATAGGAGACCCTTCATAGAAGGCCGGATTATTGGAAGCACCTGTCATACCTGTGGCACCATAACCTACAGCAATGTTGAGCCAGCAGGGGAAGGTTGATTTCTCGGGCAGGAATGAGTGGATATTACCTGACAGCCAGTAAGTATGTCCGTTGTAATCCTTCAACATATGTTGGAGTTCATTGGTCCCGTATAAGTCAGGGCGATAGACAGCATATTTTGTTGGATGGTAGGACCATTTCAAGGCAATCCTTTGCTCCTTCCAGATTAATTGCTGTGATATAAATGCTGCAGCTCCGCTTACATTAGCTATTACATCTCCACCTGAGGCTCCCCAACCAGCAGAAAAACCATCAAATATTTCAACTGTGGTAAGATAAAATAAGCCCAATGAACCACCAAGTAATGCTGCTTTGTTATTGTTTACTCCGGCAAGACTTAGTGCTTCATATCCTATTAAACCTACATGGTATGAAGATATAGCATGCCCTGCCTTATCAATCTGTTGCCATTCGCTATTGTCGTTGATAAAGTGAAACGAACTTTGCTCATAGTCCTTGTACCACAACTGGTACAACCCTGCTATGCTTGTTACATACAAACCCCCAATCCCAAGAGATACGTTTCGTAAAGTCTTCGTATTAAGGCTGTCACGAGTTGGCACCATGATATCACCAGGTTGAGCACTGCAATACCCAATACAAGCTATAAATATGGAAGCCAAAAAATGTTTAATGCCCATGAGTGTGAGGAACAATGAATGGTTCCAGTACTTTAAGTATTGCCTCTTTCTTCTTCGACAGCAGGTCGGGTGATTTAGCTTCAATGAGTAATCTCAACCAAGGTTCGGTATTCGAGGGACGGATGTTGAACCACCATTCATCAAACTCTATTCGGTAGCCATCGAAATCCAGTACTTTGATTGCTTTTTCGATGCTTTGCATCTCCTCGACGACAGCAGCAATAGCTTTTCCTTTTTCTTCCACATGAAGGTTTATCTCTCCGCTACCGTGGTATACTGATATCTTTGAGATGAATTGAGACAGGGTAATACCTTGTTTATTCGCTTTACTAATCTCCCCAAGTAGGATAAGTGCAGCCAGGTATGCTGAATCAGAATAATAGAAATCCCTGAAGTAGTAATGACCTGCCAGTTCACCGCCAAATAGGCCGTTTATTTCCCTCAGTTTTAATGCCGCATAAGCTCTGCCTACCCTCCATGTATGCATTTCAAAACCCAGAGACTCAACATATTCTGTTACTGATTTGGACGTCCTTATATCCTGAAGGCATTTTCCTGATTTACCCTGCGAAGAAAAGTAACCGGCCAATACAGCTATCATCATATCGGGTTGAATGAACTGACCTTTTTCATCAACGAACATCACACGGTCAGCATCACCATCAAATATTAACCCTGCATCACAACCCTGTTCAACCACAAGCTTGGACAAATCTCTTACATTTTCCTGTTCGAGGGGGTTAGGCTCATGGTTAGGGAAAGCACCATCAAGTGTATCGTAAAGATAGAGAGGGTTATCACCTAAGAGATCTTTTATAAGTAGCGACGACATTCCGTTGGAGCAATCAACTGCTATTTTTAAATCTGAAAGATCTGGAATGAAAGGTTTAAGAAAACTGAGGTATTCTGTTTTAAAATTGAAATCATGTAATTTGCCTTTACATGAAGAAGGCTTAATTTCTTCATTTTCAGCCAGGCTGAGAAGTTTACTCAGTCCTGTATCGTAACCAACGGGAAGAGCTTCTGCCCTGGAGATCTTAAGGCCATTGTATCTAGCCGGATTATGAGAAGCGGTTATCATAACAGAGGCTTTATAACCGAATTTAGCAGTTGCCCAGTAAATCATCGGGGTAGTCGAGAGTCCGCAAAAATCTACATCGGCACCGGCCTCAGTGATACCTTTTATTAGACTTCTTGATATAAGGGGAGAAGATTCCCTAACATCCATTCCTACAAGCACTTTATCTGCATTGAGTAATCGGGGGAGGAAGAAACCGATTTTATAGACATCATTTTCAGTAAAATCAACACCGAATATCCCACGTATATCATAGGCTTTAAAAGCATTTTTCATAGCAAAAATTTAGGCTGCTAATTTAAGATCTTTCTCTGGTTCAGTGCCTGTTGATATTTCCATGCATTTACATTATGCTCCTCAATAGTAGTGGCAAAAGAGTGGTATCCTGAGAAATCCTCGCGGGCACAGAAAAACATATAGTTGTGGTTTTCAGCATTAAGCACTGCATCGATAGATGACACTGAAGGCTGACAGATAGGACCCGGAGGCAGACCTTGATATTTGTAAGTATTGTAAGGTGAATCAATTTCTTTGTAAATATTAAGTACCCGCTTAATCTCAAAATTGCCATGAGCAAATACTAAGGTAGGATCGGCTTCTAAAAGCCAGCCTTTCTTGAGGCGGTTCAGATACACTCCAGCCACTCTGGCTTTTTCATCGTTCTTGTTTGTTTCTTTTTCAACGATGGAAGCAAGTGTAATCACCTGGTTCCTGTTAAAATTCAGATTTTTCATTAATTGTTCCCTGGAACTCCAGAATTTATCAGCCTCCGTTTTCATCCGTTTGAGAAAATCCCTGGCGGTAGTGTTCCAATAAAACTCATAAGTATTGGGAATTACAAGACTGAAAATTCCAAGCGGTGATGTGCCAAGTGAATCAAGAAAGGCAGTATCGCGCATTAAAGCGATCAATGAAAGTGAGTCTGCTTCGATCTGATTAGCAATACGGCCTGCCAATTGATCAGGGAACCTAACATTATTAAAAGTTACCTGTACAGGGTCTTGGTTGCCTGACCTGAGTTTATTTACAAGCTCCAGGTTATTCATATCGGCACTCAACAGGTAATGCCCCGGTTTCACTGACTGATCGTACTTCTTTAATTTAGAGATAAGTTCAAAATTCTCCCTATGGATTATTAACCCCTGGCTGTAAAGGAGTTCTTTGACATTGTCAAAGGTGCTTCCAGTAGGAATCATCAATGAGGCTTTTTTATCGTTAGTTACATAAACATTAGGAGCAAGCACTAACAGGTAGGCATAAAATATCCCTCCTGCAATAAGGAGGACAAGCAGCAACATCCAGAACCTGAAGCGCATACGTTTCGTGTTCTTCCTGCCTCCATACCTGGAATGATAGGTTTCTTTCATGAATGGTTGGTTATAAGTTGCATTAAATATTCATCGGTCCAGGCATCACCATCCCGGCACCACTCTTTACGAGTGCCTGTGACCTTAAAGCCACATTTGTTGAACAAATGTATATTAATTTCCCTATTTGTTGGAACATGACAATAAAGCTGATGCAAGAGAAGTGTTTTAAATGCATAATCAACCAGCAATTCAATAGCTTCCTGTGCATAGCCTTTGCCCCTGAATTCATCAGCAACAAGAATGCCAACTTCTGCTCTCTGGTGAAGTGGGTCGTAATCGAATAAATCAATTGTTCCCACTGTAACATCCGGATTATCAGTGAGAATGATCATTAAACGAAGTTGTTTGGAAGTAAAAATATCTCCTGAATTCAGGATGTACTGCTCAATCTCAAACCTTGAATAAGGTTTAATGGTGTTGCTAATCTTCCACACTTCCGGGTCATTTTCCCACAGATATAAGCGTTCGGCATCCCGGAATTCGAGTGCACGGAGACTGATATTTTTCCCAATCATGATGTGTTATAAATAGCAGATTGTAAATGATAACCCACCCCCTGAGGGTTAAGAACGCACTGCTTTAAAATAAATTAGTTTCCCCTGTAAAAACCAGCCTTGCAGGCCCTTTTAATCTTACATCACTGAAATATTCATCATTTATTTTTAAGGTTACTTCAAGCGAGCCGCCTTTAGTTTCCACTTTCCAAATGCAATCATAAGTGAGCGAACTGGCCACTAACGCAGCAGCAGTAACTCCGGTACCGCATGATAGTGTTTCACTTTCAACACCTTTTTCAAAAGTCCTTACATTGAGCATCCCCGGACTAAGACTAACCCAATTAACATTTACGCCATGTGGACTAAATCTGGCATCATGCCTGATTTGTGAACCTTCCTGCTGAATCTCAATATCTTTCAGATTATCAACGAATTTCACGAAATGATGTGTGCCTGTGTTAATATAGTAGCCATCTTCATGCTTAACCGGATAATCGGTATCAGTCATACTAACTTCAACTTCCCATTCTGACTCATAGGTTTTGGCCACATCTGCTTCATGAACACCGTCACCTGCCAGGAACTTTACTGTGGCAGGAACAATGCCAAGCATATGACAAAAAGCCACCGCACACCGCGCACCATTCCCGCACATGCTTGCCTTACTACCATCAGAATTATAGTAAATCATCTCAAAATCATACATTTCAGAAGGTACTACTATAATGATGCCATCAGCACCAATGCCAGTATGTCTGTTGCAAGCTTCTCTGATTCTGGTAGCTGTAAGCAGGGGATTGACAGTAAAGCCGTCAATCATTATAAAGTCATTGCCTGTTCCGTGGAATTTATAAAAGGGTATCATAAACTACAGGTTTTGACAAAATGGCACAAAGTCTGTTTATTTAGAACCCAAAGGTAAGAAAATTCCAGTCATTTAATTTGTAAAATAGTGTAAATACAGTATCTGTGTAACATTTCATGAAGATTATGTAATGGCTTAACAAAAATTAACAGGCAAAATGCAATATTGGTATCTAAATTGCATTGTAATATGCGGTAACAATTTATAGCAAATTACTCACGCTAAAACAAAGAAGCTTACTATGAAAAATTATTTCAAAAAAATCGGCACAGGAATACTTATCGCTGTCACAGGTGGTTTAATTGCCTTAGGAGCTGACAGGATTTTTGATGATAATAACACTAATGGATCTAAAGGTTTTGAAAACAGGATGCCTGCCTATTTAACCAGTGATCCGGTTTCATCACCGATGACACTTCCTGATTTCACTGTAGCTGCCGATCAGACAATACATGCAGTTGTTCACATAAAAACTACTTACAATAACCGGAGAAGCAGTGTTTATGACTATTTCTTTGATTTCAGGGATTTCTTCGAACAGGGTACTCCACAGCCAGCTATAGCATCAGGTTCGGGTGTCATAATTAGCTCTGACGGTTATGTTGTCACTAACAACCATGTGGTAAGTGAAGCTGACAAGGTAGAAGTTACACTCAACAATAAACGCACTTATGAAGCAGAAGTTGTAGGTACCGATCCATCAACGGATCTTGCCCTAATAAAGATTGATGTCAAAGAACTTCCATTTATGACATTTGGTAACTCTGATGAACTTAAAATTGGCGAATGGGTGCTGGCAGTTGGTAATCCCTTCAACCTTACTTCTACAGTAACAGCGGGAATTGTTAGTGCAAAAGCACGAAATATAAACATACTAGGTTCACCTGATGGTTCAACATCATCGATTGAATCATTCATTCAGACTGACGCTGCTGTTAATAGAGGTAACAGTGGAGGTGCTTTGGTAAATACCCGTGGTGAACTTATAGGTATTAATGCAGCTATTGCATCTGGAACAGGATATTATGCAGGATACTCTTTTGCAATTCCTTCTAACCTGGTGCGTAAAGTTACTGCCGATTTAAGGGATTATGGTACAGTACAACGTGCATACATAGGTGTTAACATTAGGGAAATTGATAATAACCTGGCAAAGGAAGCAGGAATGAACGACCTAAATGGAGTGTATGTGGCTGATGTAACCGATAATGGTGCTGCCAAAGAAGCTGGATTAAAATCAGGTGATGTTATTTTGAAAGTTGAAAATGTTTCCGTAAATTCACCTTCAGAACTGTTAGAAATCGTTGGTCAGCATAATCCGGGTGATAAGGTAGATCTGGTTGTCAGGAGAAACAATAAAGATATGAATTTCAACGTTGTACTGAAGAACCGTGAGGGATCAACATCACTTGCAAAGAGAGAGGAATTCAATGCTCAGTCATTACTCGGGGCCACTTTTAAACCCGTACCCGAAAAATTAAAGAGCGATCTTGGCATTGAAAACGGTATTCAGATTGCAGCACTTGCAAACGGCAAACTCAGGAGTGCCGGTATTAGAGAAGGATTTATCATTACACAGGTAGATGGCAAACCAATAAACAACGAAGCAGACTTATCAGCCGCACTTGCCAATAAAAAAGGTGGTGTACTGGTAGAGGGTATTTACCCTAACAGAACTCGTGCCTATTATGGATTTGGCCTCTGATGTGATAATTCGCTTTTGGAGGTATATATGAAAAAGCCTCTTCCTATGCATTTAAAGGATATTTGAACTTTAAATGACTGTTAACTGTTATTAAACAATCTATGAGTAATAGGGAAAATACTCTAAAAACCCCGAATTTATGAGACAACTAAAAATAATCAAATCTATTACTAACCGTGAAACTGCTTCTTTGGATAAATACCTGCAGGATATCGGAAAGGAAGAGTTGATCAGTGCGGAAGAAGAAGTGCTTTTAGCACAGCGAATCCGTCAGGGGGATCAGAAAGCGCTTGACAAATTATGCAAAGCTAACCTTCGCTTCGTTGTGTCGGTTGCCAAGCAATACCAAAATCAGGGTCTCAGTCTGCCTGACCTTATTAATGAGGGCAACTTGGGACTTATAAAAGCTGCTCAGCGTTTTGATGAAACCCGTGGATTTAAGTTTATATCTTATGCAGTATGGTGGATACGTCAGAGTATCCTTCAGGCGCTTGCCGAGCAATCACGTATTGTAAGGCTCCCGCTTAACCAGGTAGGTTCACTCAACAAGATTAAAAAAGAGTCGTCAAGACTCGAACAGAAATACGAGAGAACACCTTCAGCCGATGAGATAGCAGAGTCATTGGAGATACCGGAATACAAGATTGATGCTGCCCTTAAGATCTCTACCCGTTATATTTCCATGGATGCTCCTCTTTCTGAAGACGAAGACATGAAATTTATTGATGTCTTTATCGATGAAGATACCCCGGTTACAGATGCAGGACTTATGAGGGAATCACTGGCAAGGGAAATTCAACGTTCGCTTGCAACCCTTACGGAGAAAGAAAGAGATGTTGTTAACCTTTATTACGGAATAGGGATGAACCATGGTCTTACTCTTGAAGAGATCGGCGCAAAGTTCGACCTTACCCGTGAAAGGGTACGTCAGATTAAGGAAAAGGCAATCAGAAGACTTAAGCACACTTCAAGAAGTAAGTTACTTAAAACCTATCTCGGCCAGTAATAAGTTAATAGATAAAAAATATTAACAGGTAAAATACTATCCTTAAGTGATTGTCAGGCAACTTGTTATTAGATGATAAACTTAGGAAAAGGCAGCAAAAAGCTGTCTTTTTGTTTTTTTTATATTACCTTTTATAATTTTACGGATCTATTAATCTACTAATTAAACACTCTGTAATAGCTGCCATTGTATGAATTTTCAGTTAAGGATACTCATCGCAGAAGATAATATTCTGAATCAGAAGATTATCTCAATACTGCTACAGCGCCTTGGATGGCATTTCTGTATTGTCGATAATGGCCTTAAAGCTGTGAATGAATGTCGCGAAAACCAGTATGATGCAGTACTGATGGACATTGATATGCCAGTGATGAATGGTTGGGATGCCACTGTTCAAATAAAGCGAAATAAACCTGAAATACCTGTCATTGCACTTACGGCCTACAATGAAGAATCATTTAAAGAAAAAAGCTTTGCAGCAGGAATGGACTATTTTTTGGCAAAACCTTACAACCTAAATGACATTCAACGAACTGTTCTCAAAAGTATAGGGCGGGCAAGTTAATTTCTAAACATTTTCCTTAACTTTGTTGCGTATTTCCAACCGCCGTTTCCTGCAGGTGATTATTTTTTCATTGTTGTCAGTCAACCGGCTGTTTGTTGTGGTATTATTGATCTCATAAATAATGATGGAAAAGAAATCATCTCAGGCTTCGTCCACTAAGTACATATTTGTTACAGGAGGAGTAGCATCATCGCTTGGTAAGGGTATTATATCCGCATCACTTGCCAAACTTCTGCAGGCACGCGGTTATTCAGTCACTATCCAGAAACTTGATCCTTACATTAACATTGACCCCGGAACTCTTAATCCTTATGAACATGGTGAATGTTTCGTTACCAACGATGGTGCAGAAACCGACCTTGATCTTGGGCACTATGAGCGTTTCCTTAACGTGCCTACTTCTCAGGCGAATAATGTAACAACAGGGCGAATATACCAAACAGTTATCGAGAGGGAACGTAAAGGTGATTTCCTCGGAGCTACTGTTCAGGTAATCCCGCATATTACTGATGAAATCAAAAGAAGGATCAAATTGCTCGGCCAGACTGCGAATTTTGATTTTGTTATTACAGAAATTGGTGGAACTGTGGGCGACATCGAATCATTACCTTATATTGAAGCCGTTCGTCAGATGCGGTGGGAGATGGGTACTGATTGCGTGGTAGTTCACCTTACCCTCGTACCTTACCTGGCAGCAGCCGGTGAATTAAAAACTAAACCAACACAGCACTCCGTGAAAACTTTACTTGAACAGGGAGTGCAGCCTGATATCATAGTATGCCGCACTGAAAAGCACCTCAGTGAGAGTATGCGTAATAAAATTGCCCTTTTCTGCAACGTCAACCCAACCGCTGTTATTGAATCAATTGATGCAAGTACCATATACGAAGTTCCTCTTCTGATGAGAGAAGAAAAACTTGACGTAGAAATACTTGAAAAAGTTAGAATGCCCAAGGACACACAGCCAGATCTTACAAAATGGGAGGAGTTCGTTTTCAAGTTAAAACATCCTGATAAAGAAGTCACAATTGGTCTGATCGGTAAGTATGTTGAGCTCAAAGATGCTTATAAGTCAATCAATGAAGCTATTGTCCATGCCGGTGCAGCCAATAAGTGCAAGGTTAATGTAAGGGCAATCCATTCTGAAGGTATTAATAATGAAAACCTGTCTCAATTACACGGCCTGGACGGCCTCATAGTTGCCCCCGGCTTTGGTAACAGGGGTATTGAAGGGAAAATAGCAGCAATAAAGTATGCCCGTGAAAATAACATCCCTTTCCTGGGTATCTGCCTTGGAATGCAGTGTGCTGTTATTGAATTCGGCCGTCATGTGCTAAACCTGAAAGATGCCCATTCAACCGAAATGAATCCTGATACCCCTCATCCGGTAATCGATATCATGGAAGAGCAGAAAAAGATCTTTAACAAAGGTGGTACTATGCGTCTTGGCTCATACCCATGCAAGATCAATAAAAACACGAAGGTGTATGAAGCTTATTGTGAACAAGAAATAGAGGAGCGTCACAGGCACAGGTATGAATTTAACAACAAGTACCTTAAAATGTATACTGAGGCTGGGATGGTACCTGTAGGTATGAATGTGAAGAATAACCTTGTTGAAATAGTGGAACTGACAGGACACCCATGGTTTGTTGGTATTCAGTTCCACCCGGAATATAAGAGCACTGTAGCCCAACCACATCCGCTGTTTGTTGATTTTATTAAAGCTGCTATCGGATACAAGGGAAAGTAATACTGAAGCTGACAACAATCAGGCCTTTTATTAATGGGGATTTGCAGGAATATGGAATTGCAATGATCCTTTTAACTAATTTTGCGCCTCGTTAATCATTTCATAAAGAAACTAATGAATAGGAATACCTTAATAGGAATAGTACTGATCTTCGCTCTGATGATTGGCTACACCATGATGATGTCGCCATCAAAAGAGGAACTGGCAGAAAAAAAGAGAATTCAGGATTCAATCTATGCGGTGCAACAACAGCAGAAGTTTGACTCGGCTAACAGGGCAAAGTCAGCGCTTAATGCTGACACGACTGCCTTACCTGCAGCCACGGAACAACAGGTAGCAGATTCAAGCGTAAAGCAATCTCGTAATTATGAAAAATTCGGAGCTTTCGCTTCTGCTGCAGAGGGAAACAATGATGAATACGTAATTGAATCTGATCTCCTGAAACTTACTATTCTCAGTAAGGGAGGCCGTATTGGTAGTGTTGAATTAAAAAACTACAAAACATTTGATGGCAAACCGCTTATTCTTTTCAATAAGGACTCCTCTGATTTCAATATTGCTTTTTTTGCAGGTCTCAATACCATAAATACCAGCGAACTATATTTCAGGCCTTTCTTTCCGGGTAATGAAATTCCAGAGGGCAAACGTATGCAGGTAAGTGGCACTGATTCACTCCGTTTTGCCATGCGTCTTTATGCCAATGCAGCTGATACTGCATCTGCAGGCAGCACTTCCGGCCAGTATATTGAATTCCTTTACACTGTACTTGGCGATAATTACATGGTCGACTATAAGATCAACTTTGTGAATATGGATGGTGTAATAGCCAACAATACCAAGGATATCAATATCGACTGGTTATCAAGGCTTATCAGGCAGGAAAAGAACATAGAGAATGAGCGAAACACAACTACCGTATACTACCGCCATGCAGATGAGGAAGTTGATAACCTGAGTGAGCGTAAAGATGTAAATGAAAATATCCCAAGCCGTGTTAAATGGGTTTCTTACAGCCAGCAGTTCTTCTCTCAGACTCTTGTAGCGGATGGTCTATTCGAGAATGTTACCATTAAGAAAGAAATGGAAGGTGAGAATGAAAACAAGTACCTCCAGAGAATGGCGAGTACATTCTCCTTGCCCTTAAAATCACCCGACCAGCAAACCTATGACCTGGGTTTCTACTTCGGACCGAATAAATATAATATTCTCAACAAGTACGACCTTGATTTTGAAAGACAGATTCCACTTGGATGGGGATTTTTCCTTCTCCACTGGATCAACCGTGGTCCGGTTCTCTGGGTATTCAACTGGCTAGAGGGTTTCAACCTTAATTATGGAATCATAATCCTGATACTCACAATATTACTGAAGATAGTCCTGTTCCCGATTGCTTATAAAACCTATGTGTCATCTGCTAAGATGCGCCTCCTGAAACCCGAAATAGATGAGATAAACTCAAAATTTCCCAAATCGGAGGATGCCATGAAAAAGCAGCAGGCAACCATGGCATTGTACAAGAAGGCAGGTGTAAACCCTATGGCAGGCTGTGTGCCGATGTTGCTCCAATTGCCTATCCTCATCGCCATGTTCAGGTTCTTCCCCGCATCTATTGAGCTCAGGCAGGAAGCTTTCCTTTGGGCAAAAGACCTTTCAAGTTATGATTCAGTACTCGACCTTCCGTTTACAATTCCTTTCTATGGTGACCACGTAAGTTTGTTTACTTTACTTATGACCATCTCAACCATCATTTACACCAAGATCAACAACGACATGATGTCGACAGGCAACCAGTTGCCCGGAATGAAGACCATGATGTACCTGATGCCGATTATGTTCCTTGGCTTCTTTAACAGTTACTCAGCCGGATTGAGCTATTACTACCTGCTTGCAAACCTTATCACTTTTGCACAGATGTATGCCATCCGCAGTTTTGTAGACGAAAAGAAGTTACATGCACAGATCCAGGAAAACAAGAAAAAGCCTGTGAAGAAATCAAACTTCCAGAAGCGTCTTGAAGAAATGGCTAAACAGCAGCAGAAAAAGAGGTAATTTAATTGCAAATTAATAGGTTAGATATAGGTGGTGAAAAATAATTTACTACCTTTGCACCCCTGTTTTGCCGGCTCGCATGATAGTTTTAAGATGTGTAGTACCTGTCTGGCAGAACGTGTAATTAACTGAGTATTAACCCGGTTCCTTATGGAACCACAAAGAAAAATTAAATGACGAACAACGAATTGAACGTCAATGATGATGAATTATTAAACGCAGAACAAGCAGCAGAAGAACAGGTAAGCGACATCGACCAGCAAGCCGACATTTCTGCAGGCAAGAATTCTGAAACAGAGGTACAAACAACTTCAGCCGAAGAGACAGCTCCTGCTGTTGCTCTGGACGATGATGATGAACCTACTGTTGAAAAACTCAAAGCACCACTGGTAGAAAAAGTTTCATTAGAAAATTTCGATTGGGATGCTATCGGCAAGAAACATGAGAATTATTCAGCCGATGAAAGAAACAAACTTGAAGGTCTTTACGACAAAACCCTCAGCTCTATCGTTGAGCACGAGGTAATCGATGGTACTGTAGTAGCAATGAACAACCGCGAGGTTGTTGTAAACATCGGATTCAAATCAGATGGTGTTATCCCACAGTCAGAACTCAGGTACAATCCAAACCTCAAGGTTGGTGATACCATTGAAGTATATGTTGAAAGCCAGGAGGATATGGGCGGCCAGCTCCTTCTTTCACACAAAAAGGCACGTATCCTCCGTTCATGGGAGCGTGTAAACCAGGCTTTCGAAAAAGAAGAAATTATCAACGGTTATGTTAAATGCCGTACTAAAGGTGGTCTAATCGTTGACGTATTCGGTATTGAAGCCTTCTTACCGGGTTCACAGATCGACGTTAAACCTATCCGTGACTATGACATCTATGTCGACAAGGTTATGGAATTCAAGGTCGTGAAGATCAACCAGGAATATAAGAACGTTGTTGTTTCACACAAAGCTCTCATTGAAGACGAACTCGAGCACCAGAAAGCTGACATTATCAGCAAGCTCGAAAAAGGACAGATCCTTGAAGGTACTGTTAAGAATATCACCTCTTACGGTGTATTCGTTGACCTCGGTGGTGTTGACGGTCTCGTTCATATTACCGACCTGTCATGGGGACGCATCAATCATCCGGAAGAAATCGTACAACTCGACCAGAAGATCAGCGTTGTTATCCTCGACTTCGATGAAAATAAAAAACGTATTGCCCTTGGCCTCAAACAGCTTACTCCTCATCCATGGGATTCTCTGGATGAAAATATCAAAGTGGGCGACAGGGTTAAAGGCCGCGTAGTGGTTATTGCCGATTACGGTGCATTCATTGAAATAGCTCCGGGTGTTGAAGGCCTTATCCACGTATCTGAAATGTCATGGTCACAGCACCTCCGCACTGCTCAGGACTTCCTGAAGGTTGGTGATGAAGTAGAAGCTGTTATCCTGACCCTCGATCGCGAAGAGCGTAAGATGTCCCTCGGTATCAAACAGCTTATTCCTGATCCATGGACAAACATCCGCGAAAAATATCCTCTCAACAGCAAGCACATTGCTACCGTTCGTAACTTTACTAACTTCGGTATCTTCGTTGAACTTGAAGAAGGTGTTGACGGCTTAATCCACATCTCTGACCTGTCATGGTCAAAGAAAATCAAGCATCCTGCTGAATTTACCAAGATTGGTGAGAAGATCGATGTTATCGTTCTCGACGTTGATGTTGAAAACCGCAGGTTAAGCTTAGGCCACAAACAGCTTGAGGAAAACCCATGGGATGTATTTGAAAGTGTATTCTCTGTTGGTTCAGTTCACAAAGGAACTATTACAGGAACAAGCGATAAGGGTGTAGTTGTTGCTTTACCATACGGTGTTGAAGGATTTGCTCCTCAGCGTCATATTGTGAAGGAAGATAATACCCAGGCTAAGGTTGAAGAAACCCTCGAGTTTAAGGTTATCGAGTTCTCAAAAGAGAACAAGAAGATCATCCTTTCGCACTCACGTATTTTCCAGGATGCAGTAGCTGAGAAGAATAAAGAAGCCAATGCAGCCAAGGAAAGCGCTGAAACTACAACCAAGCGCGCCGTGAAGAAGCTGAAAGATAACCTCGAGAAAACAACTCTTGGTGACCTCGAAGCTCTTGCTAACCTGAAGTCCGACATGGAACAGTCAGAGAAAGCTGCTAAAAACAAAAAATCCGAATAATAAGACGGATATTAAGAATGATAAGAGGCTGTCTCAAAAGAGACGGCCTCTTTCTTTTATTATAATAGGGAACTTCTGGACCAACTGTGATACTACTTTTTTGTTAACCTATAACAGATGCAGGTTTTTATGCTAAATTGCAGGGTGTATCTGGTTACAGAAGTTTAAACATAATAACCTGACATGAAGGAATTTTCAGTTACTGTACTTGGAAGCAGCGCTGCAATTGCTACACACGACCGTAACCTTACTTCTCACCTTGTAAATCACTGCCAGCGGCTGTTCCTTATCGACTGCGGCGAGGGCACTCAATTCCGCCTGCGGGAGCTGAAAGTTAGGAGTAACCGCATTAGGCATATCTTTATCAGTCACCTGCATGGCGACCATTTCTTCGGATTAATAGGCCTTATCTCAACTATGCACCTTCTCCGGCGTACAGAAGAATTAACTATATACGGACCTCCAATGCTGAAAGAAATAATTGAACTTCAGCTCGAAGCATCACAAACACAGGTATTTTATCCGTTAACATTCAAGACTACCCAGGCTGTGTATGAAGAAGAAATTTATGAAGACGGTAAACTTGCTGTAACCTCTTTCCCGCTTACACACCGCATTGCAACAACCGGTTTCATATTCAGGGAGAAAGAAATGCCACGCCATATTAATAAGCAAGCCTGCGATCGTTATGGTGTGAAGATAGTGCAATATGAATCACTAAGGACTGGACTGGATTTTATTGCCGATGATGGTGAAATAATTCCAAATTCAGAACTTACAACACCTCCTGATTATCCGAGATCCTATGCCTACTGTTCTGACACTGCTTATAAAGAAGACATTGTACCAGCCATCGCCGGTTGCGACCTTTTATACCATGAATCAACCTTTGCCGGTGATTTAACTGAGGCAGCTGCCGAAAAACAGCATTCCACTAATGTGCAGGCAGCTACAATTGCAAAACTCGCCGGTGCAAAAAAACTAATGCTTGGCCACTTTTCCGCACGCTATGAGGATCTCGAACCGCTCCTCACTGAAGCAAAAGAAGTATTTCCTGAGACAATCCTTGCAGAAGAAGGAAGGACAGTTTACATTGGTTCTCCCTCTATGGATTAACAAATACAAGTATAGCTAATCAAAAATACAGGTTTGCTCAGTTAACTGGCAACTGATTCCTTATATAGTAAGCCCGAGAATAGTTTGATAAGAGTTTTCTTATCGTAAGGCTTTGCCACATAATGCGTACAACCGTTGGAGAGAAGTTTTTCACGGTCACCCTGCATAGTATAACCTGTAACAGCTATGATGGGCACATTCCTGTAATGCTCAATTTCTCTTATCTCATTGGCAATATGTATACCATTCGGACCGGCACCAAGGTTGATGTCCATTAGAATGGCATCATACTTTTTCGATCTTATCTTACTCATGGCAATGTAGCCATTCTCAGCCATCTCAATATTGCATATTTCTCTCAGGTACAGGGCAGCAAGGCGGCGGTTAATTTCATTATCTTCAACAATAAGCACCTCAGGAACATTCCCACGGCCAAGGCGCACAGTGCTGATAGGCTCGGCCTTCTCCTCTGGCGATGGTACTTCTTCAGTAAACAGTCCCGCTGACGGTAACGATACGAAGAAGTCGGAACCTTTATCCGGCACACTCTCTACCCATACCTTAGCTTTGATTAGCTTGGCAATCTTCATCACCAAAGAGAGGCCAAGCCCGCTGCCTTCAAAGGTACGGGACAGTCCTTCGCTCACCTGCCTGAACTCTTCAAAGATGAGCTTGTGGTGCTGGGGTGCAATGCCAATACCCGTATCACTAATTTTGATAACAACATTTGTATTATCCCGCAATCCTGCATAGGCACTGATTGAAATCCCACCATCGATTGTGAATTTAATGGCATTGTCAACCAGGTGATGCAGCAACTGGCCAAGCAGTTTATCATCGGCTATAACATTGATGTTGGGTGGCAGGGCTGTCCTGATGTATAATCCCTTATCGCTGGCAATAGTATAGGCATTCCTCAGCAGGCCCATAAACGTATTCTTAACGTTTACTGTTCGCAGGTTAAGATTAGTGCGGTTCGATTCTATAGCCGACAAATCCATGATGGAATTAAGGGTTGTCATGAGCCTGTTGGCCGACTTATAGATCGTGGAAGCCATGTTTTTCAGGCGGTTATCCTCTAACTCATCATGAAGTATTTCAGAAAAGCCAAGAATACCGGTCATTGGCGTTCTCAGTTCATGGCTCATATTGGCAAGTAATGACGACTTCAGCCTGCTTGACTCTTCAGCCTCATTTTTAGCTTTTATAAGGGCTTCTTCGGCAATAGTGCGCTCTTCATCAGCCTGTTTTATATATGACCGTATTGAATCAGAAAGTATGCTGTTAAACAACTCCGCCTGGTTAAAGACAATGTTGTATTTATTGAGGAAATCGCGCTGGCTTTCCTGGTTTTCACCGGTAAGTTGCAAAATATAAATGTTTACAATCTTCTTCCCCGGAAGGTACATCCTGACACCTGCGATATCGTGGCCACAACGGCACTTCCGGTGGAGATGAACACCATTGCCCGGTTTTTCGGTATTCATTTCCCTCATGGTTTTCTCGCAGCAGCCCCATATTTTAGGCTGTCCGTTAGAACTATCAGTGTATGGGTGAACCAGATATGGCTCTGTGATGTAGTTACCAAAATTATCAGTAACCACAACAGATACATTAAGCGAACTTCCGAAATTTAACTGTATGTTTTTGATGGCCTCGGGCTGTAGTACTCCACTCTCCGCCGCTGTCATCTTTTGATCCTGAGAGGTATTAACCATCTGTTAATTACTGATATCCGGGTTATTAATATGATAGATTTCAGTAAAGTTATGAAATATTAAAAAGCCATAGAGGTGGCATCGGAATATTTAAAAACAATTTTATGTTAATAAGTCTGCTATTACTAAATAGCTCCAAGAGCAATTGCAATAAATGCAGGTCCGTTCATTCCTCCATGCATTAGCACTCCAACCCACGAGTTTTTTGTCTTCTGTACAATAAACGACTGAATGTAAATGAGCGGTAACAGGGTAATAAGCAGTGTAAGTCCGAAGGCAATATGGAAAAGTGCCCATCCGGTGCCATGCACTAGCCAGGTATATTTGCCAAAAGCCAGTTCCTGTCGGGGTAACATAACACCTCGCCAGAGTATTTCTTCACCCATGATATTCAATACCCAATATGGTGCCCATACTAACAGAAGCCAATACCGTCCTTCATTTAATGGTTCAAATGCCATAAATGGAGGTGAGTGGTCGAACTTGCCAATAATGTGCTCAAGAAGTTGCATTATAAGCATACTTAAAACACCAACAACAATAAAGCCTGCAAGTGTCCATATAAGATCACTGCGGCTAATTCGCCTGAATCTTAAGCGCTCTTTCCAAGAGGAAAGGTTTATCCTGTAACCTTCTGCTTTCAGTATTAAGTATGCAGTTATAAGGAGCGGGGTAAATATGCAGAGGCCACCTACTATAAACCAGAATAGAATAGTTTCCTGGCCTGTTTCCCTGCTTAGTAAGGGTATCAGCCACGAAGTCATGATATACATGAGCAATGCAGCAGAAAGATAGATCGCAAATGAACCTGCAAGGCCAAGTTGTCTGAGTTTCATTATATCACCGGTTAGTTTCAACCAGCACTTTTATTCCTTCACTATATGGGGTAGGCTGGTAATTGAACCTCTTTTCGAATTTACTACTGTCGAATACATAGTCTCTGTCGTACTGATAAGTCATTTCAACCATCTCTTTCATAATAGGAATGAATAGGCCAAGCAACCTTACCATATATTTCGGAGCAGCCATATACTTAGGCTTTACGCCGAAGCCGGCAGCAATCTGTTCTATCCATTGTTTCCCGGTTGGTGGATCAGGTGCAGTGGGAACATGCCATACCTGGTTATAGGCATCGGGGGTATTGCCAAGCAGGGCAGTGGCAAAACCGGCATCAGGAGTGTAGGTGAATGAGTGTTTGTAGTTCACTGAGCCCATCCAGTTGGCGGTCTTTCCGTTTTTAAGCGGATTAACTACTGTCTGCCATAACATACTCACATTAATATTTCCCGGTCCATAGAAGTCAGCACAGCGGGCAATTAGTGCGGTTAGTGTTCCTTTATTTATTTCATCAAAGATCATCCTGTTCAGCTCAGCCCTGACCTTTCCCTTTACACTGGGTGGGTTTACAGGATTATCTTCTGTCATGAGGGCAAGTGAGTCCTTATCGTACATATACATATTGTCGAAGAATACAAGCTTAGCTTTATGGGCTATACATGCATTGATGACATTCGACATTACAACCGGCCACTGAGTGGTCCAAATCTTCCTGTTATACTCCAGTCCTGCAGTAAGAAACACAACTTCTGAGCCTTCGGTTGCTTTCATTACCTCATCCGCATTGAGCAGGTCAGCTTTCAGCAATTGATCTGAAGGATTTACTTTTTTAGGGTTACGACTTACAAGCCTGATATCAGTTGTAAAATTCACAAGGTTTTTAGCCAGTTCAGTGCCTATAGCGCCACCAGCTCCGAGGATTGTTTGCATGTTGCTTATATTTCTACTTTACTACAGTTGTACTCAACATTCTTTAACTCAAACTGACCGTAGATAAGGTCGCCTTCAGGGTATTTGTATATGGCATCACCGTGTCCTGAAAGTTTAATTCCATTAAAGTCGCTGTAATCTCTCATGGGTGTATACCATGGTAGCCTTCGCATACCTTCATTTTCATCCGCTGCATATCTGTCGTCTGATTCAAAGTTTATAAGCTGGCCTTCATCATTAAATGTAAGCACCGCTGAGATGGTAATATTGTTATTTGTAAACTTTGCCTTGACCTTATTACCCTCTGGTTCTGACCATTCTATCCTTTTGTCGATGAGTGTGGCCGGAGCAAGCACGCACATATCGTTAAAAAAAGTCACAGTTTCAGCAATGCCCATTTTTTCGCCTTCCTGATATTGTACCGGTATAAGCGATAATAAGCGGATATCCATGTTAGCTGTACCATTTTTGAAAGAATGGAAGCCACTTACCGGCAGATGCATCATGGTTGCATCCATGAAAAAGAGCCTTACAGGCACATCCATGAAATTATACTGAACAGAATGCAGGGGCATCCATGGCGATTCTTCATTTTTCCTTATCTGGCCTGTAAACTCTACCCTGAAACTCTTAACCTTGGGTTTTCCAAGTGCACCGGAATATATAATATAACGTTGAACGGGCGCCGGCAGTGCGCTGATATCAGATTCTGTGAGGACATCAGTGGGGGTGATTACGGATGAGTGTATACCTTCATTTACTTCTTTGAAGAAAGAGTTCCTGAAATGCCATGCTCCATAATCAATAATGATTACCAGGAGCACAACAATATTTACAATGGTTCCGAATTTTGAGTCATCCCATGTCCTGATGATCACGTATTGCGACAGAACCACAGCTATTGCTCCAAAGATCCACCATTCTTTGTAGTTATAGAAAAACATACCGGCCACAATAGCAAACAGTATAAATGCTGCAAGCCACAGTAATCCCATAGGCTTTGATATAGGAATTGTAAATCCCTTACCTTCCATAAATGCAAATGCCCTCAGGAATCCTATAAGGTGAATAAGGCCATGAATAGCTAAAAGTATAGTAAAGAAGGTTCTCATATGAGTAGTAATTAGTAAAAGTCTATAAACAAAGTTAAGATTTTTCACTGAAGCTAACAGCTAAAAGCTTAAAACCAAAAACTAATAGCTAACAGCCAACAGCTAATAGCTAACTGCTTATTTCATAATATCCCTGATAACTTCAGCCGCGCAATAACATCCGAACATTGCTGGCATGTAGGAAATAGTTCCAACGGTTGATTTTTTATTAAGTTCTCCCTGTAAAAGCGCAACAGATTCACGCGATACAACCTCGGGAGAGTAAACAGCCTTGAAACCTTTCCAGATACCGAGTTTGTGTAGTCGCTTGCGCATATAGTACGCAAGTTTACAGTTATAGGTATCGTCGATATCGCTTACGCGGATTTGCGATGGGTCAAATTTACCGCCTGCGCCCATGGAACTTACCAAAGGCATACCCAGCCGCATGGTATGATAGATAAGATAAACCTTGGGTGAAAGTGTATCTATGGCATCAATTACATAATCATAACCATTCTCAAGGATTTCGATCATGCGCTGGTCCTTGATATATTCCTGAATTATGGTGAGATTTATTTCAGGATTAATATCCCTTAGCCTGTTGCCAACTACTACTGCTTTATACTCGTCGATAGTGCTTACAAGTGCCGGTAACTGCCTGTTACGGTTTGAGTTATGCACTGTATCACCGTCAACAATTGTAATGCTTCCAATACCTGCTCTTGCGAGTTGCTCTGCAGCGTAGGACCCTACACCTCCCACACCGCAAACCAGTACATGTGCTTTTGCCAATTTAGTAATCCGTTCTTCGCCGGCGAGTAATAAGGTTCTTTCCTGCCAATCGGGTATCTGCATGAGTTATTCTGTCATTAATATATTGCCTGCCAGAGAATATCAATAGGGTGAAGGGCGGTTTTTCCTGTACCATCTTTTATCTGATGCCGGCAACTCGTTCCAGGCGCAGCAATGATAGTTTCAGGACCCGCTTTACGGACGTCGGGAAATAGCACAAGTTCACCAATCTTCATTGAAACATCGTAATGTTCTTTTTCATAACCAAAGGAACCGGCCATCCCGCAGCATCCGGACTTAATTTCTTCTACTTTATAACCTTTTGGCAGTGAAAGCATCTGTTTAGTGGATGCGGTTGACGCAAGTGCTTTCTGATGACAATGGCCATGAAGTCTAATATTCTTATCGCTACCGTGGAATTGTTCCTTTTTTATCCTCCCTGCATTTACTTCCCGCATTATGAAATCGTCAAAAAGGTAAGTATGGGGTGCCAGTGACTGTGCCTTCAGTTTTGTTTCACCTCTTGTAAGGTCGATGTACTCATCCCTGAAAGTAAGGATGGCTGATGGTTCAATACCGACCAGGGGAGTATCATCAGTAATCAGTGGCGACAACACTTCAACATTCTCATTGGCGAGCTTCTGAGCTTTACGCAGAAGTCCTTTACTTAGAAAAGTGCGGCCGCTTTCTTTGTGATCCGGTATTTCTACCCGGTAGCCCAATTTGTTCAGCACCTGTATGGCCCTGATACCCGTGGATACATCATTATAATTGGTAAACTCATCCGCAAACAGATATATTATCGGAACATCAACCGGTTGTTTGTCTTTATTCCGCTTATGCCATTGCTTCAGGGTTTCCTTGTGTAACAGGGGTATCGACCTTTCTTGGGCAAAACCTATCACAGATTTAACCATATCAGAGATGGCTTTGCTGCTGAGCATAGCATTGTAGATCCACGGTACAATACTGCCCAACTTGTTGAAGGTGGTGATGTTGCCCACAAGCCACGACCTGAGCGGTGTTCCGTTAGCATCATAGTAATGCTGCAGGAATTCGGCCTTGTACTTTGCCATGTCAACATTCGACGGACATTCAGCCTTGCAGCCTTTACAGGAGATGCAGAGGTCCATCACCTCCAGTATCTCTTTATGGTCGAACGGATTCTTTTTGTTACTGCGGGTAAGCATTTCACGCAATATGTTTGCTCTGGCACGTGTTGTATCCTTCTCATTCCTTGTAGCCTGGTAGCTTGGACACATGGTTCCGGCGAACTTCTCACTCTTACGGCAATCACCTGAACCGTTACACTGTTCGGCAGCCCGTACAATGCCCATAGTATCCGAGAAATCAAAAACAGTATCTGTTTCTCTCGTTACTTGTCCCGCATCATACCTCAGGCTGGTATTCATAACCGGGGTATCGGTGATTTTACCGGGATTGAATATCCCTTCAGGATCAAAAGAGTGCTTTATTTGCTGGAGTAAGCTATAAACATGGTCGCCAAGCATTAAAGGAATAAATTCACCTCTCAGACGACCATCGCCATGTTCTCCGCTCAATGAACCCCTGTATTTTTTCACAAGTTTTGCCGTTTCAAGGGCTACAGTATGGAACAGCTCAACATCAGCAGGGTCTTTAAGGTCAAGCACCGGGCGAAGGTGAAGTTCACCGGTGGCAATATGGGCATAGTATACACACTCAAGGTTGAGTGTACGCAACATGGCCGCAAAATCATCCATATATGCAGGAAGGTACTCCGGCAATACAGCTGTATCTTCAATAACGGCAACTGGTTTCTTGTCACCCCTGATATTTGACAACAAACCAAGTCCTGCTTTTCTCAGAGCCCAGACTTTGTTTATATCATTACCATAAATTACAGGGAAATGATAACCGTAGCCATTGGCACGCATATCTTGTTCAAGTTCAAAAGTGGCAGCTTCGATCTCCTGTGTTGAGTTGAATGCAAACTCAACAACAAGTATGGCAGCAGGTTCACCACTGATGAAAAACCTGTTCTTACTTTGTTCAATATTCTCTTTAGTACGCTCAAGAATAAAGTGGTCGATCAGTTCAATGGCTACAGGTTTATGCCCGAGCGCCACAAGATTAGCCTTAAAAGCTTCCTCAAGTGATGAGCAGTGTATACATAGAAGTGCTTTCTCCTTTGGAGGTAATGGTACAAGGTTTAGCTTTATCTCTGTAGAAAAAGCAAGCGTTCCTTCAGAGCCTGCCAGCAGTTTGCAGAAGTTAAATGCTTCCTGATTATCAGGATCTGTCCCCTCTAGCAAAAGGTCAAGCGCATATCCGGTATTACGCCTTTCCAGCCGGGGATCCGGGTAGTTGTTCCTAATTTCTAAGCGGTTCTTTTCATCACTTAGAATATCGTTAATCTTCCTGTAGATATCTCCTTCAAGGTCCTGAAGCAGGGTTTTATTTCTGAACTCTTCCTTTGTAAGGGGTTTAAAAGTAACTTTAGTAGTATCGCTTAACAAGGCTGTGATCTCAAGGGTATGGTCGCGTGTGCTTCCATATACTAACGAATGTGAGCCACAGGCATTATTACCAACCATACCACCGATCATACAACGGTTTGAGGTACTGGTTTCAGGACCAAAGAACAGTGAGTAGGGAAGGAGTGCTTTGTTCAGTTCATCAAGGACTACGCCCGGCTGCACTATTACCCAGTGTTCTTCGGGGTTAATCTCCATAATGCGGTTCATGTACCTTGACACATCAGCCACTATTCCATTACCTACCACCTGTCCGGCGAGTGAAGTACCAGCAGTGCGGGGGATGATTGGAACTTTCATTTTCCTGGCAAAGCTGATCAGGCTGACAATATCATGCTCATCCTTAGGCATAACCACTGCAAGGGGCATCTCACGGTAAGCCGATGCATCAGTTGCATACAATATACGCATTGTGTCGCCCGTATAAAGGTCGCCCTTGAGCTTATTACGAAGTTCATTCCACTTATTTACTGGTATCACTGCTGGCATAATTAACCGAAGCCTTATTAGAGTTACATAGTAAAGAGTTACAAAGTTAGCATATTAAGCGTTGCAACAGAAAAACCGCATCTCCTGAAGAAGATGCGGTTACATTCTTATTAAACCTATGGTATGTTTATTTCTCCTGATAAAAGTTTGTGCTTTCGAATATTTTATCAGCTGACTTGGCTATAAAGCCGGAGTAAAGTTTGCCGTCGGTGTCAGGATACCTTTTAGCAAATTCATAATAGCAGGAAGGAATTTCATAGGTGCCTTCAATGAACTGAACGGGTAACTTGCCTGCCATTGTGCTTGATTGTTCCAGCAATTCCTCAGGTGTTCCTTTAACACGGCCGCCCGAATCGTTGATCCTGAAGCCATTCTTTTCCACAAACTGGTTAACATCTTCTACACTGGTATATTTCTTTAAACCATTGATACTTACCGTGAAATGATTGGCCCTGAAACCATATACATAAACCCATGCGGCGTATTCTGATTCTTCCCTGAGTTTAAGGTATGTTTCATAAGAGGGAGTCCCCCAAAGAGTGCCTTTAAATATCAACTCACCCTTTCCATGAAGTTCGGAAGGAATCTGGTTGAGAATGTCCTTTATGGTTTCCTGAAGAAACGGTGAGAATTCTTCAGTGCGCAATTCTGAGATAAATACCCTTGGTGCATCCCTGAATTCCTTGTGTTCATAATGACGTGCATTTAGTTTCTTATCCTCAAAATTGTAAGAGCCTTTATACTCATAACCGGCCTCAATGAACTCCTGTGCCATCACATCAATGTTTACCCTGGGGTCGTTGAAAGTACGGAATGCGATATGGTCGTTTAACACCTCTTCACCCTCATTGATGAAAAGATCGTAAACCTTCTTGGCTGAAGGGTTCTGTGTAATATAATCCGACCACAGTTTATCAAAGATATCTTGTGCTTGCTTCATGTTGTTTAATATTTGTCAGATTACAACATTTCTGTTATGCAAATGTTCAGGGGTGCCGGTACTCAGCATAGTATGCAGTAATCGGGTAATTGTTTCATCAGAATAATGGCCGTGAAGCTTTTCTTTTAAATGACCTTCTTCAAGCCTAGCCCCTCTAAGATCATCTATCATTTGAAGGATTTCTGAAGGTGCAGAATTATTTTCACTAATGTGTAATCCAACAATTATTCCTGCTTTCACGGAAACATTTACAGGGCAATCTATCCCTTTATAAGAAATAGTTGTATCAAAACTGAAGTCAGGAGAGTACCCGAAATTCCATTCCCATTTCGTATATTTTGAATCTTTGAGTTTATTGATTTCAATAATCTCTGATGTCTTTAAATTCTGGAAATAAGCATCAACATTATGACTGGTAATCTCATGCATGAGCAATTCGGTAAAATGCTGTATAGTCCGGATTTCAGGTATAAATGAAGAGAGGTTGGTAACATTTGCCCTCACTGATTTAACTGCTTTATCATGATACCTTATCTTTGATGGCATGATCGATTCTTCGAGCACATTAAGATCACTGTTGTATAATAATGTACCATGATGCAGCACTCTGTTTTTGTATACATGCTCAGCATTACCTGAAATTTTCTTTCCGTTGATGTACATACTGTTCCTTGGGCCAACGGCAACTTTCAGTCCCATTGCATGAAGTGCTTGCACCATTGGTGTCGTAAACCTGTTAAATTCTACAGGATGCTGGCCACGGACATGTGTAATAAAAGTAAAGTTCAGATTACCATGGTCATGGTAAACGGTTCCCCCTCCTGAAATACGCCGTATGACCGGAATATTGTTGCTACTTACAAAATCGTGGTTTATCTCAGCAAAAGCATTCTGGTGTTTTCCAATAATAACCGATGGATCATTACGCCATAGCATGAAGGTATCTTCAGTACTATTTTTGAATAAATACTCTTCAGCTGCAATATTGAAATATGGATCTGTTTCTGCACGCAGGATGCAACGCATAAAATATCATATGAGGTTACTAATAACATATAACGCTTTAAAAAGTTCATGAAGCCGGGCCCGGATAATAAACCGGTGCTTCAGGTCCTAAAGGAAGACCTGCAAGAACCCAGATTATAAGCAATATGGTCCATACTATAGTGAAGAAAATGGTATAAGGTATCATAGTGGCAATAAGAGTACCAAGTCCAGTATTCTTCTGATACTTTTCAAAGTATATGATAATCAGAGCGAAGAAACTCATCATCGGAGAGATAATGTTTGTGACTGAATCTCCTACCCTGAAAATAACCTGCGAAAGTTCGGGTGAATATCCCAGTAACATGAACATGGGAATAAATACAGGTCCCATAATTGCCCATTTCGCCGAGGCACTTCCCATAAACAGATTGATAAATCCTGTAAGCAGTACAAACAATATGATCAATGATACGACACTTAAGTTTGCACTTTGAAGGAAGTTTGCACCATTGATTGCCAAAACCAATCCCAGGTTGCTCCATTTAAAATATGCAACAAACTGGGCGGCAAAGAATACAAGCACGAGAAAGGATGCCAGTGATTTGAAGCTTTCTGTCATTCCTTTCATCACATCATTATCACTTTTAAACTTTCCGGTTACCGCACCATATACAATTCCAAGTGATGCAGCTCCCAGGAAGAGGAAAGCAATAAAGCCCTTTATTAGTGGAGAATGCAGTATTGAATTGTCAGCTCCCCGAAGAAATCCATGATCAGGAATCAACCCGGCAAGTATAATAATAGTCCATGCTAAAGCAGCCACACCTGTCCACTTGAGGCCTTTTCTTTCCTGTGGGGATAAAGCTTTCAGCTCTTCCGCCTCAACCTCACCAGTGTACTTTCCGAGGCGTGGCTCTACAATACGTTCAGTAACCCATGTTCCGAGTAAAGCCAGTATAAGGGTTGAAGCTGCCATAAAATAGTAGTTGGCTGTAGGTAGTACATAATAATCAGGGTCAATAATCCTGGCGGCTTCGGTTGATAAACCGGCTAATAATGGATCTATCGTACCTATGAACAGGTTTGCACTGAAACCTCCTGATACTCCCGCAAAGGCAGCAGCCATCCCTGCAACAGGGTGCCTGCCCACCGAATGAAAGATCACACCTGCCAACGGTATAACAAGGATATATCCGATATCGCTGGCAGCATTTGATAAAATACCGGTGAAAACAATCATAAAAGTGAGGATTCTGGCCGGTGATTTTAAAACTAACGTGCGGATTACTGCACTTATCAGTCCGCTGCTTTCTGCTATACCAATACCCAGTATTGCCACCATCACTATTCCCAGAGGTGCAAAGCTCACGTAATTCTCAACCATTTCAAGGATTATCCGGTGGAAACCCTCAGTTGATAACAGGTTGCTGACTGATATCATCTCTTTTGTCACCGGATGCAAAGCATGCCAATGAAGAGCGTATCCAATAAGCGACAGGATTAACACTATCACAGCAAATGAAGCAAACAGGCTTGCAGGATGAGGCAGCAAATTACCACCCTTTTCTATAAGGGCAAGAAATCGTGATAAGAATTTATTTCCTTCTTTCATATCATGGTTCAGGTTAAAATAAAAATCCCCGCAAAGGATATATAAACAACATTGCGGGGATTGAGTTATGAAAAATTAAATATTTTATTGTGGACTGATTGTCTTACCACCTTCATTTACAGCTTTAGCAGTCCATTGAGGCAGAATAGTTGTCATAAATTCTTTCTTGCTTTTATGAAGCGCTTCCATATCAAGTCCAATGAATGCCTGAGCTTTTTCCTTTGTTGATATATCAGGAAGAGTGATAGGGGTCTTTACATTATGTGCTATCAGAATTGAATTAAGCAATATCCTGGCTTCCTGTGCTTTGTCGATAGATGTGCCAAGTATTCTTAAACATTCTGTAGGGGCATGGAAGCCTGTTGAGTTACTGGCTACTACATAGTCCCATCTCCATTGTGACTGCCTTATCAGCTGAAGTACCGGTGCCATTTCCTGTTCTGTAGCTCCGTTATCCCAGGCAGTTTTTGCTTCAATATGTACCCGAGCGAGATGTTTTTCAGCAATCCTGCGCAATTCATATATCTTATCCTGACGCTCATACACATCTTTCAGAAGTTCTGCTTCACTAACACGGTGGCAAACCAGACATGAACCTGAAATATTGGCCAATGGACTTTGTATTTTATGGTCAGTAAACTTCATTCCACCATCACGTTTGTAAGGCATATGGCAATCGGCACATGCTACTCCACGGTCATGATGCACTCCCATTGTGTATTGCTCGTAGTCAGGATGTTGTGCTTTTATTATCGGTGCTTTGCTCAACGCATGAACAAAGTCTACATGTTTAACACTGTCGTAGTAGGTTTCCATCGCTTCAGCACCCATTCCTTTATCCCATGGGAAAGTAAGGTACTTGCCTTCGCCTTTAAAATAGTACTCAACATGGCACTGGGCACAAACAAGTGAGCGCATTTCCTGGTGAGTAGCCTTGTTGATGTCTTTACCCTGCCTTTGGTATGCTTCTATTAATGCCGGCCTGGTAATACGGAGGTTCATTGTCTTTGGGTCATGGCAATCCTGGCAGCCAATGTTGTTTACCACTTCATGACCAAGGTCTTTCCATTTGCCGCTATAGAACTGCTCAACACCCATCTTATTCATGAGCCTTGGTACGTCAGTGCTCTTGCAAGTCCAGCAGGTAGCAGGTTGCGGAACATCTGTTCTGAGGGTTTCCCTGATATCGTTTATAGCATAGTAGTGGCCCCTTGATTGTTTGTATTCTCTTGAGAAAGCATAACCGGCCCAGAGAACAACCATTTCCGGCTGCTCGCTCAGGGCATCACGTGTAGCGCTGCCTCCATACTTGCTCATAAAACTTGTGTCGAGCGTGTTTACGTATGTTTCATACTCTCTGGGGAAGTTCTCCCCCCAGATCTCATTCCTCGGTTCAAAATCAGGTATCTCCCTTACTGTCTGGAAATACACTTTTGATTCGCTCCTTCTTTCAATGATTGATGATGCAAAGAGTCCGAGGATAAACACTACTACTACGGTCGCAAGAAATATAAGCCAGGCTACCCATGGTTTCTTTCTTGTAATTTCTGATACTGGTTCCATATCGTTATAGTTTGTATTGGTGGTTGAATTGATTTTGCTGTGTGTTATTCATTCATCATTTTCTTTACCCAGTCAGGCACTATTGATTCCATGCGGGGTACGAGGGCATGTGGTGCTGAAGCAAGACTGTTAACAGTGCCATGCGGAGTTTCACGGTGGCAATCCCAGCAGCGGAATCCCATTCCTTCCTTATGATTGTCGCCGGTTACCTGTACAAGGCTAACATAGCTTATAAGATCTTTATGGCATCTGATGCAATTCTCCTGAACAACATTGATACCTGCCTGCTTTATCTGTATAACCTGAGGCTCAGCCCGTGCAGTAAAAATTGTGGCGTGTCGTAATCCGTCCATTGCTTTGAAATAGTACTTCCTGAAGATATTGTCATGTGGCACATGACAATCTGTGCACGTTGCAGTTTCTTTATGACTGCTGTGCATCCAGGTGGCATACTGGGGGTACATTACATGACAGTTGATACATGTTTTAGGGTCGTCAGACAAATAGGAGTGGGCTCTTGAGGTATATACCAGAAGTATGATGATACCAACAATAGTTCCTGAAAGAATAATTGCAGGCATACGCCAGTTGTCAGGTGGACCAAGAAATCTGATTATCTTTCTCATAGGGATTGTGTTATGTGTTACTGGCTGTTCGTCAAATATATGAAAGAAACTGTATTGTGTCAAGTAAAATTTTAGTGGATTATCAGGAGTTTTCGGTATTCAACAATATTATCATCAGCGATTATCCTAAGAATATAGATGCCAGCAAGGTAGTCGTTCACATCAATTACTTTTTGTCCGTAATTTCCTTCTACCGATATTGTTCTGACTGGCCGGCCTGAGAGATCGCTTATTTCAATATACCCATTAGTGAAGCCTGATTCATAGCTGTAATCAACTATAAGAAAGTCGTTTGCCGGCTGTGGATAAATATTAAAGTTGCTGCCAATGATATTGACTTCAGGTATCTGGTAAATTGGTGGCGAAGGTGTTACTGTAGGGAAGATATAAGGTTCTGTGTAACTACCATCGCCATACTGCTTCAATAGGTTTTCTGCATAAATGAATGTCTGCGGGCTATCATGCAACAGGTCAATTATACTTAGCTGGGCAGTTGTTAGCGTATCGGCAGCTTCAGTTCTTAGTTCTTCATTAAGCCTGAGTAATTTGTCAAACAGGTTGATTGAAGCTGTACTATCCGGATATAATGACCTGATATCTTTAAAATATTGTATGGCTGAACTGTAATCACCATTTATCATCCTGTTGCAGGCATATGCATACTTCAACGGTAATCGCTGCTCATTTTCTATGAAAGCATCAATGCCGGAATTTCCTTTGTACTGACTTTGCATCAGTAAACTATTTGCCTTGATGGTAAGCAGACTTTCATAAATTGCTCTGGTGTTGTGATATGAGGCCCCGAGAAATTCAATATCACTGTAGTTAAACGGACAGGAAGCTAACCGGCTGAACATGTAGGAAGGTAAAGGAGGCTCTCTTTCTGATAGCAAAGGCAGTAAGGTCGTATCCCTGAAAAGTACAGGATTCCTGGTAAGTACTTCAATGAGAAAGACATTAGGAAAATGATCAAGTCTGAGTAATGCTGCCAAGGCATCCTGTGATAATTTTGAATCTAGGCTCCTGAGCTTATTATATAATTCAGGTACTCCCCACACAGAGGTATGCCTTATATCACGTACAAGTTTGGGCGAATCTCCACCGTCAAGTGTGTTGATATAGTTAACTGATGCCCTATCACTCAATTCTCTGCATTGCTGGATAGCATCATCAAGTCCTGCTGTATCGTTCAGTATCCATGGGGGTAAGTAACTGCTGTCGATACCTGTTACTATTCCTGACAGCAGAAGGTTACCATAGAGCAGTGGCTTCTGACCAATGCTTGCCGGTGAGTTATTGAAGTGAGTGTAGAAAACTGTGCTTCCTTCATTATGGAAATCACTTGTCCGGTGTGCTTTATTATAACTGAAACTATTACCTGCAGGTGAATCACCCGGTAAAGTCATAGCTCCCTGGTAATAGGCAATTCCATTGTTTGCCGGACCACCATTGGTAGTTACACATATATCGTATTCATTGTTGGTAAACTTGTTAAAGTAAAAGCGCAGCCCTTCTGACCCATCGCTGTTCCTGTTGTTGTTCTGTGCCAGTACAGAGTAATTGAGGTTTTTGAAAATGTTGCCGGCTACCATATTGTTAAGGCTGCCGCAGTTGTTTACAACCATCCCACCAATGGTATTATTGAAACCGGGGAGTACCAGACTACGGAAAGTGTTGCCTGTAATATTAAATAACTGACAATGATCAAGGTAAAGTCCTGTGACCTCTGACTTATTCAGATTTATTGTCTTTAATGCGTTAAGCTCAAAGGAGCAGTTTGTGATATAAACCGTGCTGTATCCCGAGAGATAGGCTGATGTGTAGTTGCTCTTGAGGGTAACCTCATTCATGTATATTGAGTAACCCAGTGATCCTGTAGTAGCATCTATACCCGTGCGTAACTGGTAGAACAGTGGCTTCTGGGCTATACCTATCGGCACTGAGTCCTGGCTGATCTTATAAATGGAAAGAGAAGAATTAAACGACCGGATGCCGGTTCCCCTGTCCATGATGGGCAATTCAGCAAAAGGTATATCGTTCCTGAACGTACAACTTATGAATTCTATTCCCCGGTTGGAGTTGATATATACATGCTCGTTCATCTTCTCACCCGGCCAAACCTGTTCCTTAATGTTAAACTCAGTCATTATGAACTTTGAGGGATTTATTCCGACTGTTGGCCGCATCATAACCGACCTGAGGTTATTCCTGAAGTAAGCTTTCATTGCATAAATCACACCACCACCCCTGAGTGAATCAATCTTGCCTGAGTAATCCATTGAATACATGTCGACAGCAGTACGGGCATTCTCAATCGTTGCTCCGTAAAGAATTGAAATCTTTCCCTGCCTGTTAATTGAATCATAATTATGGTATCCATAAAGCCTGATACCTTCCCACTGGCTGATGCAATTGCCGGTAAGGGTAGCTCCGCTAAGCACAAGATGGGCACCGGGCATTACCTTAATAGTCCTTCCATCACCAACTTCAACTTTATTGGTCATTGTAAGCTGACTGCCAGGCATAAGTATAAGATCAGCTAAAACACTGCGGCCTTCTGCCCAGGTCATGGTATCATTTATCACTATGGCATTGTCATCAAGGGGCAGGCATATATCAGCTTCCCATAAACCCCTGCCGAAGGTGCCGGCTATTAGTTTCTTTCTCTGGTAATTGATCTCAATATCAGATATGATTGATAATGGAAGCCCTTCACCAAACATCTCCCACCGGTCCATGAATTCGTCCCTGTAATATACGCCTGCATCAGTGGCTGCAAACAGTATATCATATCCTGCACCTTTGTAATACCTGAGTGCGTTTACCGGAATAGGAGGGAGTCCGGCTGAAAAGTTTTCCCATGTGCGGCCACCATTTTGTGTAACGTAAACACGCCTGTCCTGCCATGTACGGTCAAGGGCAAGGTAGATTTTGACAGGGTTTTCAGGATGTATAAGTATATCAACTACCGAAGCATAACTGAGTGAATAGTTTCCCCGGGGTGTGATGTCAGTCCACTTATCTCCACCATTGGTTGTGAGAGCAATCTTCATTATCTCGTCGTTGCCCCAGGTAGGGTTTTCAAAGCTTACACAGATTACTTCAGGGTCAGAAGCTGATACCTCTACCGATTGCAACAGGTTGGTGTTTAATGGACTAAAATTGCTGATCTTCTCCCATGTTTCTGCCCTGTCGGTCGACTTCCACACATTTTTCAGGCCCGCATACATAATCTTCGGGTCAGTCGGGTGCATGGCTACCGGGATGTTATTCCTGCCTCTTTCAGTGGTATCGGGAACTCCGCGGATGTCAAAATTAATCCCGGCATCTGATGACTTTAACAGGAACATGTTCTTCCTTTTCGGCTTCGGCGGGTATTTAACAATGTAAACGTATTTCGGATCCTTGAAATCTACCATTCCGTCATAAGCATCCGACATCCTCTCATTAGTACTCCACTCCTTAGTATCGTAATTGTAGAAACACACATTGCCATCCTGTGGACCACCGTAAACCATGTTGCTTTTATCAGTTGTTGAGATACCATGGAACTGTGTAGCCTGGAATCCGTTGCGTGTAATATCCTTCCATTTTATTGCTCCGTCGTCCGACCGGCTGACTCCGCCATCATTGGCCATAAAGAGTATATCCCTGCCATCACGCTGAAAGACCAAAAGATCGCGTACATCCTTGTGGTACTTATGATTAAAATATTCCTGGTAACGGGCTGTGTCAATGCCGCACTTATACTTGAAGAACCATATTCCTCCAAGGTACAACTCTGAAGGATCAGTAGGCGAAATCTGCAGTTCCATCTTCCAGTACCCTGAGTATGGCTGATAATCATAGCCTATCTCCCTGAATGAACGGCCATCGTTGGTTGAACGGTACAATCGTTGGTCGTATTCTCCCGGAATGATGGTATCATACGATTCAAGGAACACCATCATCAGCCCCGGTGCATTATCTGTAAGGGCAAGGGTTAACCTCGATATTTTATGGTTGGGTGCAAGGTTAAACAAGTGGGTATAATCCTTCCAGGTAGTGCCCGCATCATTGCTTCTCAAAAAGAGGCTTCCGACAGCAAAAATTATATCAGGCCTCTTGGGTGTCATTACAAAATCAAACAGTTCTTCTTTTGGTCGTACAAATACCTGTTCCCAGTCAATTCCTTTATTAACTGACCTGTAAATAAATGTATTGCTTTTAAACTCACCGTTGAGCATGGCATAAAGTGTATCATTATGCTGCTGGTGTAGTTTAAGGTCGTGGCACAGTTTGCTGCCACCGATAACATCAGTGTTTAATCCGGTTTTACTCCATGTAGTTCCACCATCAAATGATTCAAGCACACCTTCACCCCAGGCCCTGTTAAATCCCCAGTGCCCGGTACCAATGTAAATGTGTTGTTTATTAAGCGGGTCAACATCAATGGCAAGTACGCCGGTAGTCAAGAAGTTATCAGTGAGGCACTGCCAGTTATTGCCTCCGTCGTAAGTGGCAAAAAGGCCCCCGGTATTGCTTCCGGCATAAATAGTCTGAAAATCTGTGCTGTCAACCCATATTGAGCATGCCTGTCCCATGAGGGCCAGCACAGAATCTTTATTGACAAAAGGGCCCAGAGGGTTCCATTGTACGGGCCTGTAACTGTTCCTGGAGCTACCGGTATTTCTCTGGTACTGCTTTTCAATAACATTGGTGCGCAAAGAGTCCTGCACTCTTTTCAGGGTAAGGGTATGTGATTCCATGCTTCCGTGGATATCAGCCCTGTTGATAATGAAGTCTTCAGAGCGCATGAAGTCTTTAGCCTGCCTTGCAGGATGATTGTCATAAACGCCCTGGCAGTTCCCATCAAAAGGCAAGAATGCAATTGCCAATAGCAGGAAACAGGGAAGGAAACAGGCGGATAACAAAAGGTTAACCCGGGTTTTCATGACATGAACTTGATAACCATTACCTTAAATTCAGATACAGATATGTTATCAAGGCCCCGGTTAACACCGCCTTCTACTTTTATACAGTCATCCTTACTAACGAGCACATGGGTGTCGTCGGTGAGCAATAGTGCTTTACCTTCAAGGATATGGAAAATAACATCGTTTTCGTTGATGTGTTTCTCTATCCGTTCACCCGGTTTAAGCACCAGGTGCACGATTTCAATATTCTTGTGCCTGCACAGTATGTGGCCGTTAAGGGAGAACTGTACTTTTGGAGCTGTGCGTAGATTTTGTATTTCCATCTTTGAGTTTCTTTTTCTTCCTTTTGTTTGATTTCCAGTACATGAGGAATCCTGTAACGAGGATCAATAATACTAAAATTCCCATTAAAGGTACATAAATAATGTAAAACATGCCAAGAATAAACTCAAAAATCCGCCCGGTATGTATCTCCAGTGCAAGGTTCCACCATGAAATCGGTTGGTTGGCAATCTGCTCCGGCATCCCGGGTGTTTTATGAGACTCCATGTTTATCCACCCGCTGCCGTAATCAAGCAGGGCAACAGGCCTGTTGTTGTTCATGTAAATCCCGGCTACTGCAATGGCTCCAAAGGGGTTGCCCTGGCTATAGGAAGTTATTGGCTGGCCGGTGATCATGTCGGTCACCAGTCCCATACCCGGGTTCCATTTGTAAATACCGCTGAAAGATGCAACAAGGTAGTTTCCCTGACCAAGGTCTTCAAAAACATTGATTCCCATAACACTAACAGGTGGCTGCATTCCTTTTGCAGGAAGTGTAGCAGGTTCAGCAGATTGAAGATCAAGTGTATAGAAGCCTTCACTGGTCGACAGGATAAGATGATTGGCGGTGGTATCATAGATCATATCCCGCAACTTGTCTTCCCACACGTTTTCTGATGCAAGGATGGTGCCAGGTATAGCTTTCACTTCAGCCGAAGCAATGGGAATAAGCAGGGGAGGCCTGAGGAACATCCCGGTAATAGTAGTAATCAGCAACACAGGTATACCATAGACTCCTATAAGCGTATGCCAGTTGATAGTGGTACGGTTGAGCTTTTGAAGCTTCTTTCTTGTACCTTCCCTTATCTTTTTAGCAAACGAAGGAAGGAAGGTATAAAAGAAGCCGGTAAGTGTCATGAAAATGACTGCCAGTCCGACCAAATCAACTACAAGCTTGCCTGCCAGCCCGAATATCTCACCGCTGTGTATTACCCAAAGTGTGCGGAACAGTCCGGCTTTTCCTTCATGCCCGGCTATGGCAGGTACTTTTATGTGACTAACGGAGTTACTTCCGTTAAGATTAAGCTTATACAGCTCTGAACGGGTAAGTATCAGCAAGCCATTGTCTTTCTCAAGCACTTTGACAACTCTTGGCGATTCTTCAGGCAGGGGCACCTGCTTCCAGAGCGACAGGCCTTTATCATACTCATACAATCCAAAAAGAGTACCTGCAAAGAGCCTTCCGCCGGTTGTATTGGCCATGGTAAAGATCTTCCGGTGGTCAATGCCTTTCGGGAAACCGGCATTGAAATCTTCAAAACGACTAAAATCCCTGTCAGTCTTCCAGATACCTGTGTTGCCAAAGGCAAGTAACTCATGGTCATTAACAGCCAGGAATCCTTTAACTGAAGCGAGGTTCCAGTTCTTGTAGTGGTAGTTGCCGGGCATAAGCTTCCTTGGGAAATCAAGCGAAGCAAAGATGGGCCTATGGTTCATTACTATGCCTGAGGCACAGAACAGCAGAATAAAAAGGCCAACTATTAAAGATGGCCATTTATGGTATTTTCGAAGCTTTTTCATTACTGGCTACATAATGAAAAGTTACTTCCTTATCATGGTCAGGACCATCTTAAACTGCTCGGTTGCATTTACTGCATGTGGAACGTTGGCAGGCATAATAATAGCCTGTCCTGCTGTTAATTTGTTGGGTTCGCCGCCTATAACGATCTCTGCTTCTCCCTCTACCACCTGAACCATAGCATCAAAGGGTGCGGTATGCTCACTGAGGCGCTGTCCCTTGTCAAATGCAAAGAGGCTTACATTGCCGGTCGGCTGTTCAACCACGCGCATACTTACGATTCCACCATCTGAATAGTTAATTTCGTTCTCAAAAGAGAAGGGTTTGCCGGTCATGAATTTATTGGTCTGCATATTTAGTGTCTTTTTTAGTTTTTGAAGTTTATTATAACCAGGTTTCTGAGAGCACCTCACCCTGGATGCTCACAACTGTCTTTTTTACAGGAACATTCCTTTTAGCATTTTGTCGTGCCATGGAAGCAATCTGCACTAATCCTGAGCAGCAGGGCACTTCCATAATCACCACCTGGAGGGTATTCACCTGGCTGTTGTCGATCATAGCAGTAAGCTTCTCAATGTACGACTCTTTATTAGAATCGAGCTTCGGACAAGCGATAGCAAGTGTTTTGCCTTTCAGGAACTTATTATGGAAATTACCCATTGCAAAGGCTACACAATCGGCAGCAAGTACTACATCAGCATTCTTAAAATAGCTTGCTGAAGGGTTTAGCAGGTGAAGCTGAACCGGCCACTGCCTGAGCTCAGATGGAGCATCAGCACCTGATACTGATGAAGTACTGTTTACTTTATCCATATCAATATCGAAACTTACGGCCTGTGAACCCGGACAACCACCGCCGCAACCTGAGGATGAATGGCCTGAAGCTGCCCTTGCATGGTGCAGTGATTCAAATACTGCTGCAGATGTGGCACCAACGGTAACGGGTTCGTCTTTCGGACTCATATCAATGTTATTAGTTTTAATGTAATCAATGGCCTGTTTCAGTAGCTCCTTTTCATTATGGTCGCGCAGGTGCTCAAGGTGAGCAAGTATGGTATTCCTTCCTTTCGGAACCATTAGTTCCATAACTTTTATTTCATCATAAGGTTCGGCTTCACGCTCTTCGAGTGTGATAGCTCCTTCAGGACAGTGCCCTATGCAGGCACCAAGGCCGTCGCAGAACAGGTCGCTTATTAATCTTACTTTTCCGTCAATTATCTGCAGGGCACCTTCGTGGCAGTTAGGCACGCATAAACCGCAGCCGTTGCAAAGATCTTCGTCAATCTTAATGATAGTTCTTTTCATGCTAGTTGTTAATGTAAATTAGGTCGGATAACTTCTTATTTTTCAGGTATTCCAGGAATTCTGCTGAGAATTTATTGAGCATTGTACCGAATACACAGGTTTCAAAAGGACAGCGGCCATCTTCAATACCGCAGTGGTGGCCCTGGAGTTCACCATCCATCAGTTCATAGATCTCCAGAAGGTTAATGGTTGAAGGGTCGGCTTTAAGGACAAAGCCACCGTTAGGTCCGCGTGACGATTGCAGGTAGTTGCGCTTCACCAGAATCTGCATCACCTTGGCGAGGTGGTTGCGCGATGATTTTGTGCGGTCTGCAATCTGGTTCACATTCAGCATTTCCTTGCTGTTGGCTATCATTGCCATGCTGTGCACGGCAAGAGAAGCTGCTTCTGAAATATTGATAATTTTAGCCACAGGGTATTTCGGTATTTGAATACGCAAATGTATGAATAAATATTATTCATGCAATAGGCAATTGAAAATTTAATGACAGGAATGAAAAAGCATTGTAATGAATTGATGATATATTCGGATCTGACAGGTAATAAACGGAGATTAAACGGAGAACAACCGGGGACACAACCCCGGTTGATCCCCGGATGATCCCCGGATGATCCCCGGTTGTTCCCCGGTTGATCAGAATTTACTATGGTTCAATCTCCCTACCAGAACATATTACATCCTCGTGGGTTAAAAATGCCTACCTTTGCAAATTCATTTATAAATTGTTATAATCATCAATGCACGATATTAGAAACATTGCCATTATTGCCCACGTTGACCACGGGAAAACTACACTGGTTGACCGTATTCTTTACCAGGTTAAACTTTTCAGGGATAATCAGGATATGGGCGACCTTATTCTCGACAGTAATGACCTCGAAAGAGAAAGAGGTATTACAATCCTCTCCAAAAACGTATCAGTAAGATATAAAGGAGTTAAAATTAATATTATTGATACTCCCGGTCACAGTGACTTTGGCGGAGAGGTTGAACGGGTTCTTAATATGGCTGATGGCGTATTATTACTTGTGGATGCATTTGAAGGACCGATGCCTCAGACGCGCTTTGTTCTGATGAAAGCACTGGCCCTCAATCTTAAGCCTATTGTAGTAATCAATAAAGTTGATAAACCTAATTGTGATCCGGAAGGAGTGCATGAGGCTGTATTCGACCTGATGTTTAACCTCGATGCTACTGAGGATCAGCTTAACTTCCCGACTGTCTACGGGTCAAGTAAGCAGGGATGGATGTCAGCTGACTGGCGTAAACCGGAAAGTGATATTACTTATCTTCTTGATACTATCATTGAGCATATACCTGAATACAAATATCCTGAAGGAAATACCCAGCTTCAGATTACATCCCTGGACTACTCTTCCTATGTAGGACGTATTGCCGTTGGACGCCTCTCGAGAGGTGTGCTTCGCGGTGGTATGAATGTATCGCTGATTAAACAGGACGGGCGGATTTTTAAAAGTAAAATCAAAGAACTATACACATTTGAAGGTCTTGGCAAAGAGAAAACCAAGGCAGACATATTCCCCGGTGAGATTTGCGCCGTGCTTGGCATTGATGATTTTGAAATTGGCGATACCATTGCAGACTTTGAGGAACCGGAAGCCCTGAAACCGTTAGCCATTGATGAGCCTACCATGAGTATGCTCTTTACCATTAATAACTCGCCGTTTTATGGCAGGGAAGGTAAATTCGTTACATCAAGGCACCTGAGGGAAAGACTCTTCAAGGAAATAGAAAAGAACCTCGCCATGAGGATTGAAGAAACCGATTCTCCTGATACACTTATTGTCTATGGCCGCGGTATCCTGCACTTATCTATTCTTGTAGAGACTATGCGCCGTGAAGGTTATGAGCTGCAACTCGGACAACCCCAGGTTATCATTAAGAAGATTGACGGTGTTGACCATGAGCCGGTTGAATTCCTCACAGTGCACGTACCCGAAGCATTTTCAGGCAAAGTAATTGAACTCGTTACACAACGCAGGGGAGAGATAGTTTCAATAGAAACCAAAGCCGACCGCATACACCTGGAGTTTTCTATCCCTTCAAGGGGTATCATTGGTTTGAGGAATAATGTTCTTACTGCCACTGAAGGCGAAGCTATTATGGCCCACAGGTTCAAGGCTTTCGAACCATGGAAAGGTGAGATAGGAGGCAGGCGCAACGGTTCACTTATAGCCATGGAAACAGGTCAGGCCATTGCTTATTCTATTGATAAGCTGCAGGATCGTGGTACGTTTTTTGTCCATCCTAACGAAGATATTTATGCCGGACAGGTAATAGGTGAACATATCAGGCCTGATGACCTTCTGATAAACGTTACAAAGACAAAGAAACTGACTAACGTAAGGGCATCAGGATCAGATGACAAGATTTTTATTGTTCCGGCTGTTAAGTTCTCACTGGATGAGTCAATGGAGTATATCGGCAAGGATGAGTACCTTGAAGTTACCCCACGGTCTTTAAGGATCAGGAAGATCATCCTTGATGAACACGAGCGTAAACGTCAGTCAAAACAATAAAAGTACACCCTATGAAAAGAACAGGCTTTATTTTCATACTACTTTCGGCCTTCATTATCAATAGCTGCGACATACTCGACCAGGCCAGCCAGATGGCTATGCTTGCCAAATGCCAGTTCAGGCTGGGAACACTGACAAATACCAGGCTTGCAGGAGTTAATATTCAAAATGTTGACAGTTACAAGCAACTGGGAGTTATGGATGTGGCGAAGGTAACAGCCGCTTATGCGACAGGTTCACTGCCTCTCACCTTTACCCTGAACGTCGATATTAAGAATCCGAACACCAAGCCTGCCGGGATGACCAAGATGGACTGGATACTTCTGATTGATGATGTGGAGAGGTTATCAGGCATCACCGAGCAACGTGTTAACATCCCCGCTAACGGCGGAACAGCCACTTTACCGATGAACCTTTCTATAGATCTCTTGAAGATTATTGAGTCAAGGAACATTGAATCACTGGCTAACTTCGGCATGAACCTGGCAGGTGTAGGCAATAAGCCGACTAGGGTTGCACTGAAAGTAAAACCCACCATAAATGTTGGTACTACACCGGTTACTTATCCGAATTATATAATGGTGAATACTGAGTTTAATTAGCATTCAGCAGTCAGCAGTCAGCAGTCAGTAGTTTGAGGTTCGGTCTCCGATGAGCAGGTTTCAGGGTTTCAGAGTTTCAGGGTTTCAGAGTTTCAGAGTTTCAGAGTTCCATGGTTTGTGGGATTAAATTAAACACAACCTTTTCCCTGTAGTCCTTAGAGTCCTTAGAGTCCCTTAAGATAAAGGCCTATACTCCTCTCCTTGGGGTGAGGTGCAAAAAAAAGTAACCCGGATCATTGATCCGGGTTTGCTTTTCAATTGAGTTGGGTTGATATCACATTATTCACAAAACCACGAGTAGTACGAGTAAAATTAGTAATCACACACTTCACTAATTATCCTAAATAATTTCAAGTTTTTTTCTGAGTTTGCTTATGAGGGCAATCTCTGTTTCATCGGCAGATTCATCCGAACCGGCAATCCTGAGGGCAAGCCTCATGCACATATTCTTGATACTCTGGTGTAATGAATTGCCGTTATGCTCAATAAAATTTGAAAACATGGAGAAAGCCTCCTTGGCTGAAGCATTCATGCGACGCAGCTTGGTAAACTCCTCACCGACAAACATTACTTCATTATTATGCATTACTTCCATCTCTTCATCAATAAACTGAAATACATTCACAACTTCCTGCTCTTTGACTCCACCGTTTGATTTAGCTACCGCGTAGGCCATTCTTCCGATTTCAGTATAGATTCTGCTGGTATCCATAATTTTGGTCTCTGCATGTTTTCAATAGCTTTAGTATCAATTTTGCTGCCAGACATTCCAATAATACGATCATGAAACGCCATATTAACATTATATAACAAATTGGCTGAAATTCCCTTTGCAGGTCATGTTTCAGACAATAGCACTCCACACATTGTGGAATTTACAGTGTGGAACAGACTCAATAATGTGGCATGACATAAAAAAGAAAGGCTGCCTGGATGAGGCAGCCTTTTAGATGATAAATAAGGTGGATTACCTTACACTGATTGTTCTTGTTACTACACCTTTATCTGATGTGAGTTTGAGCATATAGATGCCCTGGTTCAGTTCAGAAGTATTGATAACACCCTGGTTGGCATTGATGGCAGATTCAACTACAACTTGTCCGGCAAGATTAACAAGCTGTGCGCTGATAATGCGGTTGTCGGATGTAATATTCAGGATTCCTGAAGTAGGGTTAGGATAAACCCTAAGGTTTGACAGCTCAGCATCCTTAACACCAACGCCGGTGATTTCAACTTCAACTGTATTGGATGGCTGCGATTCACCATTTTCATAAACTGCAGTTACATAATAAGCATATCCGCCGTTTACAGTGATCTCTTCTACATAAGTAGTGTCGGTAGTAAGGGCTTCAACGATGAGGCCGTTCCTCCATACATTGTATCCCAGCAGGTTTCCACCAATGTCCTCTGGTGTATTCCATGCAAGGTTTACAAATACCTGTCCAACTACTTCGGCGGTGAGGTTGGTTGGTGCCATAGGCATAATAAGGCTGCCATTGAATTTATACATACCACCTTCGGTTGCTGATACGTTAAATGCACCTGCCCATCCGGTAACTGGGTCAATGAAGTCAGTTGCAAGGAACTGGGTTAATTCTGTGTCAGGGAACATAGTCCATGTAGTACCTGCATCATAGCTATATGAAATTCCGGTATTGCCATCTGCAGCACCTGTGCTTACATAAGTGTTAGATGATCCGGGTACTGATGTAAGGTCGTTTGTGAGGAAACCTGCTGAAGGGGTTACTGCTTCCCATGTAAGTCCGCCATCAGTTGTGCGACGCATCAGCACATTGGTAACTGTTTGTACAACGAGTCCATTGTTCTCATCACTGAATGCAATTTCATTGATACCACCATTGGTAACAGGAGTAATACCTGTATTAACGGCCATCCATGTATGTGCCCTGTCATGGGAAATGAAAACCCTTCCTTTGTTTGTTCCAAAGATAACGGTGCTATCGCCAACAGTTTCAATAACTGAAGTCCATCCTCCTTCGCCTGATAGCGGAGTGCCGTTCAGGATATCAGCCGCAGGTACCCTTGTCCAGGTAGCACCGCCATTGCTGGTGTAATAAATTTCGAAGTAACTGTCTCTTACGTCGCCATGGCACATACCTTCCTGCTCATTCCAGAACCATACATTGTTGGCAAATGATGCAGAACCCTGCAGTGCACCTGGTAACTGTGTCCAGGTAATACCGCCGTCAGATGTTTTATAAACGCCGCAGGTATTATCCTGTGCACCTGATCCTTTGTAAAGAGCAACATAAGCAATATCGGCACTGATACCGCAAATATTTCCAATGCCATAAGTTGTGCCACCGAGTACATCACCCGGTACCCATGTTTCACCACCATCGGTAGTCCTGGTAAACTCGTTAATAGTAGCACCGGTACCAGATCCGTCGTAAGCAGAGGCCCATACTATCTGGTCAGTAACAGCATCCATAAACTGGATACCTCTTGATTGTGCTGTGAAGCCTGATGCCTGTGGAATCCACTGGGCAAAAGACGACATTGAAACAGCAATAAGCGCAATGAGAGTAAAGAACTTTTTCATCGTTATGATTTTTAGTTAAACATTCGTTCTGATGGCAAATATAATAATCTCACCGGGTAAAAGACAGATATGTTAGTAATTTTTGCTTAATTGTTCAAATCAAACTGTTTATCCGCCCCCGGGTTAATTACATTTATACAGAAACAAACGGGGTGCGATTAGGTTTTTAACGGCATACCTTTTGAATGGGTGTGACATAAATTTCTTAATTTTGCAGATTCTAAAGTAAAAAAGCAAGCCAGATATATGTTTGAGAATTTAAGTGATAAACTTGACAGAGCGTTTAAGACCCTTAAGGGTCAGGGATATATTACAGAGATCAATGTTGCGGAGACATTAAAGGACGTAAGGAAAGCACTGCTTGACGCCGACGTTAGCTACAAGGTTGCAAAGCAGTTTACTGATACGGTTAAGGAAAAAGCACTCGGAGCGCATGTACTTACAGCAGTATCGCCAGGTCAGTTGATGGTGAAGATTGTGCATGATGAGCTTGCGGGCCTTATGGGCGGTGAAAATGCCGATATTAACCTTAAAGGAAATCCTGCAGTAATACTTATTGCCGGATTGCAGGGTTCAGGTAAAACTACTTTTTCAGCCAAACTTGCTAATTACCTCAAGACCAAGAGAAACAGGAAAGTAATGCTGGTTGCAGGCGACGTTTACCGTCCTGCTGCTATTGAGCAGTTGAAAGTACTTGGCGAACAGGTGAAAGTGAAGGTATTCTCTGTAGACGGAAGTATGGACCCTGTTAGTATTGCCAAACAGGCCATTGCCCATGCAAAGGAATATGATATCAATACAGTGATCATCGATACAGCAGGACGTCTTGCGATTGATGAACAGATGATGAAGGAAATTGCTGCCATTAAACAGTCGGTGAATCCTCAGGAAACCCTGTTTGTTGTTGACTCCATGACCGGCCAGGATGCCGTTAACACTGCTAAGGCTTTTAACGATAAACTGGATTATGATGGTGTTGTACTTACCAAACTAGATGGCGATACCCGTGGTGGTGCGGCACTTACCATAAGGTCGGTGGTTGATAAGCCGGTGAAGTTCGTAGGACTCGGTGAAAAGATGGATGCCATCGATCTGTTCTATCCTTCGCGTATGGCCGACAGGATCCTCGGCATGGGTGATATTGTTTCACTTGTTGAGAGGGCCCAGGAGCAGTTTGATGAAGACCAGGCTAAAAGACTTCAGCAGAAACTTATAAAGGATACCTTTAATTTCAACGACTTCCTTTCCCAGATCAAACAGGTGAAAAAGATGGGTAACATCAAGGACCTCGTAGGTATGATACCGGGAATGGGCAAAGCGTTAAAAGATGTTGACATTGATGAAGATGCATTCAAGGGAATTGAAGCCATGATATCATCAATGACACCTGCAGAGCGTGAGAATCCTGCCTTGCTTAACGGAAGCCGCCGTAAGCGTATTGCTGCTGGCAGTGGTACCGATATAGCAGAAGTTAACCGATTGATCAAACAGTTTGATGATACCCGTAAAATGATGAAACTTGTATCTGGCGGGGGCGGAAAAAATGCCCTCAATGCCATGAGGAATATGAGCCGCATGTCATCGGGCAGGAAAAGATAGAAGACCCGGATAAGGCAGAACACTATTAACACTAAACATAACATGAAGATCATTGATGGTAAGAAGATTGCTGAAGAAATAAGGCAATCACTGGCAAAGGAGGTTGCAGCAATTATAGATGCAGGAGGTGACCCTCCTCATCTATCAGCAGTGCTTGTAGGTAACGACCCGGCCAGTGAATCGTATGTAGGTGGTAAGGAAAAAGCCTGCCGCAACATAGGATATACCTCAAGCGTATACCGTCTGCCTGAAGATATCAGCCAGGAGAGGCTTACAGAAGTGATCGACTTTTTAAATAATGATCCTGAGATTAACGGTTTCATTGTTCAATTGCCGCTTCCGAAGCATATAAATGCTGATGAGATTTTGCAGAGGATAAATCCTGCAAAAGATGTGGATGGCTTTCACCCGGTGAATATCGGCAAACTTGTTCTGGGATTACCTGCATACCTGCCTGCAACACCGGCCGGAATCATGATGCTGCTTGAACATATGCAGATACCTACTGAGGGTAAGCATTGTGTGGTAATAGGCCGCAGCAATATTGTAGGAACACCTATGAGCATCCTGATGTCGCGTAAAGGTTATCCGGGCAATTGTACAGTAACCCTCTGCCATAGTGCAACTGAAAACCTTGAGGAGATTGCTAAACAAGCAGATATACTTATAGCTGCTATTGGTAAGCCCGGTTTTGTAAAAGAGAATATGGTGAAAAAGGATGCTGTGGTTATTGATGTCGGAATACACAGGATAGAAGATGAGTCACCTAAGGGTTACCACATTACCGGAGATGTTGATTATGAGAGGGTTGCTGCAAAGTGCAGTTATATTACCCCTGTTCCGGGAGGTGTAGGACCGATGACTGTAATAGGCCTGCTCATTAACACCATGAAGGCTTATAAAAAGGAAATCTACAAATAGCAACATATGCGGGCCTTCCTCTGGCTGTTAACACTGGCTATATTATCGCCCTTCACGGGAAAAGCTCAAACAGAGGGATGCACCGATCCTAAAGCACTTAATTATAACAGCGGGGCCGTTGTTAATAATGGTACCTGTTATTATAAGCCGAAGAACATGAGGCCCCGGACAGTTGTGAAGGAGCTTAATGATAGTATAAATGAAACTTCCGGACTCATATACTGGAGAGAATCATACTGGACTCACAATGATAGTGAGGGAGGTGCTATCATTTACAGGCTCGACCAGCGTAAAGGTTATATCATCCAGAGGGTTTCTGTAAGCAATGCCGAAAACATTGACTGGGAAGATATCACACAGGACGAGAGGTTTATTTATGTAGGGGATTTCGGTAATAATCTCGGAAGCCGGAAAGACCTTGTGATCTATAAGATTGATAAATCAGCCATTCCTTCAGAGGGAAATATATCACTTGAAGCAGAAAGAATTGCCTTCAGCTATGGCGACCAGGTTGATTTTGAAGTAAGGAACAGGAAAAACGACCATGATTGTGAATCGATGGTTAGTTTTGGCGACAGCCTATACCTCTTCAGCAAGAACTGGGTATCACACACAAGTCGCCTGTATGCTTTACCTAAAGTGCCTGGTAGTTACACTATATTTCCGCTTGACGAGTTTAATACCGATGGACTCATAACAGGTGCTGCCATTGACGCTGCACGAAATGAAATGGTGTTGTGTGGTTACCGGAATTATGTACCTTTTGTTTGGGTAATGAATGATTTCAGGTATAACGATTTTTTTGGAGGGAATAAGCGAAGGATAGATTTTATTAAATTAGCAGGTGCTCAGACGGAAGGCGTTACCGAGACATCAGAGCACATTTATATAATTTCTTCAGAGAAGACAGCGGTGAATAAAGCAAGATTATTTAAGCTTGACCTGCGTAATATACTTTAGAATCTGCGTTATTTTCTTAGTACTGCTTTGTTATGATCAGATATCTGTTAATCCTGCTTAGTTTCATTTTGTTGTTTTCCCTTGTCGGGAATGCACAGAATAAAGGTGACAGCAAGGCAGAAAAACTCCATAATAAAGCACTGCAATATTATCATGCTTCTGCTTACGATAAAGCTCTTGAAGAAGCGCAGAAAGCTATTAGAGCTGATAAAAACCACATAGAGTCATGGCTTTTGGCAGGTGATATACAATCACTCAGGGGACTTAAGGATGAAGCAATTACCAGTTATAAGCAGGCAATAAGCATTGATTCAAATTTCTTTATTCCGTCATACTATATACTGGCAAACCTGCTCTTCGATCAGCACAGGTATGGTGAGAGCATATATTACTATGAGAAGTACAGCAAATATCCTAGCATCAGGGATACTGAGAAGACAAGGCTGAACAACAACCTTAAGTTGGCAAGATTCAGGAAACATGCTATAGAGAACCCTGTGCCTTTCAGACCTCAGAATCTTGGCAAAGGTGTGAATACCGATGGATATGAGTTTGTAAATTACATTAGTCCCGACCGGCAAAGGCTATATTTCACAAGAAGAATGACTACCGGCCCAAGGAGGGATGAACAGTTTTTCTATAGTATCAATAAGAATGATACAGCATGGTCAGTTGCCAGTGATATAGGACCACCAATCAACTCTGATGGTGACGAAGGTGCCATGACACTGTCGCCTGATGGTCAATACCTGTTCTTTTCGGGCTGCAACAGTATCAATGGTTATGGGAGTTGCGACCTATACGTATCAAGGCTGAACGGTAACCAATGGGGAGAACCCCAGAACCTGGGGCCAGTTGTAAATACCCGGGGATGGGAATCACAGCCCAGCTTTTCATCTGATGGAAGGACATTGTATTTTGTCAGCAACCGCCCGGGGGGCTATGGTGAAAGTGATATCTGGATTACAAAGCTTAAAACTAATGGTGAATGGATGAATCCAAAGAATGCCGGTGAATCTATAAACACAAAAGCGGCAGAAAGAGGACCCTTCATTCATCCTGACGGGGTTACCCTTTACTTTTCCTCAAAAGGTCATACAGGAATGGGGGAGGGTGACTTGTTTTACTCCACCTTTAAAAACGGCAAATGGACAAAACCTGTTAACCTTGGTTATCCTGTAAATACTTCTGATGATGAAATAACCATCATTGTAGATACTGACGGTCGTTATGCCTACTATTCCTCAACAAGGGAAGAAGGGTATGGACTTCAGGATATCTACCAGTTTGAACTGCCTGCCGAAGCAAGGCCTGAGATGGTATCGTACATGAAAGGTAATGTATTCGACAGTATAACCCGGAAACCTCTGGCTGCCACCATTAACCTTCTTGAACCTTCAACAGGAGATACTATTATATCATCACTCTCTAATCCTGTTGACGGTAAATTCCTGCTTGTAATACCTGCCGGGCATAATTATGCTTTGAACGTGGAAAGAGAGGGATATCTTTTCTATTCGGCTCATATCGAATTAAAAGCGAAGGAAAACTATATCAATCCCTATGAAAAAGACATTCCGCTGAAAAGGATAACTGAAGGAGAGTCGATGGTGTTACGGAATATCTTCTTTAAGACCGATAGTTTTAACCTATTGCCTGAATCAACTGCTGAACTTGATCAGTTAGTGAGACTAATGAAGAAAAACAAAGGAATGTCGGTGGAGATAAGCGGCCATACCGACAATGAGGGGGCTGTACAATATAATCTACAATTGTCGGAGCGCAGGGCCAGATCTGTTTACGATTACCTTATAAAATCAAATGTTGATGTACGGCAGTTGAGATATAAAGGCTATGGACAGTCAAAACCTGTTGCCACCAATGATACACCTGAAGGCCGCTCACTTAACAGGCGCACAGAAATGGTTATTATTGGAGTAAAAAATCAGTAATGGAGAAAAGCATACAAAAGCATTATTGCGACTGGTGCAGAAGCAACTCAATTGAAGGCAGTGTTGTGATTAACACCTGGAAAGGCACAAAGAAAGAGGATGTTGAACTTCATTATTGTTCCTCCGAATGCCATAATGAGATTATGGATTACTCTTCTTTCGTCAATGAAAATGCCGGGAGATTCCTATGGTTTATTACGGTTATTGTAATACTTAATATTGTACTGCCTCTTGTACTCACTTTTATCTTCATTCCGGCAGTACCTTTCGCATCAGCTTTTTTACTCTCACTTCTTGGGCTAATAATTTTTATATATCCTATAGCTACACCAGAAACCAATCAGATGATGGGTATCAGAAAGTCGGTGAGGCTGGTAAAAAGGATAGGACTCAGCCTTATTGTTATCCCTTTAATTCTCATTATTTTGTATTTCATTTTCCGATAATGTCAGTTCATAAATGATTTGCCTAATTTTGCGCTTCACGCAATAAAGGTATGTTAAGGTATATTTTACTTATTCTTATTGGTTTAGCCTTTTTTACTGACACTTTTGCACAAGCTATATATTCATACAGCGATACTGCATCATATACATTCAGCTATACTCCCGGTAAACGCACAGCCAACAACAAGGTGCTTAACCAGCTGGCACTTGCACATCTGAAGATTCCTGAAAAAGCGAGAATACGTTATGAATTTGCCTGGAGGGTGAATATAAACTATAGCCAGAATGATTCGCTTTTTGTGATGATGGATGTCCGCACCCTGGATATTTCAGGAGATAACAGGATAAAGGACTTTGATATTACTTCCTTGTTGCAGCCTTCGGATTACAATATAACACTGACAATCAGAGACCAGCGTGCTGAAACAATCCTGGAAAAACGAGATTGGTTTGTACTTGATGAAGGTATGGCCAGGCTTGCCTCATTCCCTGATTCATTATGGGGGGAAGGTATTACATTTTCACTCCGGTTTAATGAAATAAGCTATTCTGAAAAGGATTACAGGGATCTTGAACTTGAATTATCTGCTATCAGGGATTATTATGCTTCAGGTTCATTGCTTGAAACATTATCTGACAGGATTCAGAGGTTGAGAAAGGAAACAAAGTCGCTGGAAGATGCATTCAGTCTTTATGTTACCGGATCAAAGGGCCTGTACCTTATAGACCAGTCATACAATCAGTCATCGGTAACAGTGCCGGGGAGTGACCCGCTTAAAATTGCCTCAAAGTATAAGATACTTGCATACAGTTTTGGTGAATACAGTGACTTTATCAGGCGTGAACCTTTAAAGCTTTATACAGGGAATTTGTATAATAAACTGGCTCAAGGTTATATAAACAGTATTACAGGTGCAAACCTCCTTTCGCGAAATGTTGATTATTATTCAAGTCCTTTCTTTTACAGGTTGTTCTCAAATACCATAACAGCATCGCAGGTTGCCAGGACAGGCAGGTTACTTGTTGCTGAGGCAGGGCGCCGTAAGTATAAAGATCCTGACATGGCAACGTTTTCAAGGTATATACTCGGATATTATATAGAAGAAGGCGATATGCTTTTGAAGGAAAACCGCTACCAGGAAGCTGTTGACCTATTAAGCGGTGCCCTGAAATTCAGGAATAATATACCTCACAGGCAGTTGTCAGATACCTTGGGGCAAAGACTGGCAAAGGCAAGGAAAGGACTGATGTTGTCGTATGCAGAGATCATACGAAAGGCACTTGATAAGAACCTGGTATCACTGGCAGAGAATTACCTGGCTGAAGTGGAGAACTATATAGTAAAATACAAGATAACCAATGATGAAGCGGGTGAATTTGGTGAAGTATACCTGCGGATGGCCGGGATACATACTCAGCTGGGCAATAACGCTTTGGCTAAGGAAGATTATCCGGCAGCACTTTCAGAATTTACAAAGGCACTCGATAACCTGAATGGTACGCAGAATACAATCCGTATTAATGCTGAGGGTGGTTTACAGGTTGCTGTTAGGAAATTATACAACAAACACATTGATTCTGCTTATGCGCTGATGTCGGCCGACAGGCTGAATGAGGCAGAGATGGCTTTACAGAGAGGCGAAGATTTCGGGGCAGGATATCCTGCTTTTTATCCCGATAAGGCAACAGTTCAGGAAATCAGGTATGGAATAGCACTCCGGCGATACAATCAACTGATGGAAAAGGTGGAGTCGCCACTAACAGATATTAATGCCGACAGAGTTGACATACTGTTGAAAGCAAGGCTATTGATGACTGAATACCATATAGCGGATGAAGTGCGGCTTGACAGTATAATTTACCGCGAAGGCATGCCGGTGGTGAAAAATATTTTCAGTAAAGGGAAAGCAGAGTACTGGTCTTCAGAATCCGACAGTGCATTGCATTATATGAACAAGGCCAATGACATGGCAATTAGGCTCGGTTTGGAGAGGTATCCTGAAGTAATAGCGGATTTCAGGCAACTAAATACTCTTGTTGGTGAAACAGTTTGTAACAAAGCTAAAGGTGAATACAATTCACTGATGAACCAGGCAACCGGGCTTTTCAGGGAAAACAAGTACAATGAAGGGATTGAGTTACTAAACAAGGCCCGTGAGCTTGTTTATGAAAAAGCTGCCTGTGGTTTGACGACTGCACCACTTAACAAACTAAACGAAAAGTACCAAAACCCGCTTAAATGGAATAAACTCGTGGCTGAAGCTTTCGACAACCTTCAGCTGAAGAATTACCGTGAAGCCGCCGAACTCATACAAAAGGCTGAAGACATCTATGCATACTACCGTCTTGACAGCTTGCATATTGCCAATATAGGATACTATGACCTGGCTATGAAGTCAGAAGATACTGAACTCATAAAGCATGCCGCAGGTTACCTCATCAGCAGGTCGCAGCCTGATCAGGCATTTGCTCTTCTAGACCGGTTACGAGTGCTTGGCAGCACCTCAGAAGAAACCGGTGACCTTCAGGAATCAGTTGCAAGAAACCTCGGAAACAGGGACATAGCTGAAACACCTGACCTCAATGTCAGGTTAATGATCGACAACTATACGAAAGGTGATAAATACTATACACGGTTTGTACAGGTTTACCGTTATTACACAAAAGCAGCAGAAGAGCCTGTTATACAACGCACTCTGGAAACAATAAAGGATAAGGCCCGGTCAGTAAAGATAAGTCCACGTCACTGACAGGGATCACCTTATATGGTGATTGTTAAAATATTCTCAGGCAAAATAACTTTCAAGTTGTTATCTTTGCCTGAGAAGATATTTAAACACTTAAAATAACATTTCTATGGATTTACTGCTTATTAGCAACTCCACTAATCCCGGTGAAGATTACCTGGGATGGCCCGCCGGTTATATTAAAGAATACCTCTCAGCACGTAAGATAAAGCGTGTGCTGTTTATTCCTTTTGCCGGTGTATCTTTCAGTTATGATACCTATGAAGAAAAAGTAAACAATGTTTTTACCGGGTTAGGTTTTGAAGTTTATTCTATCCACAGGCAAAATAATCCACTCGAAGCAGTAAAGAATGCTGAAGCTATTGCAGTAGGTGGCGGTAATACTTTCCACCTTGTAAGGGAGATGCAAAAGCTTGGACTTATGAATGCAATACGCGAAAAAGTACTGGCAGGAACACCTTACATGGGATGGAGTGCCGGCTCAAATGTTGCCTGTCCAACACTAAGGACTACCAATGATATGCCAATTGTTGAACCGGAAAGTTTTAATTGCATGGGACTGATTCCTTTCCAGATCAACCCGCATTATCTTGATGCCCATCCGTCAAACCACGGGGGAGAGACACGTGAGCAGCGTATAGAAGAATTCCTTGTTGCAAATCCCGATGTTTATGTAGCCGGATTAAGGGAAGCTACACTTTTACTCTATGAGAATAATAGGCTTTCATTAAAAGGAAAACACCCGATGCGTGTATTCAAAAATGGAAATGAGCCTGCAGAATATCAACCGGGAGCTGACATACAATTCCTTATGGATAAATAAAATAAATCAAGCGCCATGACATTTGAATTACCTGCTTTGCCTTATGCACCCGATGCCCTTGAGCCGGTGATAAGCGCCAACACATTGAGCTTCCATTACGGGAAGCACCATCAGGCTTATGTGAACAACCTGAATAACCTGATTAAAGGTACCAGGTTTGAAAATGGCTACAGCCTGGAGCAAATAATTATGGAATCAGAAGGTGGCATCTTTAATAATGCCGCACAGGTATGGAACCATACCTTCTACTGGGATTCACTTAAACAACAAGCCAACGCTCCCAAAGGGGAGTTACTTAAAGCTATTGAAAAGGACTTTGGTTCTTTCGAAGAATTCAAACAGCAGTTCAGTGATGCTTGTGTTAAATTATTCGGATCAGGCTGGGCGTGGCTGGTAAAAGACACCAACGGTAACCTCAGCATCAGGCAAACATCAAATGCGGCCAACCCAATGACTGATGGTTATACCCCACTTTTAACCTGCGATGTCTGGGAACATGCATATTATCTTGATTACCAAAACAGAAGGCCTGATTATGTGAAAAGTTTCTGGGATATAGTTAACTGGGAAATAGTAGAATCCAGGTTCTGATCCATCAGATTATCTGCGTTACCAGAAAAAGAATGAGGCTGTCGTTGAAAGGACAGCCTTTTTTATCTTAACAACATGATATGTCGGGTATAAAAATATCATGATTAAAAATTTTAAAAAGTATTGCATGGCATCAATTATTATGTATTTTTGACGCTCTTCAACTAGTTTCAATCAAACATCAGCTTATGAAAAACGGACTTTTACTCTGCTTATTATTAGTAGGAAGCTTAATAGTTAACGCCCAGGTAGTGTTAACCGAGGACTTTTCTGGAACTTTTCCTCCTTCAGGATGGTCAATAGATGCACATGCTGCCAACTGGAGTGCTGAGCAATCAGCAGCAGCAGGTGGTGTTGCACCTGAAGCTTTTATGTCGTGGTCACCGCAGTTTAACGGAGCAACCCGCCTCATCTCACCTCAGTTAGACCTGACAGGCGAAACTACTTTATTGCTTCAATTCAGGCACTTTATTGATCACTATGACGGATCGTACCAGATTGGTGTTTCCACCAGGTCAAATGGCGGAACATGGACAAATGCCTGGACCGCTACAATAACTGACCCTGTGCCTGCTACCATTGTTAATGTTCCTATTGCTGATGCTAATGTAAATTCAGCTACTTTCCAGTTTTGCATTTTCTTCAATGGTAACAGCTATAATATTAACTCGTGGCAGCTTGACGACATCCAATTGATCATTCCGTCGGAAACCGATGGTTCAGTTACCGCACTTAATGTGCCTACCTATTTCCTCGGTTCTACTGATGTTAAAGGAACGTTCACCAATGTTGGTACAACACCAGTTCAATCATTCAGGATTAACTGGAATCTTGATGGCGGAGCAGTAAATTCTGATTTAATCAGCGGACAAAACATTACACTCGGACAAACATTTGACTTTACAAGCGGTACTCAGGTTACACCTGATGCGGGGGTTCATTCGCTTTCAGTATGGGTGTCAGAGGTTAATGGCCTTTCAACAGGTGATGATAATCCTGCTAATGACAGTCTTTCAAAAACACTCAGGATACCTACTCAAACTTTGGCTAAAACTCCTATGTTTGAAGAGTTTACCAGTTCAACATGCTCTCCTTGTGCAAGTTTCAATAACGGTACTTTCAATCCTTTCCTTAGTCAGCATGAAGATGAGCTGGTATATGTAAAATACCAGATGAACTGGCCGGGAAACGGGGACCCTTATTATACTGCTGAAGGTGGTTCAAGAAGGAATTATTATGGTGTAAATGCAGTGCCGATGCTTTATATTGACGGTAAGAATGTATCTACAACCTCAGGGCCAATTAATGCTGCATTCAACGCATCACTGGCAACTCCTGCTTTTGTTCAGATAGATCCTTACTATGCTATTGATGGAAATAATATTATTGTAAAAGGCCAATTCCTCAGCTATGCAGAATTGGCGGCTGCAACCCTTCATATTGTTGTTTATGAAAATGTTACAACCGGCAATGTGGCTACAAACGGTGAAACTGAATTCCATCACGTAATGATGAAGATGCTTCCTGATGGAAATGGACAGGCTATACCATTTGTTGGACAGGGACAGGCATTCCTCTTCGACCATACTTTCGATATGTCATCCACCAATGTTGAGGAGATGAGTGACCTTTCAGTGGCCGTGTTCCTCCAGGATGATGAAACTAAAGATATCTTCCAGGCAGCCTATGCTGACCTTAGCGGTGTTGGTGTTAATGAGAAAGAAGTTTCAAAGCTTAACATCTATCCAAACCCGGTATCAGATAAGATAAACATTGTACTTCCTTCAGCTGATGGTGCTGATTACACCCTGCAAATGTTTGACGGAAGGGGACAACTGGTGTATGAAACTACTGTTTCGCAGGCAGGTAATATATTCAGCCTTAATAATAATTTCAGGGGTGGAGTATATAACGTACGGCTGATCAGTGACTCACAGTATTATACAGGTAAATTTATCAGCACAAAATAATTAACAAAGGATGCTGAGGTATAGATAAATTTACATATTTTAGTATCCATAGTGAATGCATATTCATCAATCATTAAATCATTAACAATCAGGAACAAATGAAAAAACTTCTACTCTTTATTTTTGCATCGCTCCTCTTTACCGGTGTTAACGCACAGGTTTTGTTTGAGGAAGATTTCAGTGCTGGTACAATTCCTGTACCGGGCTGGATGATAATGGGAAATGCATCTAACTTTGCGTGTCCGGCTTCTTCTAACGCAGGAGGTAATGCTCCTGAGCTTCAGTTTGATAATGATCCTGTTTTCCCAACCACCACCATGCGTATTATCTCTCCGCAGGTCAATACCACAGGTGCTACACAGCTGATTATCCGATTTAAGCACATGTATGAGCATAATGCGGGAAGTGCTGTTACCCTTACAGTTGCTACCAGGGGGTCATCAAGCGGTACTTGGAATACTGTTTGGACAACATCTGCTACACAGAATATAGGTCCTGAAGGAGTTGTAGTTATTGTCTCTAATGCCAATGTTGGTTCTGCAAACTTCCAGTTAAGCTTTGCAATGAACGGAAGCAGCCAAACCATGAAAAACTGGTTTATTGACGATGTGGAAGTTTCTATACCTTATGCTCTTGACGGGGCCATGAGTTCAGTAGCACTTCCCGGAGTATTTACCGGACCACAGGTTCTTGAGGGAACTTTTGCAAACCTTGGCACCACAGCAATAAACTCCATAGATGTTAGCTGGAAAGTTGATGCCGGTGATGTTCAGACAACAAGTTATTCCGGATTAAATGTGCCCCTTGGAGGTTCTGAAGAATATTCATTTGTTGAACCGTTAGATCTTCCTGCCGGTGATTATACACTTTATCTCTGGGTTTCGAATGTTAACGGACTGCCAGCTGATGAAAATCCGGCAAATGATACCCTTGTTAAGGCTCTGTCAATTCCTGACCACCTTGTTTTTTACAAGCCTTTATTTGAGGAGTTTACCAGCTCTACCTGTGCTCCTTGTGCAAGTTTCAATAACGGTACTTTCAATCCATGGCTTGCTCAACATACCGATGAAGACCTCACTCTGATTAAGTATCAGATGAACTGGCCTGGTTCAGGTGACCCTTATTATACCCCTGAAGGTGGACAGCGCCGTACTTATTATGGTGTAAATGCTGTTCCCGATCTTTACATCGATGGTAACAAAGTGGCAACAAGTACTGGTGCTATTAACAACGCTTATAATGCTACCTCTGGTGCTCCTTGCAATTATGAATTCCAGACAACCCATGAAATCCAGGGTAATATCGTAAAGATTGATGCCAATATTATTCCTTACGAAAGCCAGAGTAATGTTAAGCTCCATACTATCGTTATTGAGAAGATAACAACTCAAAATGTAGCAACCAATGGTGAAACTGAATTTCACCATGTTATGATGGATTGTGTTCCTGATGGTAATGGCACTACTGTTAACCTTGTTGCCGGCCAGGCTCTGAACTATAAGTTCAATGTTGACATGTCGACCACCAATGTTGAAGAAATGGATGACCTGATGGTTGCGCTCTTCCTGCAAAATGGAAGCAAGGATGTTCTTCAATCAGCTTATTCACTTGAGGTTGGTGCTACAGTTTCATCTAACTTACAGGATAGTGCTATCAATGTTCCGGTTAACCAACCGATTATCTTCAATTTCTCACAGCCTGTTCGTATGATTGGTGGTACCGTTCTTACTGATGCAAATGTCGCAGAAGTTATTGATTTCAAATTAGGTACATCAACCGGCGCAAATGTTGGTTTTACTGCAACCATTAACAGTGCAAAAACACAGATTACAGTAACTCCTTCACCAAACCTCGCATACCTTGAGAGGTATTACGTGAATGTGCATGCACTTGAAAACAACCTATCAGTTCCAACCCTGCCTTACGATGTTACTTTCACCACAGTACTTAATGTTGGTGTTATCGATGTTCCGGTAATGGACTTCAACCTGTTCCCGAATCCTGCAAGTTCAATGATCTACCTGAGCAAAGCTGACAACATCAGCAAAATAGAGATCTACAACATAGTAGGCAGCCTGATGCGTACAGTTGAACTCAGCAATAATACCGGTCAGTTAGGCATCAATGTAGCTAACCTTCCTGCAGGCCTGTATATCCTGAAGGCAAAGAGCCTATATGATGAGAAAGCTGTAAGGTTTGTTATTACTAAGTAAGTTATTAATATTCTGAAAAAAGAAGCCTCCTTAAGGGGCTTCTTTTTTTTATCAAGGTATCATGAGACTTGGACTGCACTCTTTATTGAAGGGAGGTGATTGTAGTACCAGAAAGCAACAATAAGGCACAATATTGATGCAACGGTTAGAGTTGGCTGGAGCCCGGCATATTCGGTAATACTACCGATAAGAATACTACCGATAGGGGTGAAGCCCATAAACGACATGCTATAGAGTGCCACAATCCTGCCTCTCATATTTTCTAGTACCAGCGTTTGAAGCAGGGTATTACAGGCAGCATAGAGTGATACCATTCCTAATCCGGTTACTACCATTGCAACAAGTGATGTGGCAAGGTGATTTGAGAGTGTAAAAATGCCAAGCCCGCAAGAAAAGAGTAGTGCTGAAATTAATATAAGTATGGGAAATTTCTTGAGTGACGTTATATTAGCAAGGATAAGTGCTCCGGTTAATGCTCCTGCACCAAGTGCACCTGTTAGAAACCCCAGGGTTTGCGAATCTCCTTTAAGAATGTCTTTTGCAAACACCGGCATAAATACCTGGAATGGCAGTCCAATGAGGCTGACAATAATTACCAATGAAAGTAATACCCTTAAATGATTAGTTTTCCAGGCATAGTTTAAGCCGGAAACTAGTTCGTTGATAACAGAGGTGTTGTCGGTTTGTTTTTCTGTTTTAGTAAGACTCATAGCCAGGAGAGAACCGACAACTGCTATATAACTCAGTCCATTTACAAGGAAGCATACTGCCTCACCAGCATAGGCGACAAGAAAACCGCCAATGGGAGGACCTATAAATCTTGCTGAATTATACATAGTTGAATTGAGGGCAATTGCATTTGGCAGGTCTTTACGGTCGTCGATCATGTTTACGAGGAAGGCATGCCTGAAGGGATTGTCTATTGCGTTGGCTACACCGTTTATAATTGCACCTGCTATAATAAATGTGACTGTGATAGAATCCATAAAGATCAAAATGGCCATCAGAAGGGCTATAATCATGGATGTTATCTGGGTAAGCATCAGGACTTTCCTTCGTTCTAGTTTATCAGCAAAGACGCCGGCTAGCGGTGTTATGAAAAAGGCAGGTATTTGAGCGGCAAAACCTACAATTCCTAAAAGGAAAGCTGAGTCGGTCATCCTGAAAACAAGCCAGCCCATTGCAATGCTCTGTATCCAGTTGCCTGGCAGTGATATTATCTGTCCAAAGAAAAAAAGCCTGAAATTTCTGTGTCTGAGTGATTTAAATGTTTCCAAGATAAGAACCTGCCTGCACTTAATCTGTTAATATTTCCTTTGCCTTTACTTTATCTTCAGTTAAGGAATGCTTCCAGCGTTTATGCGACCACAGCCAATGGGCAGGGTTATTCCTGATATCCGCTTCAAGTAGCTCAGAGTATGACTGCAGTATCTGATCAGCCGGTTTTTCTATTGGAATAAAAGTAAGGGAATAATAACCTCGGCTCACTTTCCTGATTGAAATGTAAACCACAGCAGCATTGGTGGCCTTAGCCAGCTTTGCCCCACCGGCAAAGAAGGAGGTGGGCTGGTGTAGAAAGTTGAATACCTGAGGATTATCAACCTTAGCCGGTGACTGGTCACCTATGAAAATATAAAATGACCTGGAATCTTTATGAGAGAGGATATATCTGGCAGCATTGGCCATAGGTAACAGTTTCATTCCAAAGCGAAGCCTGATCCTTGTCATCAAATGCTCAGCAATCTTGCTCCTCAGTGGTTTGTATAAAGTATAACAACTGAATGGGTACAATGAGGGAACAATACTGAGCCACTCCCAATTTGCAAGGTGCCCGGTTAATCCTATAATATTCCTGTTTTCCTGGTAATAATTTAGCAAAAGGTCAGCATTCTCAACTTTATACCGTCGCTTCATGTTTGCCCTTGACATTGAAATGCTCTTTATCACTTCAATAAAAACATCGGTGAAGTGATTATAGAATTCATGAGCAACAGCTGTTATCTGTTTGTAGCGATAATCCGGAAAGGAACGACTAAGATTCTGGATTATTACTGCTTTGCGATAGCCTATTACCTTACGGAGGATAAAGGCTGCAAAATCAGAAATGACATATAATGAACGAAGCGGCAGGAAACTGATGAGTCTTGCTAGATTGAAGATAAGAGCAGAAAGGAACCTAGTAACCATTCCTCAGGGTGTATTCGGTGGAAAATAAGATATTCCTTTAACCTGGTGATCCGGGCGGGATTCGAACCCACGACCCGCAGCTTAGAAGGCTGCTGCTCTATCCAGCTGAGCTACCGGACCAGTTGCCTCATTCAACAGGGATTATTACTGTTTACTTAAGGGACTGCAAATTTAGCAAAATCTGTCAAACAAATTGGCAAATTCCTAATTACTTTCTTGCCAAATTGCGATAAATAGATGTTAATACAGGTATGAGATAACTCTGTAATCCTATGCAACAGATTATTGCTTACGAAAAATATTTTTATAAAATATTGTGTTGAACTCAGGTGAAGAACTGGTAATAAAGGGTGTAAATGAAAAAAAATCTGGTTTAAAGGTTACTTTTTCTAAAATTTGATATAAAGTTAATAAAGAATTAACCATTAGCATTAAGAATTAATGTATTTTCGTACAGTGATCTTGATGCATAGCTTATAAAATCCCCAATGAAGCAACTACTTTTTACAGATTTTCAAAGTACAAGCAGTAGCAAAGTTTACGACTGGAGCGGTAAATGCATTCTTATAGCAGAGGATACTGATTGCAGTTTCCTCTATCTCAAGACCATACTACGCAATACAAATGCCAATATCCTATGGGCATCATCAGGCCAGGAAGCAATAAACCTGGTACGTGAAAACAAGAATATTGATGTAGTACTTATGGACATAAATATGCCCGGAATTAACGGTTTTGATGCAACTATTGCCATTCACAGTATCAGGGAAGAACTTCCTGTAATTGCCCAGACTGCTTATGTTTACGATAATGAAGTCGAACTGTGCTATGCATCAGGATGCATTGATTACATAGCGAAACCTATAGATAAAGTAACACTTCTTGAAAAGATTGCTGCATTCCTCGGTGCAGGGGTTGCTGCGCGAAACCTTGAAATAATCTGATAGAAGCGATTAGTTGTCTGTTTACTAATAAGATACGATTAGAGGCTGTCACACTACTGACAGTCTTTTTTTATTCCAGAGGCCGTGACTAATAAGCCTTTTTATTTTTGTGGTTTATTTTGGCTTTATCTTCATAAAAAGTTTGGTAATTACAATTCCTTTTGTACTTTTGCAGTCCGTTTGGTGAGGTGGGTGAGTGGCTTAAACCAACAGTTTGCTAAACTGTCGTACTGGAAACGGTACCGGGGGTTCGAATCCCCCCTTCACCGCAAAACCAACCGACACAATCATCGGGGCGTAGCGCAGTCCGGCTAGCGCACCTGGTTTGGGACCAGGGGGTCGAAGGTTCGAATCCTTTCGCCCCGACATAAAAAGAAAGCACCATCATGGTGCTTTCTTTTTTTTATTCCATCGCATTTTTAATTAGATTTCAATCCCTTAAGGTAAATTTAAATGGTTGCCTGTATTCAACCCTCACCGGTTTACCATCCTTGTATCCGGGTACCCATTGTTTCATTTTGTTTATTACTCTTATAGCTTCAGTATCAAGCTCATCATCAACACTCTGCATTACTTCTATCTCCCTTATTTTACCATCTTTATCAATTACATAGCGAAGAACCACAATTCCTGATATTCCTCTCTCCCGGGCTTCTATGGGGTACCTCAGATTCTTGTAAATGTGTTGAAGTACTCCATTGAATCCATCCGGATACATCGGATATTTATCAAGTTTAACAGAATCAGGTAAACCTTCAATTGGAATTGCCCCCGAACCAATAACTTCCTGATAGTTCTTCCGGGTTATCTGCTCCTGACTTATAGATTTCTGGCTAAATGATGATAATGTGACTAAAATAAGAGCACAGGTAACTATTATTTGTTTTATCATTAATCTGGTCTTTTGGTTGCCTTTGATCTGTTCTATGGTAAAAAATTATGCCTTCAAAGGTATTAAATTTGCCTGCCAACTAATTACCAATTCATCTGTTTAAATAAGCTATATATAAGATTGTAATGGAGAAACATGAGCATAATACACAGCCCGGCGAAGTGAGGTACATGTGTCCAATGGAGTGTGAAGGCGATAAAACTTATAAAAAAGAAGGCACATGCCCGGTATGTGGTATGTTCCTTGCACCTTCAGACCAGGCTGATAAATTGAAAGCAGGACAAAAGAAACCTGTTTTTTATTGCCCTATGAAATGCGAAGGGGAAAAGGTATACGATGCTCCCGGCAGGTGCCCGGTTTGTAATATGTTCCTTGTAAACGAAGAAACCGTTAAAGCAAAGCAGGGAGCCGATATGTATGCAGAGTCACGCGGGCATCACAGTCCTGCACCTCCTCAAACATTGGCACCTGTTAATAAAACGTCACTGTCACCCGTTAATAAAACAAAGACAACCAATGCCGGTGGTGATGTTTATTACTGCCCGATGTTGTGCGAAGGTGATAAAACATACGACCGCCCTGGTGATTGTCCGGTTTGTGGCATGCATTTGATTAAAAAGGAAGCTTTCGGTCACTCGACTGCTGATTCAGGAAGTGAGGAAGATACTGCTTACCGGGAAATGCTCAGGAAATTCTGGATAGCTGTTGCACTTGCGATTCCTGTTTTCATCTTGTCAATGGGAGAGATGGTGCCGTTTATGGAACCCTTTATCATGCGTCATAAGGGTATAATAAGCTGGATATCTTTTGTTCTGACAACCCCTGTAGTGTTTTATTCTGGATGGCAGTTCTTTAAGAGAGGTTATAGTTCAGTTGTCAGGAAGTCGCCGAATATGTGGACACTTATATCTATAGGTGTAGGTGCTGCTTATATATTCAGTGTTCTTGGATTAATTATACCGGGAATCTTTCCTGCCCAGTTCAGGGATATGCATGGAAATGTACACCTGTATTTCGAAGCAGCTGCAGTAATTCTTGCATTGGTGCTGCTTGGACAGGTACTTGAACTCAGGGCGCATTCACGGACTTCACTTGCCATTAAATCATTGCTAAACCTGGTACCCCCGGTGGCAAGGGTTATTAGGAATGGACAGGAGATTGAAATTCCGCTCAACCAGGTGATGGTAGGTGATATCCTGAGGGTAAAGCCGGGAGATAAAATTGCTGTAGACGGTGAAGTGATTGAAGGCGAAGGAACAATTGATGAGAGTATGATTACAGGTGAATCTATACCTATAGATAAGGTTCCCGGCGATAAAGTAACAGGTGGTACTATAAATGGGAATACCTCATTTACTTTCAGGGCACTTAAAGTTGGAAGCGATACATTACTTGCCCGAATTATTGAAATGGTTAACGAAGCCAGCCTCTCACGTGCACCGATTCAGCGGTTGGCGGATAAAGTGGCAAAGTATTTTGTCCAGATTATAATTGTTGTTGCAATTTTAACATTTGCTATTTGGGCAATCTGGGGACCTGAACCTTCTTTAGTCTATGCTTTCGTAAATGCAGTTTCAGTGCTTATAATTGCATGCCCTTGTGCATTGGGATTAGCCACTCCAATGTCGGTAATGGTAGGAACAGCAAGGGGTGCACAGTCTGGTATCCTGATAAAGGATGCACGTGCTATTGAAGAGATGAATAAGATTAACACGCTCATCATTGATAAAACCGGCACTATCACTGAAGGTAAACCTGCATTACAATCATTTAAAAGTCTTGGAAAGCTTACTGATGAAGAAGTGTTACAGATTGCTGCTTCTGTTGATTCTCCAAGTGAGCATCCGCTTGCTGCCGCCATTGTAAAAGGCGCCAAGGAAAGGAATATCAGTCTGCTTAAAGTCGATAAATTCAGGGCAGTTACAGGTAAGGGGGTTGAAGCTTATATCAATGATAAGAAGACAGCCCTCGGGAATGATAAAATGCTCAGAGATTATAAGGCAGTTGTTGATGAACACAATGAGAAAATGATAAGGGAGTGGCAGATGAAAGGCCAAACAGTAATGTATCTCCTTACAGAGAACAGGCTGGAAGGTATCATAAGTGTTGCTGACCAGGTAAAAGCTACGTCACGTGAAGCCATCCATGACTTGAAACAAATGGGTGTAAAGGTTATTATGCTTACAGGAGACAATGAGTACACAGCAAGGGCAGTAGCGCAGGAGATGGATCTTGATGAGTATAAAGCTGAATGCCTCCCCGATGAAAAATATGCGAAAGTTAAAGAACTCCAGGAACAAGGACTTATGGTTGCTATGGCTGGTGATGGTATTAATGATGCTCCCGCATTAGCACAGGCTAATATAGGTATTGCCATGGGCACAGGCACTGAAATTGCCATGCAGAGTGCTGAGATAACTTTAGTTAAAGGTGACCTGAAGGGTATTGCAAGAGCTAAAAAGCTTAGCAGCCAGGTAATGAGTAACATTAAACAAAACCTGTTCTTTGCTTTTATCTATAATATACTTGGAGTTCCGATTGCAGCGGGCATTCTATTCCCCTTTTTCGGTATTCTGCTAAGTCCTATGATTGCAGCTGTGGCAATGAGTTTTAGTTCTGTTTCAGTTATTTCAAATGCACTGCGACTCAGAACAAAACAGTTGTAACTTTAGCCGACAAACTGGAATCCTAAACAATCTTGAGAACAAGGAATAAAAAAATTAAGTATACAGCAGCCGCAATAGCCCTTTTGGTGTTGGTAGCTCTTTATTTCCTGTTGCTGAAAGCACTGCCACACTACGCTGCACGGATACCAATGCTTGGTGTTTACCTTGTTTTAGAATACCTGGTGTTTAATTTTATCAGGGATGCAAAACCCGGACTGAGTGAAAAGTTCAAGGATATACTGGTAGTGCTTTGGTGGTTACCGGTACTTCTGATGACTGGTTTTCTTATACTGGCCTCATTTATTCCTTTGCAGCAATGGCCTGGATACCTTCAGGTTTATCTTCCCGGCGTTGCCATGATGGCATTATTGGCAAAGACTGTATTATTTGCATTCCTGATACCTCCTCTTATGATGGAAGTAATAAGGCTGGTATTCCATCAGAGGCTTAGGCCAGCCAGTGGTTATGCCAGTTTCCAGAGGATACTTAAACGGATAGCAATACTTACAGGCCTCTTTATCTTCCTGATTATGTTAGCAGGCAGCGTTTTCTGGGTATCAGAATTCCGGACTAAAGAAATCACCATTTCTGTTAAAAACCTTCCATATGCTCTGGAGGGCTATCGTATAGTGCAGATTTCCGATGTGCATTTAGGAAGCTGGGTGTCTGAACGTCCGGTCAGGAAAGCAGTTGACATAATAAACAATCTTCATCCTGACCTTGTGCTCTTTACCGGTGATATGGTTAACTTCAGTGCCAGGGAAACTATAGGCTTTGAAGATGTTATGGGCAATATAAAGTCAAAGAGTGGTGTGTATGCTGTTATGGGTAATCACGACTATGGAGATTACGTTAAATGGCCGGATGATGAAGCTAAGAAGAATGATATAAAGCTTCTTGAGAGTTTTTATAAGAAGATAAACTGGCAATTACTCAAGAATGAGAATGTAATAATCCAACAGGATACAGCCCGTATATTGCTTGCAGGAGTAGAGAATTGGAGTGCTACTGCCCGTTTTCACCGTTACGGTGATATGTCAAAAACTATGCTTGATGCCCAACCCTCCCATATCAGTATCCTTATGTCGCATGATCCTACACACTGGGAAGCAGAAGTTATCAGGAAATATTCCCGCTTTGACCTAACACTTTCAGGGCATACCCATGGTATGCAAATGGGCATAATGGCATTTGGTATTAAGTGGAGTCCCTCGCAGTACCTCTACGACCATTGGGGAGGTATGTATGAACAGGTAGTCAATGGCAGGATGATGCGCCATTATGTAAACCTGGGTTTTGGGCATATAGCCTATCCTGGAAGAATTGGTATTTTACCTGAAATAACAGTATTTACACTAAAGCGGGAGTAACATCAGGCATGCTGAACCAGGCATTCACCCTATCGGTTATGACAGAACCTTCCTGAAAATGCCTGAATTCATTGGTGTGTTTATTATATACATAATCTTTAGCCCACTCTTTATGGTTTTGCCTTATCTCCCTGAGTGCTTCAATAATAGTGTACAGTTCTTCATCAGTCATTGTAGGATGTAGTGAAAGTCTTACCCAACCCGGCTTTCTTGACAGGTCACCATGATTAATGAGTTCAGTAATTTCCTTTGAGTGTTCGTAACTTACATCCAGGAGGTAATGACCGTAAGTGCCTGCACAGGCACATCCACCCCTTACCTGAACACCAAATCTGTCACTGAGTAGTTTTACTACCAGGTTATAATGGATATCTTCAAAATAGAATGAAATAACACCGAGCCTTTTCTTTTGTGCAGGTGCCAGAATATGAAGGCCTTCAATCGAATCAAGGCCATTGAAGGCAATCTCCAGTAACTGCTCTTCTCTCTTTCTCATATTGTCAACACCCATCATCTCCTTCAACTCAATGCAAAGAGCACTTCTTATGGCTTGCATGAACCCTGGTGTACCACCATCTTCACGAGCTTCAATATCGTCCACATACTTGAACTCGCCCCATGGGTTAGTCCAGTCAACAGTTCCTCCGCCTGGTTGATCAGGTGTATGGTTATGGTACATTGCCTTGTTAAATACAAGAACTCCTGATGAACCCGGCCCACCAAGGAACTTATGTGGTGAAAACATAATTGCATCCAGTTGTTCCATTGGATCGCCGGGATGCATATCTATCTTATCATAAGGGGCAGAAGCAGCAAAGTCGATAAAGCAATAACCATCATACTCATGCATTATTCTGGCCAGTTTGTAATATGGAGTCCGCACTCCGGTAACATTTGAACAAGCTGTGAATGATCCTATCTTCAACGGCCGGTCCTTATATATTTCAAGCTGCTTTCTGAGTTCTTCAGGATCTACAAGCAAGTCTTTATCAGGTTGTAGTACAACTACATCGCTTACTGTTTCAAACCATGAAGTATGGTTTGAGTGATGTTCCATGTGTGTGACAAACACTACAGGCTTTGCTTCCCTTTCTTTGAGGCATTTATTGTCGGTTAGCTGTCCGCACATCTTAAGGCCCATCATACGTTGGAACTTAACTATAACACCAGTCATTCCGAAACCTGCAGTTATAATAAGGTCATCAGGACCTGCATTCACATGTTTCTTAATCAATTTATGGGCAAGATGGTATGCCCGGGTCATTGACGTGCCTGTTTCACTGGTCTCAGTGTGTGTATTGCCAATAAAAGGACCAATCTCGTTGGTAAGCTTATCTTCAATAGGACGGAACAAGCGACCGCTGGCTATCCAGTCGGCATATATGATTCGCTTATTTCCATAGGGGGTAGTATATTCCTGATTGTATCCTATAATGTTCCTTCTGAAAGCATCAAAGTACCTTTCCATATTACCTGTTAATTCGTCACAAATGTGCAAAATAAACGTGAATATGCAAAGAAATCTATTTGATCACTGAAACATCACCCTGGGATATCCGAAGTGACTCAACTTCAATACTTCCGCCCTCAGGATAGAAAGTAATCCAGTTATTGTCAAGACGGTACCACTTATCCTGGTTGCTTAAACGCAGCAAATAATCAGTGGCGTTAGCACCTTCCTGCATTTTAATAACAAAACCGCCGCTTTTATGGCCGTCTTTTCCATAGTTAATGAAAAGCTTTGGCGGTTTTTCAGAAGTGTATTTAGCCCTTAAAATCAGGTAGCTGTTTCTACGAAACTTAAGGTCAAGAGCTTTAAATGTATATCTTTTCTCTTCGTTGTCATTAAAGATAACCGGTTCTTCTGACAGGTTAACCATAGAATTGTCTTCCATGAGTTTTCTGATCCTTTCAATCATCATGACCGGATAATTTTCTTCAGGCCTGTTTGCTGATGCATTCTGGTATTGTTCAAGGGCACGGTCGAACATATTAGCCTGGAAAGACACATCCGCAGCAGAAATGATCTTGTAATAAGGATCAAGGTTGTTTTTCAGGCGCTCCTTCATTATATTACTGATTGTAATCAACTTGTCGCGCGGATATTCTTCACCTGGCTTGAGCTCTGCAGCTATCTCAAACATACGCAATGCAGAAGGATAATCCTGCAGTGTGTACAATGTGTTGCCACTTTCTATAGCTGCATAATACTGCCTGTCATTGTCTGAAGCATTCTCGAGCATTACTTTATGTGCTTCTATTTCTTCAGCTTTCCTGGCTTCTGCAAGTCTTATTTCCTCCTGCCTTTTCGCTTCAGCAATTTTATTTTCCTCAGCATTCCTATCTTCAATAACCTTCTCTTCTTCTGCCTGCCTTGCTTCAATAGCTTTTTCTTCTTCTCTATTCCTGGCTTCAGCCAGTCGTTCTTCTTCAATCTTTGCAGCAGTAGCATTTGCCATATCAATTGAGTCGAGTCTTTCCTGCTCTGAAATCCTCATTTGCTCAGCATACTTAAGACTATCCTGTGTTGATTTTTCTCTTAAGAGCCTGTCTTGTTCTTCCTTTAGCTTATCCTGTTTTTCCTTTTCAGCATTTTGTTGTGCTTCAAGTGCCAGGCGATCCTGCTCTGCTTTTTCTATCAGGGCAAGCCTGTCTCTTTCTTCACTGTCGGCTTTTTCTTTAGCTTCAAGTGCAAGTCGTTCTTTTGCAGCTTGTTCTTCTTTCAGTTTTTCCTCCTGGGCAATCCGATTTTGCTCAGCCAGTGCAGCCTGCTGTTTTTCTTCTTCGGCTCGCTTCCTAGCTGCCATTTCCGACTGGCTTACTTCTTCAGTAGCCTGTTTAGCCATTGCTTCCTGCACCTTTTCAAGCATACTTTTCGGGTAACCCTCAGAAGGTTTAATCTTTAATGCTTTCTCATACTCCGTTTTAGCTGTCGCAAATTCCCTGCTCATATAGGCTTCATCTCCTGCATTTATAGCACTAGTGTAGCTATCTTCAAGTGCTTTTTTCTCAGCCAGCATACTCTCAATTTCCCTGATTCGGGCAGTGGGTGCCTCTAGAGTTTGTGCCTGTTTGTATGTTTCAAGGGCAGTTTCGTATTCTTTAAGATTATAGAGGCTGTCAGCTTTTCGAATCATGGCAGTATACAACGCAAGTTTCTGGTTGTTTTCGTTGAATGCTTTATCTGCATTTGCGAGTTTGGCCTTAACTGCTTTGTCATCCGGTTTAATCAGTAATGCAGAGTTGTACTGGTCTTTAGCACCTCTATAGTCCTCTTTGGTCATTAATTGATCACCTTTTGAAACTGCATTTTGAAAATCGGCTTCATCCTTTGGGTCGGTGTATACTTTACGTATTTGTGCCAGTTTATCTTTTGGGAATTTTGCTGAAGGATCAATTGCAAGTGCCTTTTGATATTCGGCCTTGGCTTTAGCATAATCTTTTGCTTGCAGGTATTCTTCACCTTTTGTTATTGCATCCTCAAATTCAATCAGTTTAGCTTTATCTGTTGTCTGGCTGAAGGCTGGGAAGATTCCGCCAACTATCAGAAGGAAGATAAGTGTTGCTGAGTTTTTGTTTAAGTGCATCATATTATTCTTGCAAGGCAGATAGATAACGTATTATTTGGGCGATTATTGAGGTTCGTTTGGTAAATAGTTGTAGATCTGACCGTCACGCATAAATAACCTTCTATCAGCCATCTCTGCAAGTTCTTCATTATGTGTTACTATAATGATGGTTTGGCCAAATATACTCCTGAGTTCAAAGAAAAGGTTATGCAGTTGCTTTGCATTTACGCTATCAAGGTTACCTGATGGTTCATCTGCCATGAGGACTGCCGGACGGTTGATGAGTGCCCGTGCAATAGCAACCCTTTGTTGTTCACCACCTGAGAGTTCCGAGGGTTTATGATCCATCCTTTCACCAAGTTTAAGCAATTCCAGGAGTTCAATAGCTTTTTTGCGCGCGGTTGCTGTACTGTCACCAGCTATGAAAGCAGGGATACAAACATTTTCAAGAGCAGTAAATTCAGGAAGCAAATGATGGAACTGAAATACAAATCCTATCTTGCGATTCCTGAACTCAGAGAGTTTCCTGTCATCTAACTTCAAAATATCCACACCATCCAGCATAATGCGCCCTTTATCCGCTTTATCAAGTGTGCTGAGAATGTGGAGAAGAGTTGATTTGCCTGCACCAGAAGCACCTGTTATTGAAACGATTTCACCCTTATTCACATTCACCGACACTCCCTTTAATACCGGCAGCGCTCCATAGGATTTGAAGATATCTGATGCAACGATCATATTCCTTATTTTGAGCAAAGTTAATGATAAAAGCAAAAAGGCCGGAATTGCTTCCGGCCTTTCTCTTTATACCCTAAAAAGGTTATTTTGTATCGTCCATGTTATCGTCGTCATTCGAAGCATCTTTTGAGAAACTTCCAATGTTATTATCATAAGTGAAAGGAATTACAACACTCTTATTATCATCAGTCTTGATCGTAGCCTGAATATTGTAAGTACCTTCTTCAGTAAGTGCAAGTTCACCAGAGTGCATATCCTTATTTTCGCGTAAGTCAGTAGTGAAAGTTTTCTTGCTCGGTGTAGTTACCTTCATGGTAATTTTATCGGCATTAACTTCCTGGTTAGTCTTTTCATCGACTACTTTTACATAAACTTTGCTTCTGTCAGAAGATGCATCAGGTCCAACCTGGCTATTCTGAGCTTTCCAGTCATCAGAAGAAACTGAGTTACCTGAAGTGCCAACTGTACTGGTAGTACCTGATTGTCCTATTGTACCACTTGTGCCAGTACCTGTAGTGTTAGCACCGCTTTTAGTTCCAAGGTTATCGCTTCCTGAAGTTCCTGTTGTGCCAGCAGAACCTGTTGTACCACTTGTACCACCGGTATTGCTGCTTGAACGCCAGTCAGAAGAATTGTTGTTATAAGTGTTATCAGTTGTACCTGAGGTTGTTCCCCTGGTAGTTGATGAACTCTGGTTCCTGTCAGCACCTGTTGTGCCGCTTGTACCTGTTACACCAGTGTTACCTGAAGTTGTACCTGATGTACCCGCACCAATAGTACCAGAAGCTCCTGTATTACCAGTTCCGACTGAACCAGATACTCCACCTGAAACACCACTACCGGTTGTACCGGTGGTATTGCTACCTGTACTGCTCTTGGTTTTGTCAGAGCCACCTGTTGTAGTAGTGGTTGTAGTTGTAGTGGTGGTATTACCGGAGGTTGTCGAACCTGTGGTAGTTGAACTCTTATTTATATCAGAACCCGTGGTTTTCATATCAGAACCAGAGGTTGAACGTTTTGTATTTTCTAACGAATTGTCACGGTTTGTACCGATTGTTCCAGTACTGCCAGAAGTACCAATACTGCCGGAAGTTCCGGTGTTGCTCCTGTTATAATCAGAACCTGAACCACTGGAATTCATGCTTGAAGAAGCATCTTCAGGCTGTACCCAAACCTGCAGTTTGTATCCTTGTGATGATTTCTCAACTGTAGGATTCTGGTTTAAAACCATTTCATCACCTGACTGACCTGATTGTCCTGACTGACCTGACTGCCATGACTCTTGTCCTGACTGTGTTGATCTGTCTGACTGTGCTGATTTATCAGATTGTGTCGTGCCTGTTGTGCTCTTTGAGCGGTCAGAACCTGACGTCGTTGTCTGCGCCGCTGACGTAAAATATAAGCCGCAGACCGCTGTTGTTATAATTGCAAGAACTTTTATTTTCTTCATTTTTTATTCCTCCTTGAGTTATTAATAGTTTAATAGTTATTGAGTTTACAAAGATCAGTTTATCGGCGGGGCTAATTGTTACAGGATTTATTTTTTATATTCCATAATTCTTACATCTGATAATCAGTGACTTCCAACCTAAAAATTCTTGTTCAGGATTTCTAATAATATTAATTCTTCACGTTTTAGGTTATCAGGTAAAACCTCCGTTTTATCCACCTTCCTGAAGAAAGCCGACAGTTTATTTTCTTCATAGAGTTTAGGGATGACCGGATTTACATAGTGTGTGCGGCAAACATTCCGGGTATTCCCCAACTCAATGGCTGCCATATCATACATCATATTGATCTTTCGCTTCATCTCAGTTTGTGTAGTATAAGAGCCCAGTTCTTCGAGAGCTTTAATAGCACTCACACTACCTGCCCAGGTTCTGAAGTCCTTGGCTGTATAGTCGTTACCTGAGATCTCCCGGATATATTCATTCACCATCCCTGAATCAACCTTTTTAATACTGCCATCTTCCTCCACCCACGCAAATAACTGCTGGCCCGGTATTTCCTTGCACTTATTTATAATATTTGCAAGTCGCCGGTTTTTTATGGTTACATTGCTTTTTATACCTTTCTTGCCGATGAATTTGAATTGAATTTTGTAGCCATTTACTCTAGCATGCTTATTTCTCAGGGTGGTAAGTCCGAATGAGCCGTTTAGTTTTTCATATACTGAGTTGCCTATCCTTATGTAGGCAGAATCAAGTATTGCGAGAATAGCAGCCATTACTTTTTGCCTCGACAGTCCCGGCTTCTTAAGGTCTTCTTGAATCTTCTCCCTGATCATTGGCAGTTTCATGCCAAAGTCAAGCATTCTGAAATATTTGGTATGGCTTCTGATCTTGCTCCATAAAGGATGGTACTTGTATTGTTTTCTTCCGGCGGCATCATAACCGGTAACCTGTAAGTGGCCTTCATCAACCGGACTTATCCAAACTCTTTCCCATGCAGGAGGTATGGACAAGGATTTTATGCGGCTTAATGTTTCGTCATCATCAACCACTTTATCTTCAAAGATGTAGCTGAATTTATCACCGTTTTTTATCCTGCTTATACCCGGAATAGTATCATTTATGTACTTAAGATTAACTACCTGCGCACTGTATTCTGCGTTGCGTAGTGCCTTTTTGATCTGCCTTTTAGATATTACTTCCTCACCTGTGTTCATCCATAGTTCTCCGTATTATAAACAGCCCCTGAATGCTGAATATATTCAACACCCAGGGGTAGCATACTTTTTAAGGTTGTACAATTACTGATCTAAAATGAAGTCTTCTTCTCTTACTTCAAGCATTAAGTCTGCGTCAACAAGTTCAACGAGCCATTTATAATGTTTTTTTACTATGAGTCTGATCTTGGTAAATCCCATAACAGGGTAAATTAGTCGGGCAGTCATTTTTACGTAGTTTTAATAAGTTAGCAAATCTTAAATATTTTCTTGACCTGGCAATCTATCACTTATTTGATATTAATTGCCTCAGGCAGCATCTTTTCAAAAGTCTGAATTAATGCATGGAAGTACATTACATCGTTGCTTAAAAAGATTACATTTTTTTAATCAGGTACGCCTGTCAGGCATGTGATTCGCATTCCTAAATGGTTTCTTAACGTAAAAACTTTCCATGAAAATGAACCAGGTGCTCGATTTGAGACTATTCCTTTTAAAGTTCTCTTGCTGTGAAGGTGAATTATCGACACTACGCCATCCCATATACAGCCTATTATAACAACAGGCAACAGATAAGTGAAGATTAACCGTTTAATACTGAAAGGCTTAATAAACGGGCTTAGAATGAACAATAAAACAGGATGGGAAATGATAATCGCTAAAATCAGAAGTATATTTTTGTCGCCACTATCGAAAAATGCAACCGGCTGTTTGCTGGATATTGCATCGTTTAGTATTTCTGCAATTTCTTCTTCTGTAAAATGATGCAAGCCTGAGAACATGGTACGAATTCCCTCTAAAGCAACTGGCACTTTCAGGGCATTGACCGGTACAGGGTGGTATCTAATTGAAGTTTCATTATTGAATTTAGAAGGATTAGGATAAAGATCTGTAAGGGTTACTTTTAAAGTGATACCATAGCGCTTCCTGAATTCAGGAAAAATTGCCTGCCACGGTCCTCCGCTTCCCGAACATAGATCTATGATCTTGTCCTTGGATGTCTTTAATTGCATTTCCCTGATATAGGGTATTACCGGAGCATAAAGATTAAACCGGTTGAATAAAAACTGAAGATAATCAGTCATGTACGTCCTGATTTCGGCAGGAAACCAACGCATATCCTCTAACTCTTTCAGGATCCTTCCCATAAGTTTATTTTATCGAAGTAATCCGCTATAGCTTTTGGATCCAAGCAGTTTGTTATCATGGCAATATAATAGTCCGGCCTAAGAAGAAAGCACGTGTCCTCATTTATTCCCAATCGGGCATACAACCCTTCCTTATCTCCGGACTTAGTAACCAGGTAAACTTTTACAGGAAAGCACTGCAATTCAGCAAATGACATTATCGTTTCATTTTGGCCTTCTTCTTTGCCTTCGTTGAGTAAAAATATCAGTAGAATATAGCTATTTAAATGTTGAAGTGGTAATGGGATGTCGTGGTGATGGAACAGTTGTCCTGGTTGATACTTTCCGCTGTTTTTATTCCCGGCCGACAATGCTTTATGTCTAATCCACAATTGAGAAACTGCATTATATATGCGATGACTATAACCAGGCCTATTTAGCAGCCTTTGTATAGTACCTGAGAAGAAAGGCAATAGCCGGAACCTGATGAACGAAGGAGCGAACCCAAAAGCTGCAGTATACCTGAAGAATAAAGTACTGCTGTCCATTATTCTTTTAACAACCGGCCGGCGTTCACTGGTATAAGTGTCCAGTAACTTCGGTAAAGCGGTTCCGCGGATAACCATATCAAGTTTCCAGGCAAGGTTGTGTGCATCCTGAAATCCTGAGTTCATACCCTGACCGCCCACCGGATTATGTGTATGTGCGGCATCACCAATCAGGAAAACAGCTCCTTTACGGAAATCATCGCACAACAGGTAATTGCCATAAAAGACTGAAAACCAGCTTACCTTTTCAGGCTTCAGATCACCGGGCAGATGTAATAATACATCTTCCATGCTAACCTGATTACTGTTAAGGACTGGCAAAGAACCATCCACTCTTGTAAGCCCGCTTCTTAAAGGAAATATCCCAAAAGAGCCTTTGCGAAGGAATGAAAACATAATTTCTCCGGGTATTAAAGATGAACTGCCCTCGTAATCCATGATATAAATGGGATTACCTACCCTGTAGTTATTTTTACTGAATTCCATCAATTCACGTGTTGTGCTGTTTTTGCCGTCAGCCCCTATAAGGTATAATGTTTTCAATATAATGTTTGCGCCGACCTCACCTGAAATTGTTGCCTCAATATGACCATTTTCCAGACTAATAGCATGAAGAGTACTTTTCAATAAGTGTTTACCCAAAGAGGTAAGTTTTCGCTTAAGTATATACTCAAGTTTGTACTGTTCAAGCAATATCATTGGTGGATATGATACCGGTTCTTTAACAATACCTGATGCATTGATTTCAATTGAATGGTTATTTTCAGTCTTCACCGTTATCTTATTAACTGGAGTTGCTTCCTGCAATACTTCAGCCAATAAACCGAGATAAGCCAGCAATTCGAGTGTTGCTGCATGGATTACCAATGCTCCGGAATTACTTGGCTTATCTTCACTTTTATCAATGATAATAAAGTCATTACCAAAGCCAGCCAGTTCGATGGCCAGCAGTAAGCCGGAGGGGCCCGCTCCGATAATCAGGATATCAGTTGAAAGCTGCTGCATAATTCTGATTTCAAGGTGATATAATCGCTATGAACCTGTAGAAAGGTATAGTTTTCCATAGTAAAACAGATAATCCGGCTTTAGTAGCCATTTCTCGTATCTCGTATTCGCGGAAACCTTTTAGAACAGATAATGGACCATCGTTTTTTGCCAGTGAGGTACCATTGAATAATGTGGTAAGCAACCGTGCACCATACCATGCTGCACCCGACCTAATCAGATCATTAACCACCAGAATGGCATTAATTTGCCTTGCTGTAACCATTAGCCCGATTATCTCTTCCCGGTCAAGATGGTGTAAAAACAATGAACAGTGTATGATTTGGGGAATTATGCCCGGATTAAGCAAATAGTCTTTATAATTTCTATTAAGAGTGATAATATTTACATTGGATTTTGTCCTTTTACTCACATAGTCAACCGCAAGCTGATTGTTATCAATCCCTGTGAGTTTCAGATTCCTGTTGTTTTTTCTTGACCAGTTGTCAAGAGATATCAGAAACTCACCACCTCCACAACCAATATCAACAACTCTTAGTGGTTTAGCAGGAGGCATATATGGCTTTAGATACCTGATAGTACGACGAATGCTTCCGGTTAAACGGTTGAACATATCAAGTTCCTTAAGGTTTCTGATTGATTCAGCCTCTGTAATTGATGCGGCATCATCAATTAGTTCTTTTTCTTTCGACCGTTTACTGAAATCAGGAGCCATAATTTTCAGGCTGCATCATCAAAGATGAAAAAGTGGGCAGATTCAATAGTAATACCTGGTCCGAATCCCATTGCAATCATGCTCCCTCTTGTGTTATTACGAAGAATTTTTGCCATGACATAAAGTATGGTGACCGACGATATGTTGCCGTTTTCAGCCAGCACTTCGTATGATTCGGCTATAGCTTCTTTATCGAGTTGCATTTTTTCGCAGAAAGCATCGAGTATCCTCTTGCCGCCCGGATGCACTGCCCATTTTACATCATTAAAATTTTTAAGGGTAAAAGCATCAAGAAGCTTTTCACCTACCTGTTCAACATTAGCCCCAATGAAATGGGGAATATCGGCACTTAACACCATTTCAAAATTGAGGGCATTGATATCCCAAGCCATTAATTCCTTACCTTCACCCAGTGTCAGTGAATTAAAGCCTCTAATTTCAATCATTGGTATTTTATATGCTGCAGCCATACCCGCCTGCATAATTACAGTTGCAGCAGCTCCATCAGCAAAAATGGTATTGGCAAGCAGGTTATCATTGTTATCTTTTGGATTAAAATGAAGTGTGCATAGTTCAACACAAACTACCAGTACAATGGCATCCTTATCCGATTTCACTATCATATCAGCAATCCTCAATGCGGGAAAAGCAGCATTGCATCCCATGAAATTTATCCCTGTGTGAAATGTATTTTCGGCCATTCCGTAATGACTGATTAATTGTGTTGATAAACCGGGTGCATATAATCCGGTGCATGACACTGTAATTAAATGGGTCACAGCTGATACTTCTAAACTGTTGAGTTTAAAAAATGCATTATCTATTGCCCCAATAGCTAATCCAGGAGTCTTATCCCTGTAAACAGCCATCCGTTTATCAAGATCAGGAGGAGTGCCGTTTAAGAATAATTGCCTTGTTTCACAGTCAGGGTTAAAATCAGGTACCACTGAATGCCTGATTTTTATACCGCTTTGTCTTGACAGGATAGACAGTTTACGGGATGCGTTTTCATCATTGTACTCCTGTTTCATATACTCCAGAACATCTTCCTGATGGAAATGGTAACCTCCATCCATAGTGCCGATTGATGCTATAACACTAACATTCATCTGATTTTCCATCTAGTCCAGTATTTGGATTAGGAAGAAAGCATTCATGCACAGCGAGGTAATAAGGTTCATCAGCATCGTGTTTTTATAGTTAGCTTGTAACCTGTCTCTTTTTACTTTGAACATCCAGTAAAAGAAAAATGAAATATCAGGCAACATTACCATGTTGAAGATGTAAAAGGCTGCAAGGTTTTGCTTATCGTTGAAATGTATGTATAATAATATAGTAGCGATGACAAAAAGCGTGATTGAAAAGATGAATGTGCCAATATGGCCCAGAAGATAGCTTAATGTAATCACTCCATCAATCCTGTCGCTCCTGTGCTGGTATATCTGGGTAAGCGGATAAGAGCTTCCTATGTACAGGGAGGATATCAGCATTTCACGTCCGATACCATCTGCTCTTAATACATTAGTAACCGGAGTCCCCGATAGGGCAGTATAACTAAGGAGGAACACATAAGCTCCCTGGAAAAAAGCGACAATCAGGAATGAATAAAACGGATATTTTTTCAACCTGATCGACCTGTTGCTATAAGCCCTTGACATCAGGATAAATCCTGTTAAAAGGATTGAAAATTCAGTTGAGATTAATAAACCTGCAAAAACAGCCAAAATATCCATTACAGCTGTCACAATCAGGAGGTCGTAAGTAATTGCAGGCGGTTTCTTTAGCAATCCTATACTATCTGTATCCCGGTCATTATAGCTGTTATAGCCGTTACTCGATGGAAAGACAAGAAGGTGAAGAATAGCAAAAGATATAATAAAGTTAGTGAGGTTGAATGTTTCAACCTCACTTAATGCAAACAGATAAACGGGTAGAAGAAAAAATGAAAATGGTATCCTGAGGTGGAGGATAGTACTTCTTGTTATGCCTTTATTGACCCTGATCAGGGATTGTGCCGGCATAAAAGTGCTTATTTAATATAATTACGCTCACTAGTAATACGTGTTACCCTTTCTTCTTTTTCAGGTTTCAATGCTTTGAGAACAAGCAGGAAATCAATGAGCAGAAGCAAGTGAATGCTTTCGGATGCGTTGAACATTAGGAAGCTAACGGCCCAAAGGGAAAATAGTAGCAGAGCGATTACAAATAACAGAGTTTTCATTTTTTCATCAGTTTAGTCAGTTTCAGTTTTTTGGACGGGTTGTCCTTATATAACCGGTATTCCTGTATAGTTGGGTAAATATTTTACTTTCGAGAGTTTCTTTGCTTTCAACAGCAGGTTTCTTCTTGACAACCGGCATAATTTCCTGTATCTGCTGAGCTTTGACGTCAGCGTTTGTTTTGCGGGAAAGGCTTTTCATAATGCCGAACTCACCATTATATTCATTTTCTTTCCTGGCAAGGTAAAATGCTGCACTGATTGAATTAAGCAACATCTGGCCATCATGGCTGTTTTCAAAGTTCACATGATTGTTGGTTGTCTCGGGAGTCCTTTTTTTGGTTGATCTTTTGCTCATGATTGTTAAGTTTTAAGAGTTTGTTTTAAAGATTATCTGTCAATATCGCTGGCTTCATTGTTAAGCCAGTCGTTTTCGATATCAGAGGCATCCTGGTCATTGCGGGGCCTTACACCCATTACAATGTTGCCTTCTTTAATACCGTTTTCGTACTTTTTGGCCCTGTCTTCCGGAATTCCTGCACCCACTAAGGCGCCGACTATACCACCGGTAACTCCGCCTGCTCCAGCTCCTGCGAGGCCTGCAGCCAGTGGACCGGCAATAACAATACCTAGTCCCGGTATTGCGATACTTGTGCCGATGGCTGCAATTATTCCTGCAGCAGCACCAATAGCTCCTCCAATGGCTGATCCTGCCCCGGCACCTTCAAGTGCTTTGTTACCGAAATTAGTTTCGGAATGAGTGTTTCCTTTGTCGTTGTTGAAATGCCTTTTACGCGTTTCATCTGACATCATTATATGGATATCGTCATCCTTATAACCTCTTTCGTACATATTATTATATGCACGTTCAGCACTCGCACGGTCTCGAAACATTCCTGTCATTATTTTACCTCTGCGGTTCCTGTTGTCATCCATTTTGTAGTCCGGGTTATTGTTTCCGATTAAGGGGTTACAAAGATGACGGAGAAGAGATACAAAAGCGTTATATAATCTTTAGCTTTCGTTTCATTATTTAGCTATTAGCTGTTAGCTATTAGTTGTTGGTAATTGGCTATTAGTTATCAGGTGTTGGCTACTGGCTGTTGGGTGATAGTTCTCAAGGTAGAACCTTGTTATTGGACCCCGCATGGGACGATCATATTAAATGATGTAACATTTCATTAACATCCTGTAACATGTTTGCGGCAATTTGATACCACTTTTGTGAAGTAATTATTAACCTTAAAATTTAAATAATCCTATGAAGACAAACATGCTCCAATTCATACTGGTTGCATTCCTATCAGTTATACTCATTTCATGCAATAATCAAGGATCAAATAACAGTGAGAATGACAACAGTGATTCCATTGAAATGAATGAAAATGCCACAGGTGACGGCATGATGGAGGGAAATCAGAATGATGACCAGGATTTTATGGAAGAAGCAGCATATGGTGGATTAATGGAAGTTGAACTTGGCAGGTATGCCCAGCAGGCAGCACAGAATCCAAGGGTAAAAAACTTTGCAGCAATGATGGTGAAAGATCATTCTAAAGCTAATGATGAATTAAAGGCTTTGGCTGCAAAAAAGAACATTGTACTTCCGACAACACTCGATGACAAGCATATGGATAAAATAAACGACCTTAAAGAAAAGAAGGGCGCAGAATTCGATAAGAATTATATGAAAGAAATGGTTGATGACCATGAGAAGGACGTAGATAAGTTTAAAAAGCATGCTGAAAATGGTAATGATTCGGATATAAAAGCATTTGCAGCAAAAACCTTACCTGTTCTACTCATGCACCAGGATTCAGCAAAAAGAATCCACGAAATGCTTAAATAAAAAGGTTAATGCTCTTTGAATTCAGGATTTAATATCCTACAGATGCATGGTCAGATGGGAAATATTGCCGGAAAATGTTTCCCATGCTCTGACGAACTCACCAATGTAATAACAATAAAAATCAATCACATGGAATTTAGTAATAAATTAATAAGTCTTCACGATCACCTGTTTTACTTTGCTTATACGCTTACTAATGATAAGGAAGAAGCTAAGGATTTAATACAGGATACATATTTAAAAGCACTGATGCACAGAGATAAGTTTGCTGATCAAACGAATCTGAAAGCATGGACATTTACGATTATGAAGAATACCTTTATCAACAATTACCGCCGCAATAAGAAGGCCAATACCATTGTTGATAATTCCGAAGACCTTTATTACCTGAATATCCCTAAAAAATCTGATTTTGGTTCACCCGAATCAGAAATTTCAACCAAGGAGATCAAAGCAGGTATTTCAAGACTCGAAAAAGACCAGCGTATGCCATTCGAAATGCATGCGGCAGGTTATAAATATAAAGAGATTGCTGAAAACCTTAACCTATCAATAGGTACTGTGAAAAGCAGGATTTTCTTCACTCGTAAAAAACTCATGGAGTCACTAAAGGAATTCCAGTCGTAAACCACTTCCACTGTGTTCCCGGCTGTATTTCCCAAAAGTGTCGTTTAGTTTAAATGCACTCATAATTGCTGAAAAGAGGCTTTCTAATTAAGAATAGCCTCTTTTACTTTTGTTAAGACCTGCTTTGGATCTGCTATTCATGCGTACTTTATACGTCTTTCATACGTTATTCATACGTGTCAATACGTATGAAATACGTATGAAAGACGTATGAAATACGTATGAAATGGCAATGAAGAGTTATTATCACCCGGGTATGGAACTCAAAAATCCGCCATGAGTTACCTTCAGGTTACATTTCGGTCCTCCATAGATTATCCTTACCCCTGAAAATATGGATAAGGTATCTGGAAGTGCCGGGGAATTAAATGAAAGTGATTAGAACACCGGCTCTACAGCCCGTGTTTATTTTGGATTATTCGTTTGTTAGGCAGAAAATAAACGAGGTAATTGTTTAGGTTCTAATCAAAATGGAAACCCTCATTTTGTGAAAATGGAGGCATCATATTAGGATAGAGATATACCTGTAACCACCCATACTGGATTAACCAATAGAGGTCAAGGTTTCCGCTGCCCCGCTCATATTCAATAAAGGTAGCTGAACAGTATGAAAAATATGGTTTTTCTGTTATATAAACCCTTTTGTACGGTTGACTGTCTGAATTGTATGACAATTCTGATTTCCGAAAACCATCTGATTCAGGTCTGATTATTTCTGTCAGGTACTGTCCTACATGTGTAAATTCAAGAAGTGTTGTAGTATCTGTAGTAATTTTTACTATTGAACTTACCTCACCATCTTTATAATTGATGAAAGTATTAGACGGGGCAGAAATTAACCGGTTATCTTCATAAACGAAGTTATTTGTAAATATACGGCCATCCCTGAGGTACCTCTCTGACTTTATCAGGTTTTTCCCGTCCCAGTTATATTTATCGTACAAAACCAAGGGATCATTTTCGTAATTGCACTGAGACAATCTGTTATCTTCACCAAAGATCAGGGTTCTATAGTCGGGCTCTTCGATCCAGACATCATTATAAATATTGCGGTTATACTCCTTAATGGTAATTTTATTTCCATCGTATGACCAAATATTCCGTGTGTATAAATCATCATCCCCATAGTACACAAGGACTTCAGAAACCTTGTTGTGGTCGTAAATGATCTCTACTTTGTGATTATTAGCTGTGTCATGCCATGACTTTAGCCTGAAATTACTACTATTTTCATTCTGGTCATTATCCTTACTACACCCACTCAACACAATAGTAATGATCCAGCAAATAGTTAAGAAATATTTGCTCATATGAGATGATTTATGCAAATATAACCTTTAGTATAATAGAATATCAAATCATTATTTTTGTGAAACTTGAATTGATTCCTATATTTGCCCAAACAGGAGAACTTATTGTGAATACGCTTCTCTCATAACTTCTCTTTGGATTAAACTATATAATGAATGAACATCAATGATTTACTGGTACTAAAAAATATCAAACCAAAGGAGAGAACCGAATTATTAAGCGGATGGATTCTCAACCATACAATCGACATTAATGAAGTTATTGAATTAGCCAGGAGGGAAAAAGATTCTGTTAAAACATTATTAATTGAGTCAATTGAGTTTGCTACAAGACAAAATGCCGGCATTTCAAATGAAAAAGTACTTGAATTTGCAGTTGATGCCCTTGCATCAAAATCACCTTCTGTAAAAAGGGAAAGTGGGAGGGTTATAGCAAATATTGCCCGGCTCTATCCTGAAAAGTTAGACAAGGCAATAGTTAACCTGATAGAAAATTCTGAGCATCCGGGTACAGTTGTCAGGTGGAGTGCCGCCCTTGCTATAGGTGAGATACTGAAGTTGAAAACAATACATAATCAACAGTTAGTTCCTGCAGCTCATGCCATCTGCGAGAAAGAAGAAAAAAACAGTATCAGAAAAATCTACCTGGCTGCTTTAAAGAATACCTGAGATAGGAATTAGCTAGTTTTTAATTATATCTGAAAGCCGTATGGCTCTCTGTCGAGAATATCCGACCACTGGTCGATGATTTTCTTATATACTTTACCCACCGGCCGTATTTTCCTATCAAGGTCAAAAAGTCCGAGGCTGTTTACTTTGCCATTGTCTTCGCGTAAAGCGGTATCCCAGTCAATCTGATCTGTAAGACTGTACCATGTGAAGCCGAGCAGGGGTACACCATCTTGCTTAAGCTGATAGGCATTTGTCCATTGTTTCTTAAGCCATTCGCTTGAGAGAGGTTCAAGGATATTTGTTTCAGTGTGCATTACCGGCAGGTTATAACGCCTGAAATATTGGTGGGTGATCACATGGTAGCCAAAGATTTCGCCGGAGGCAATAGTAGAACCGTCAGCTCGCACGAGGTGTTCATTGGTGATATAATAATCGTTGCCCATAATACACCTGATCATATTGGCATTATTCATGAACCAGTGGTATTCGTTTTTAGTCATGCCGTTTTCGAGGAGGTATTCATACATTGGAACACTTATGGGATGACCGTATACGAGGTCGAGTGACAGAAATCGTTTTTCATTAAGAAGGGCCGCCAGGGGCAAACATGCCGGCTCTTCAGGATGGTAGTATTCGGCAGATTCGCTCTGTATAAATACTGCCTCAGGGGTTACTTTAAGTATGGCTTTTGTGGCAAGGATGTTAGCTTTACACAGATTCTTAAGGGCATTGACGAAATACTTATCAGATGACAATCGCTCATTCCACCAGCCATATTGGGCTGAAAAAGTAGCTGCAATATATATTTCATTTATGGGAGTATAGATGGTACACCAGGGAAATCGCTTTGCAAACACTTCAGCATATTCAGCAAAGTATTCAGGGAAACCGGGGTTCTGAAAATTCTGTATCCAGTCGGGCACACCGAAATGGCAAAGGTCCACTATAGGTGTAATGCCCATTTCTTTCATAGCATTAAATGCCTCATCAGTGAAACTCCAGTCGTAGACTCCCGGTGCCGGATTAACAATATGATATGGAGGCCCATACCTTAAAACATTAATACCAATTTCTTTAGTAAGCGCAAAATCAGTAAGGTAATACTGATAATGGCTTGATTTTTCCATTTCATCTACACGTTTGATTGTTCCGTCAGGCAATTCTATTGTTGGGTAACTATTCTCTATACCTGTGGCAAACATGAACTTTCTCATTCAGGTTGGTTTTTAGATTATAACTTAGTTTTTTAAGCCGATTTACTGGTAATAACATCGTTAATATAGTTGTAAATCGAAATATCAAGAGGCGGTAATACTATTCCGCTTGCGCTGGAAAGAGCTGAATACAAAGGCCTACGAGCATGCGACGCCAGACGGATTGAAGGTATCGAATGGATTTTCATAGTCTGGTTTATACCAGCAATGCCGACCGCCAGTTTGGCAAAATCGTAGTATGAAATGCCTTCCGGCCCTGAAAGGTGCCATATCCCGATTTCCTTATCAATTAACAGGTCAAGTGCAGTGTTAATGAGATCAGGAAGGTATGCCGGTGAAACAACGATATCCGCGAAAACATACTTATTTTCTTTGTGGTCGTTCTTAAATAATATCTCATAAAGAAAATCATTGCTGTTGAATGGGTTCATCAGCATACTGTTTCTTATGATGAGCACATCAGGGTTTACGGATAGGATTCCTTCTTCAGCCATTTTTTTCGACATGCCATATACATTAAGCGGATCAGTGTTGTCAGCTTCAATATAAGGCTTGCGTTTTTTACCATTAAATACCTGGTCACTTGAGAAGGTGAGCATCCGGATATCCATGTTCCGGCATACCCTGGCCAGGAGTCGCGGAAACAAGGTATTTTCCTTATAGCAGGTTATAGGCGAAAGTTCCGCTTCGTCAATACTATGGAAACCTGCAGTGTTCACCACCGCCCAGGGACTATGGAGTGTGAGTATTTTTATAATCTCCTGCTCTTCAATAGCCGAATTGCCAGATACTATGATACATGGCAACCCTCTTAACCGACACATTTTCTCAATGGCGAAAGCCATTGTACCTGTACCGAATATCAGAACAGGCCGGCTGAATCGATATTGCCTGTACTCCTTGCTAATCTGTGTTTCAATGTTATCGGGAACATGGTACTTTATTCTCACGTTTCTCTTCCACCAACCAGGTATTTCAAGTAATTCAGTGAATGTTTTTTGACCTGTGGAGTAAGATTTTATCAGTTCAGCCAAGGCGGTGTAGCGGGGCTTCCCTGATCGTATATCGAACACTCCTGATTCATAATAAGCACCTTTAAGTTGAAGCAGCGTATTCCAGTCGAAACTACCGAGAAGAGACCAGGCAGTAATACCCCTGACGTCATGGCCTTCATTCTTCAGGTTATTTACTGCCTTCCAGGCATCATCAAACCATCGGAGTTGCTCTTCACGTGTGCAGGCGAGATGTACTTCAGTCAAAGCCACAGGTAACTTATACCGTTCAATGGCCTCCTTTAACAGTTCTTCAATGCCAGCCATTCCCTGTTCACCGATTCGCACTACTTCAACGTCGGCGTAGTCATGGACATCATTTCCACCGATTATTGAATCTGGATATTCGGAAATACGGTCATCCAGAAATCGCTCGCTGGTTACATAGTAATTAAAACCACAGATATCAGGCGGAGTTACATTATGCACAAAGAATTCCATTTCTTGTTCATGAATGCCGATGTCAATGAAATAACTCCAGAACGGATGATTACTTCCAAATCGTCCGGTAAGGATATCATAAGTGAGCCATGCACGGTTATTTTCAAGCACTGCCTGATATTTCAGTTTCCTAGTGCTATGAATTCTTGCGATATCTTCTGTTTGTATAAGTTTAGCATCTGGATTTATTTTTCTTATTTCCTGCATTGCCCTTACTGTTCCCTTCAATTCATTAAAGTACATGCGGGCAAACAGAAGGTCGTCCTTTTTATGAGGATGCCAGATACCATATAATCCAGAAAACCTTGCCGTAGTAAGAGGTTCATTTACTGGTGTATAATACTCGATCCAGGGATATTTTGCTGCAATCACCTTTGCGTAATCAGCAAGACGTTCGGGGAAATCAGGATGCAGCATGTCCATATCGAAGGGACCGCTGCCGTGATGCAGTAGTCCCGCGATAGGAGTAATACCGAGCGATCTTAGTTTTTCAAGCCTGTTATCATGTAGTTGAAAGAATAATTCTTTCTGGCTTATGTACTTTTCCCAAAGAAGCGGATAGCGGAGTTTTTTAATTCCTATTTCAGCAAAAAGGTCAAAATCATCTATCCTGTCTTCATGCCCATTCATTTTCAGCTGGTCATGAACGGTATTCCCGATTCTGACAACTGAACACTCAACTCCGCCCCACATTTCCACAGGACGATTATTGAATTTAGCTTGTTTCATTGTTAAAATTTTTCAATTCCCTCAGGCCATTATTGCGTTTAGGCGTGAGATTCAGCTGGAAAAGATCTTCTTCGATCTTGTCCTTCTGCATAAGGCTCTTACCAACGATTTTACGCATTTTATCGTAGGTAATATCCCAGGAATTGGTTCTTAAATTATCATTTACTTTTTTTACCCATGCCGGATCATTCCTCTGTTCCATGGCGTAGCGGATAGCATCGGCAAATGATGTAACAGTATCAGCAATCTGTACGAGTCCGTCTTCACCGTAAGGTTTTACAACATCCCTGATGGAGGTTGATACAACGGGTTTACCAGCAGCCAGGTACTCGGGGGTTTTTGTAGGGCTGATAAATTTCGTACTGTCGTTCTTGGCAAAAGGCAGAATCGCCACATCCCAGTTTGAAAGATAGGAGGGGAGTTCCTTGTATTTCTTTTGTCCGAGATAATGGATATTGAAATGACGAGGAAGTGACGCCGGGTCTATCTTAACAACCGGTCCAATCATCACGAAATGGAAATCGGGCATTGCCTGTGCCAGTTTATCTAGCAGTTCAATATCAAGCCTTTCATCAATTACGCCAAAAAAGCCTGCCCTGGGATGGGGAATATTTTTCTGGTCGTAAGGGTCAGGATTGCCAATACCACTTTCAAAATGCTCCTGGTCAATACTGCTTGGGAATGGATATATATTCTCATGAAGATTCTTTTTATGCTCATATAGGTGGTGACCACCAGTAAATACCACATCAGATATATTCATGAGGGTGCGTTCATTTTTTGTGAGATCAGGATGTGCTCCCCTAAACCCGGATAATTCATCCATACAGTCATAAATAATGAGTGTAGGTTTGATGTTACGAGTAAACCTGATGGCCATAGGGGTATAATACCATGCAATAAAATCACTGATCTTATTCATTTTGATGAATTTAAGCAGGAGTATTTCATAATACTTGTTTATCTCGCTTTCATTCATCCCTGCTTTTAATTGAGGGGTAAGTACAGTTACATTACCATCTTTAACTTCTTTAAGTGATATTGTTTCTTCTTCACTGAATTCAGGTTCCTCAAAATAATAAACATTTACGTCTTTTGCCCACCTTGTAAGGAGGTGCTGAGGACGCTGGAAAACAAAGTTCCATCTCAGGTGTGAAAAACACAGGACATTTGATATTTGCCTTTCAGTTAATTTTTCAAATCCCTGTGTGGCATGATTGCCATTGATTGCATTAGTAATCTGAAATTTGAAATTATCAGTTGGGGTATTATTGATTATATTGTTTTTTTTAGTTCTTTCATTCATTGTTTGTCTCCTCTTATTTAATGTACTTAGTCATATCCGATTGCTTGCCAATATCCTTTGAGGGGCGGTTATATGTTTTCACTAACTTCATTTCAAGATCGAAGTTTTTAGTGGCAGTGAGGTCGAAGCCTCTATGTTCCACTTTTGCTGTTTTTAACGATTTGCTTTTCATGTCCCTTAAATATTTGTTGAATTACTCAATCAATTTCTTTTACTACCATTGGTCAATGTATTTACTGATTGTTTGGTAAAATTCTTTCCTGAGATTTCATCGAACATCTCAAGAGCATGATTAATGGTATCATGCATGTCAAAATACTTGTATTCACCGAGGCGTCCACTGATCCTTACATTAGTAAGTTTAGCAGTTTCATCCCTGTATTTAAGGATGAGGTCCTGGTTTCGCTGGTCGTTTATAGGATAATACGGATTTGAACCATCATCAAGCAATGAAAATTCCTTTATTATCATGGTTTTATCTTTCGGATAATCTGTTCTCTCAGGATGCAGGTGTCGAGGTTCATGTATTCTTGTATATGGTACTTCAACATCTGCATAGTTCATCACTGAAGTTCCCTGATAATCCTCATATGGATGAATCTCGACTTCAAAGCGAAGAGTACGGTATTCAAGTTTCCCGTATTTGTATTCAAAGAATTGGTCGATAGGCCCGCTGTAAATAATCTGTGTTTCTTTGCTGATCTGGTCCCTGATATCAAAAAAATCAGTGTTCAGTTTAACTTCAATGTTTGGATGTTTGAGCATTTTTTCGAAAATAGCACCATAGCCGTTAACAGGAATACCCTGCCATCTGCTGTAATAATAACTTTCATTATAGTTTGTCCTGAATGGAAGGCGCTTTAGTACGCTATCTGGCATATCCTTTGGATCCTTTTGCCATTGCTTTAAAGTATAACCCCTGATAAATGCCTCATAAAGAGGACGGCCCATCATTGAGATAGCTTTCTCTTCAAAATTCTTAGGTTCGGTAATATTTTCCTTTTCGATTTCCTTTCTTAAGAAATCTTCTACTTCATATGGCTTTAGGTCAACATTATAAAAGCTATTAATTGTTTCAAGGTTAACCGGCATTTGGAATACTTTTCCATTATGTCGGGTTAGTACCTGATGAAAATATCCATTGAATTCTGTGAATTTATTTATGTAATCCCATACTCTTTTATTGGAAGTATGGAAAATATGAGTTCCATAAAGATGATAATGGATTCCGGTTTGCGGATCATCAAGTGAATAACTGTTACCACCAATATGGCTACGCTTTTCAATTACGATAACTTTTTCATTCAGAACATTAGCGATTCTTTCGGCAAGCACAGCTCCAAAGAAACCGCTGCCTACGATAAGATATTTTACTCCTTCAAGATTCATTTAGTGTATTATTTAGCTATTTGAGATTATTTTTATTAAATTCTTATTGTTAAACATCATATTATTTTTACATGCATAACCATTATCCATAAAGCAATTCTGCGTTATTTTTATTGGTTTTGTAAAGATATATTCCACCCAGAGGAGCGCTCTTATATAATCTCCTTATTCTGTTATATAATCCTTTGTTGAACTACGTAACAGGTTGTAATAGAGTAATATCCAAGCTAATTACGGCCGCGGAAACGCGAAAAGATCCAAATCAGGAGGGCAACAATCAGAACGATGATAATAATTCCTGTCCAGATTCCGGCTTCAAAAATATCACCTATAATTTCACAGGAATTAAAAGAGATTGTTGCAAAAAGTATGAAAAGGGTGAGGTAAAATCTGTAGATGTTTTCTTTTGTCAGCATAACCAGTTGTTTTTTTCGCTTCTATGACTATTTAAAGTCGTGAGGAGAAATACAGACTCTTCAAGACTTTCTATAAGGTAAAATGAATGTTCAAGGAGTATAACCGATTTTCCTGCTGGTATCACTGATGTTAAACCATTGATCCGAAGTCTGATATTACCACTGATGACCTTAATAATGAGTGCGTTATTAGCCTGAAATGATTCAAACTCACTATCACTATGCATGGCCACTACCATCACATTCTTCTCATGATCATGATGTACCACATTAAACCCCAGTTCTCCGCTTAGCCATGAAGCATCGTGTTTAATGAGGGATATTACTTCATCAATATTTGAAAAATTTTGGTTTATCTCAGTGTAATTTTCCATATTTGCAAAGATCTAGATAAGAAACTATGTTCTTATTACATCAAACAATGGAAATATTACATAATTATCAGCCGTTTTACTTGAAAAGATTGAGATTTTGAATGAACTGAACAGGTTGATGTTTGTTTTTACGGTGTTTCAAATAATAATCAAATAATCTTCAGATGAACCTACATGAATACCAGGCAAAAGAAATACTGAAATCTTTCAGTGTGCCGGTTCCGAAAGGCATTGTTGCCTACAACCCCGAAGAAGCCATAGCAGCGGCTAAAGAAATAAACAAAGAAACAGGTTCTGAATACTTTGCCGTTAAGGCACAGATCCATGCAGGAGGCCGCGGAAAAGGTGGTGGTGTCAAGATTGCCAAATCAATAGAGGAGGTTGGTTCATTGGCTTCACAAATAATCGGTATGCACCTGATAACACCTCAAACCTCTGCTGAAGGTAAATTGGTAGGCAAAGTGCTGATTGAGCAAAATATATATTATGCAGGTCCTCAAAAACCGCAGGAATTTTATTTAAGCCTGTTACTTAACAGGGCCACTGGAAGAAATATGTTTATGTATTCAACTGAAGGTGGTATGGATATAGAAAAAGTGGCTGAAGAGACACCTGAATTAATCTTCACCGAAGAAGTGGATCCGGGCACAGGATTACTTGATTTTCAATGCAGGAGAATTGCTTACAACCTGAAACTTTCTGGTGAGGCTTTTAAGAATATGGTTCACTTTGTTAAGAAACTTTACCATGCTTATGTTAAGATAGATGCAGCTTTGTTAGAGATTAATCCGCTCTTTAAGGCATCGGACGATAAGATTTTTGCTGCCGACTGCAAAATCCGTCTTGATGGCAATGCTCTCTTCCGCCATAAGGATTATGCTGCTCTGCGAGACCTCACTGAAGAAGATCCTGCTGAAGTTGAGGCTGGCAAATTTCACCTCAACTATGTGAAGCTGAATGGGAATGTTGGATGTATGGTTAATGGAGCAGGCCTGGCCATGGCTACCATGGATATCATAAAACTATCTGGTGGTGAACCTGCTAACTTCCTTGATGTAGGAGGTACAGCTAATGCTGAACGTGTTGAGCAGGCATTCAGGATAATTATGAAAGATCCTAATGTTAAAGTGATCCTTGTAAATATCTTTGGTGGTATTGTCCGTTGTGACAGGGTTGCCCAGGGTATTGTAGACGCTTATAACAACATTGGCAATATCCAGATACCAATTATTGTCAGACTACAGGGTACTAACGCTGAAGAAGCCAAAGAACTGATAAACAAATCAGGTTTGAAAGTTTATTCCGCTACACTTCTGCAGGAAGCTGCCACTTTAGTTACTGAAGTATTGCAGTAATCATTTAATGCTAAAAAATGAAAAAGGCTGTCCCGGTGACAGCCTTTTTATATAACACTACTATAAGAAATTACTTAGTGTACTCTGCAACGATATCTTTTACTCCATCTGGAGAAAGACGTCCATATACTTTATCGCCAACAAGTACAACAGGAGCAAGGCCGCAAGCTCCAACGCACCTGAGACAAGCGAGTGAGAATTTGCCGTCAGGTGTAGTTTCACCTACATTGATGTTAAGGATACGCTTGAATTCTTCAATGATCTTCTCAGCACCCCTTACATAACATGCTGTGCCTAAACAGATAGATACAGGATGTTCACCTTTTGGTAGCATTGTGAAGAAAGAGTAGAATGATACCACACCATAAACATGAGCAACAGAAACGTTGAGTTCCCTTGCTATGATCTCCTGGACTTCGGCAGGCAAGTAACCGAAAATTCCCTGGGCTTTATGCAGCACATTGATCAGCTCACCTTTGTCATTATTGAACGATTTACAAACATCCTTGAGTTCATCAATTTTGCTTGCCGATAACTTTATATTTGCCATGATCTTTGATTCTTTTATTGTTTCAAATATAGTTTATTCTGCTATGCTTACTTCAACCCTTTTATCGAAATAGTGAGTATGAAGCAGGTGATGAGAAAGTTCACCACAAGGCTTACCAAGGAACTCTTTATAAAGCTCAATGATATAAGGATTTTCGTGTGATTTCCTGATAACCTTCATTGCATCTTCAGAGTATATAGCTTTTTGGCGTGCTTTAAGGATTGATGAATCACCGTGATGCAGTGGTTGTCCACCACCACCAATACATCCACCTGGGCAGGCCATAATTTCAATTGCATGGAATTGAGATTTCCCTGCTTTAATATCTTCGAGGAGTTTACGAGCATTTCCCAAACCGTGGGCTATGCCTATACGCACTGGTAAACCATCGAAGTCAATAGTGGCTTCCCTGATATAGTCCATACCACGAAGTTCTTCAAAATCTATCTTAGGAAGTTTTTTTCCGGTTTGTACTTCATAGGCTGTACGAACTGCAGCTTCTATTACACCACCTGTTGTACCGAAAATAACTGCAGCACCTGTAGACTCTCCGAGTGGATGGTCGAAATCTTCATCCGGCAGTTCATTAAAGCTGATGTTTGACTGTTTGATGAGGTGTGCAAGTTCGCGTGTTGAGATAGAGAAATCAACATCAGGATTGCCTTCAGTTTTAAATTCATCCCTCTGACATTCATATTTTTTGGCGAGGCAAGGCATGATAGATACAACTACCAGGTTTTCGCGCTTAACACCAATCTTATCAGCAAAATAAGTTTTAGCTATTGCACCAAACATCTGCTGCGGACTTCTTGCTGTTGAAGGAATATCTCTCATTTCAGGGAACTGGTGTTCAAAGAAGTTAACCCAGCCAGGACAGCATGAGGTAAGGATAGGCAGTGCCACTGAGGTATCACCCTGTAAGTGGCGGTTGAGCCTCCCAAGTAATTCAGTACCTTCTTCCATGATGGTAAGGTCGGCAGCGAAGTCAGTATCAAAAACATAGTTAAATCCGAGCCTGCGAAGAGCAGCAGCAAGCTTACCTGTAACCAGTGTACCTGGTTCCATACCGAATTCTTCACCAAGGGCAGCGCGCACTGCCGGAGCTGTTTGAACAATAACGGTTTTGGAAGGATCTGCCAAAGCACGGATAACAGAGTTAGTATGGTCAACCTCAGTAAGTGCGCCTGTTGGACATACTGCAACACATTGGCCGCAATAAGTACATTCGCTGTGGTCGAGGTTCCTTTCAAAGGCCGGTGCCACTACTGACATGAAACCCCTGTTCACAGCTGAGAGTACTCCCACTGTCTGAACATCGTTACACATCATTTCACAGCGCCTGCACATAATACATTTGTCAACATCGCGTATAATAGCCGGTGACGTATCAGGACGGTAAGTTGATTTCTCTCCCTCAAATGAAATCTGCCGAACACCAAACTCCTGTGCCATTGTCTGTAATTCACAGTTGCCGTTCTTCGGACAAATGAGGCAATCACTCGGGTGATCCGAAAGAATAAGTTCAAGTACTGTTTTACGGGCATTGAGAACCCTGATGTTATGTGTATTGATACTCATACCCTCAGTGCATTCTGTAACGCAGGCAGGTGCAAGGTTCTTTCTTCCTGCCACTTCAACAACGCAGATGCGGCAACCGGCAGGTTTATTTTCTATGTTTAGATCGTGCAGATGTAAGTGGCAAAGGGTTGGAACATGAATGCCATTAGCTTTTGCAGCCTGAAGAATGGTACTTCCTTTTGCAACTTCAACGATCTTGTTGTCGATATTTATTTTGATAGTTTCCATTGTCCTCTCAGTTAATTGATTATCACAGCATTGAATTTACATTTCTCAATACATGCACCGCATTTGATACAGGTTGCCTGATTGATAACATGGATGCCTTTGCGCTCTCCGGTAATTGCGTTAACAGGGCAGTTACGGGCACAGGCAGTACAACCGCAACAGTTTTCAGCTATTATTGAATACTGCATCAGGGCTTTACACTGACCTGCACGGCACTTTTGTTCTGTGACATGCTCAACATATTCATCCATGAAATTGTCGATGGTGGATAATACCGGATTTGGTGAAGTTTGACCTAAACCACAAAGTGCAGTATCCTTTATGACATAGCTGAGATTCCTGAGCCTGTCGATATCTTCACGTGTTCCATTGCCCATTGTTATCTTGTCGAGTACTTCATAAAGTCTCTTGTTGCCGATACGGCATGGTGCACATTTGCCACATGATTCTTCAACAGTGAAGTCAAGATAGAACTTCGCCATTGATACCATACAGTCGTCCTCATCCATTACTATCATACCGCCTGAGCCCATCATAGATCCTGAAGCAATTAGGTTGTCATAGTCAATTGGAGTATCAAGGTGTTTCTCAGTAAGGCATCCGCCTGAAGGACCACCTGTCTGGACAGCTTTAAATTTCTTACCACCTTTAATGCCACCACCGATTTCAAAGATAACTTCACGGAGAGTTGTACCCATTGGTACTTCAATTAAACCAACGTTGTTAATCTTTCCGGCAAGGGCGAAAACTTTTGTGCCCTTTGATTTCTCAGTTCCGATGCTTGCAAACCAATCAGCGCCTTTATTGATAATGACAGGCACATTAGCGAAGGTTTCAACATTGTTAACATTGGTTGGCTTTTCAAAGTAACCTGATACTGAGGGGAAAGGTGGCTTCATTGTAGGCTCACCGCGTTTTCCTTCCATTGAGTGGATGAGTGCTGTTTCTTCACCGCACACAAATGCACCTGCACCGTACCTGAGTTCAATGTCGAAGTTGAAATTAGTTCCAAGGATACCATTACCTAACAATCCGTATTCCCTTGACTGTTGTATAGCTGTCTTAAGTCGGTCAATTGCCAGCGGATACTCAGCCCTGATATATACAAGACCGTAGGAGGCACCGATACAATATCCGCAAATAGCCATTGCTTCAATCACAGAATGCGGGTCACCTTCAAGGATTGACCTGTCCATAAATGCTCCGGGGTCTCCCTCATCAGCATTACAAACAACATATTTTACATCGCTCACTGATTTGCTGGTGATTTCCCACTTAAGTCCGGTAGGGAATCCTCCACCTCCACGTCCGCGGAGCCCTGATTTCTTCATAATCTCGATTACTTGCTCCGGCGTCATTTCAGTTAGGCAGTTAGCCAGTGCCTGGTATCCATCACGGGCAATGTATTCATCGATATTCTCCGGATCTATGAAACCGCAGTTCCTGAGCGCAATCCTGAGCTGCTTTTTATAGAAACCCATGTGCTTGGAATCTTCAATATGTTCTTTGGTTTCAGGATTAAGGTAAAGTAACCTGTTGACCCGGCGACCTTTTATAACATGTTCTTCAATAATCTCACGGGCATCGGCAGGAGTAACCTGTGTATAAAAGGTATTGTCGGGCATAACCTTTACAATAGGCCCTTTTTCACAGAAACCAAAGCAACCGGTACCAATAACCTGAACTTCCTGATCCAGTCCTTTATCAGCGATAATAGTTTTGAGGTTGCTTAACAGAATATCACTTTCTGAGGCATGACATCCGGTACCACCGCATACGAGGAGATGCATTTTATATTTTCCCATTGTCGTGCCTCCTTAATTTTCAATTGTTTCATAATTCACCGGAATGATGCCTTCAACAAGCTCACCATTCTTGATGTACTTTTCAATGATACTGTCAGCTTTGGCTGTATCAACATAACCATAAACTACCGGTGCCTGTCCGGGAAGGGTTATTTCAATTGTAGGTTCTGCAAAGCAGTATCCCATACATCCTGTTTGGGTAACTACAGCCTGAATGTTCCTCTTATCGAGTTCATCGATAAAGAATTCCATCACCTGTTTAGCACCTGAGGCAATACCACATGTTGCCATTGCCACTCTGATCTGTACAAGATTTTCAGGGTCATTGCTTTTCTCCCTTAATCCCATTTTCCCCTGCAGGTTTTCCTTAATCCTGCGAAGGTCAGCCAGTGATTTTACTTGTGTCATGATAATTTGATTAACTAAGTTTTTACTATTTTATTTAGAGGCCTCAATTTGCTCAAGGTTCTCATTGATCATTTCTTTTAAAAATCGAACCACCGAAGGCTCACTGATGGATATACCATCAAGTTCTTCCGTTATACTCTTAGTATCGTATAAATACACGCCCTTTTGGGTTGTGTGCCTGTATGTTAATTCCGTTTGAGGATTTGCTGCACATAAAAGTACGATAGTTCCGGCAATATCTCCTAAAGGGGGACGGTCGGGATGAAAAATTGAAAAGAAGGCTTTAACTGTAGTGCCTTCACCTTCTGTACTGTCGATTGATATGCTTCCACCGGTTCTTTCAGCATTTTGTTTTAGTAGAGGAATGCCCAGTCCTACCTTGCGAGTTGTACGAGATGTTACATAGGGATCTGAGATAGTGAGTACGTAGTCCCGGGACATTCCTATACCATTATCTTCAATAATGATTGTATAAGTATCAATATTAATATCTTCAATAATCTCAATACTCACCTTAGTGGCTTTTGCGGTGAGTGAGTTCTGGACAATATCCATAATATGCATTGAAAGATCTCTCATTTCAGTACCACCTTTCTTCCATATAAGCTTTTAAGTGCAAGGCGGAATTCACTGAATTCAGTTGATTCCATTTCAAAGTAAGATGGGTTTTCACCAATTACTGAAACCATGTGTGCATCAGAGCTTTTAATGACTGTAGTATCAGCCTTCAGTTTATTCTGGCTGATAAAAGATTCTCTGTTTATGTGACGGGTGATTTCAAAAGCATCTGCCTGCAGGTCTTGTGGTATAAATCCAAGCTGGCTGATAATACTATCCTTCTGTTTGTTAACATGAGCAGGAATAATAATGCCATTAAGGTCGTGCACTTCCCTAATAATCTGATCAATCCCTGTATTAAGGGCTGTAAGCAGGAGTTTCTCTTCTTCAAATACGATATTCTCGTATTCATCAACCACCACCTGATAACCAAATAATGCTGGATCGTTCTTGACAAAAGGCAGGTGCTCATCAAGATACTCCTGGAATTCCTCAGCTTCTGACAGGGTAGGGAAGTAAGCCAGGCAATGTATTTCTTCCCTGGTAGTGATTTCAACACCAGGGTACAAGGTAATTCCATATTGTTGAGCTTCCTTCATTACTATCCTGCACTGTCTTGTGGAATTGTGGTCAGTAATTGCAATGATATCTATTCCCTGTTCAACTGCCTTACTCACAATATTCACAGGACTCATCTCCAGGCTTGCGCATGGGGATAAGACTGAGTGAATGTGAAGGTCGGCCTTGAACTGTTTCATTGGTATTTAGCTGTAAATATTAAGGAAGTTGTAGATTTTACCGTTGATGGTAAATGCCGGTTCACCGGTAACCAATACTGGGATCTGTTCTTCATTGCACTGTTGTAACATATCAGCCTCAGGCTGGTGATTATTTACAACCAGTACTGCGGCAAGGTCTTTCAGAGATGCAACTGCCATAACATTTTTATGGGTTTGCATAGTGATCCATATATTTCCTTGTTCAGCATTGCCAATTACATCACTGAGCAGGTCAGAAGCGTATCCTCCGGTAATATCATTATCCAGGCCTGATTCTCCGCCTGCAACGGTTAGCTTGAGCTGGTCGACCAATTCTTTTACTTTCATCACTTTAATTTCCTGTATTTATTAGTTTTTTCAAATCCCCATACACTTCTGAGTATCCTGTTGCTTTCTTCTGCGGTCATTTCACCTTTCAGTTCCATTGTACGCTGAATGAAAACGCATTGTTTGAGTTCAGCATCACCCATCACAATATCCTGGGCTAATGCCTGGCAGGTAGGAGCACCACATACACTGCAGTCTATCAGCGGAAGTACTTTCATAACCTGGTTAACCTTTTCCATTTTCACCATAGCTGCAGCCATATCTTCATCAAGTTTCATAATGGAGCGTGGCTTTACTTCCTCAATGCTGATATTCCGTAGCAGATATTCCTTTTCGGAAGTGATAGGCCTGAATGCATCAGGATGGGCAGATTGAGGATATTTCTCCTTATGGTTTCTAAGGCGCTCAACAGTGAGAAAACGATTGCCATGAACAAGTACACCACCTGCACAGCTTTCATCACAGGCACGCAATTCCAGGAAGTCGATGTCGGTTATTTCATCGTCTTCGAGCTTTTCAAGGAAATCAATCACATTATGGATTTCATCTATAGCAAGGCAACGACCTTTAATATTGGATGCTTCACCGTTGGTAAGTGTCCAGTGTCTTGCTTTGCTCGACAATTCCTGTGGTACCGGCCAGGCACATGACTGGTTGGCTTTCCTGGAAACCTGGTGGTAGACCTTATTGAACAGGATATCCATATTAATAACTCCCGTAATAGGAGAGAAAGTTTCACCGACAGGGTCCTTAATGGCAGCAATTTTGGCAGCACAGGGGGTGACATAGAAAATCCCAACTTCTTCTTCCTGAATACCTCTGTCGGTGAAATCTTTTCTTAAAAACTGCGCTGCTATGTCTAAAGGAGGCTTGAGCAGTAAAATATTGTCAGTAAGTGAAGGAAATTTCACCTGGATTAGTCTGACAATAGCAGGGCAGAAAGATGATATTAGCGGACGTGTATCTTTATGTACGTCCGCATAAGCCTGAATGGCATCAACGAGTATCTCAACGCCGTTCTCAACTTCATAAACATGAGTGAAGCCAATTTCAAGAAGGGCGCTTTGTATCTGGCGCTGGGTGATCTCTTCGGGGAATTGGGCACTGAATACAGCAGGCAGCAGAGCTATCCGATGCTTATAATCAAAAATGAAATTAAAATCATCATGATCAATTACAATTGCATTAGAAGGACATTCCCTGTAGCACTTACCGCAGTCGATGCACTTTTCACCGTATAAGATGGCTTTACCATTCCTGACACGTATAGCTTGGGTAGGGCACACATTCATGCAGTGAGAGCACCCCTCGCAGAGGTCCTCCCTGATCTTTAATGCATGATGAAAATTGCCGTTTTCCATACCAGTTTTGTCAATTTAAGTTAATTGCCATTTCTACCAGCGTTCCTTTGCCAACCTCTGAAGAAATATTCAGTTCGTCGGCGTTATACTTCATGTTTGGCAGCCCCATACCAGCACCAAAGCCCATTTCTCTCACAGCGCTTGAAGCTGTTGAGTAACCTTTTTGCATTGCAAGCTCAATATCCGGAATACCGGGACCTTTATCCAGTAGTTTCATACTGATGCGGTCAGTGGTAATATGGACAAATACCTTTCCTGAGTATGCATGTGCAACGATATTGACTTCGGCCTCGTAAAGGGCCACAACCACACGTTTTACAATCCTGGGTTCAACGTTCAGTTGCTTCAGAATCTTCTTGATCTGACTTGAAGCAGAGCCGGCTTTCACGAAATTGCCACCTTCAACACTGAACTCGAATTCCATATTCACAATATTTAATATACAGGTTTCATACCTGCAGAATACAAGAGCCCGGAAGCTTTGAACATAGAGTAGTCACACTCAACCAGTATCATATCATTTTCCTCGGCCAACTGGAGCATATCGGGAGTTGCTTTCTTTTTTCGCACAAATATAATGTTGCTGATTTCTGACATCTCAGCTGTTCTAATGGTCTGCAGATTAGCAAGGCCAGTGAGCAGCAGTATATTGTCCCTTTCAACAGTAAGTACATCACTCATAAGGTCTGAAGCGAATGTGTATTCTACTTCAGTATCCAGATTATGATGCCCTGAAACCACTTTTGCGTTTAATAAGTCAACTACTTCCCTGATTTTCATTCTTTTAATTTTAGGCACATTTAAGTGCAGGATCAGTTCAAATGGTAGTGCAAAATTAAACACTTATTTTCTTCTAAACAAGTAAATTGTGAAAAAAATAACAATGTTAATAAAATAACAAAAATCAGGTTCTTTTCTTTTTATATCGAGCTTTCTGGATATTTCTTATGTGACGGTTGAATCCCTGGAAAGTACTTTATCACCATTCTAAATAAGGTGTCAGAATGCAGGGATCATACGGCAACCATCACCTGCAGGCTGTAATATTTATTGAATAAAAATAATAGAGACAGGGGATATCCCTGTCTCTAGCTAATTAACTTTACTAAACGATCTTAGTATCGTTTTCTTGGCCTGTAATGAGTATGCAACAGGTCGTGCGATTTATGTCCTAATGGCTCACCGAGGAAGCTTGAATAGATTTCAATAACTTCAGGATTTTCATGTGATTTCCTTAATGGCATGTCGGCATCTTCATTGTAGATGGCTTCAGCCCTCTTTTTCCTGATCTCAGGTGAAGTTGGTATAGGCTGGCCACCGCCACCAAGGCATCCTCCCGGACAACCCATTACTTCAATAAAGTGATAGTTAGCTTCACCACTCTTGACTTTTTCCATCAAAGCCCGTGCGTTTGCAAGTCCATGAGCTATAGCCACATTAAGGTCTACACCTTCAAGGAAATTCCACTCAGGCTTAACATTCTTGATCTTTATGGATGCTTCTTTAATTCCTTCCATACCCCTCACAGGTTGAATGTTAAGGTTTGTGAAAGGCACTTCACGACCAGTGACTATCTCATAGGCAGTACGGAGCGCAGCTTCCATTACACCACCAGTAGCACCAAAGATTACTGCCGCACCGGTGGATTCTCCCAGGATTCTGTCGTATTCCTGAGGTTCAACACGATTGAAATCAATACCGGCCTGCTTGATCATCATGGCAAGTTCCCTGGTTGTAAGTACAAAGTCTACATCCTGGTATCCACTATCACGCATCTCTGTTCTCTCGCATTCAAACTTCTTTGCAACGCATGGCATAATGGAAACAACGACCATATCCTGAGCTTTGATGTTAATCTTATCAGCATAATAAGTCTTTGCCAGTGCACCAAACATTTGCTGTGGTGATTTGCAGGTAGAAAGGTTGTTAAGTAGTTCCGGATACATGTGCTCCTGGAATTTTATCCATCCTGGTGAACAAGAGGTCATCATTGGTAATGCTACTGTTTCATCCTTTTCAACCAAAGCTTTCTTGAGCCTCGTAAGTAGTTCAGTGCCTTCTTCCATGATGGTCAAATCTGCAGTAAAGTCAGTATCAAGTACTTTATTGAAACCAAGCTTCTTCAGGGCTGAGACCATTTGTCCTGTAACTCTTTCTCCAGGAGGCAGTCCAAGGTCCTCACCAAGGGCTATACGTGTAGCAGGAGCAGTTTGTACAACAACAAACTTTGAAGGATCATAGATAGCTTTCCATACTTCTTCAATATAATTGTGCTCAGTTAAGGCGCCTGTCGGGCAGCGGTTAATACACTGGCCGCAGTTTGAGCAAACCACATCATTCAGCGGTTTGTTGAGGAATGTAGAAATTCTTTGGTGATCACCTTTGTTTACAACGCCTAATGCTGTTATACCCTGCAATTCATGGCAGGTACGAACACAACGCTGGCATCTGATACATTTACTGTCGTCTTTTACAACCGACGGGGATGATATATCCTGGATCTTTGTGGCAGGTTTCACAAGGTCGAGGAACACATGGTCACCGATCCTGTACTCACTTGCCAAATCCTGCAGCTCACAATGGCCATTCTTGAAGCACTTGGTGCAATCGGCATTGTGCTCCGAAAGAAGGAGTTCCACAATATGTTTGCGGGCTATCCTTACTTTCTCACTGTTAGTATATACTTCCATACCTTCAGATACAGGAGTTGCACATGAAGCGGCAAGAAGCCTTGCGCCCCTCACTTCAACTACACATACACGACAATTACCTGCAACAGTAAGGTCAGGATGGTTACATAGAGTTGGTATGCGCAGGTTCAGTTTTCGTGCAGCTTCAAGTATTGTAGTGCCCTCTTCAACTGAAACGGGCATGTTATTGATCTTTAGGTTTACTAAATATTTGTTCATGGTTTCCGTTTTTAGAGGTGCTTAATAGATGATCTCTTCCCTGAAATTATCGACAATAGAATTGAATGGGTTGCCTACCGATTGACCGAGACCACACTTGGCTGCAATCTTCATAGTGGTAGTCAGGTTCTTCAGGTCGTCGAGGTATGTAGGTGGCTTTTCTCCTCTCTTAACAGCTTCAATGCCCTTCAACAACTGCTGGCATCCTACACGGCATGGCGTGCATTGTCCACATGACTCCTCAGTAAAGAACTCCAGGTAATCATGAAGTACATTATACATTGAACGCGAACTGTTGAAGATCATCATTGAACCACCGGTAGGGATTCCTTCAAATCCTATGATGGTATCATTAAACTTCTTACGTGGAACGCAATGTCCCGACGCTCCACCAACCTGAACTGCTTTGGTATCACCATCACCAAATTCTTCAACAAACTGGTTCAATGGCATTCCTAGTTCAAGCTCATAGATACCTGCAATTGGGGTATCACCTGAAACGCTGAACACTTTTGATCCCCTTGAGTCGCTTGTTCCCAATGCTTTAAATCTCTCAGGACCCATGTGGCAGATCATGGTTGTGTAAACCAGTGTTTCTACATTATTGATAACGGTAGGTTTGCTGTTATATCCGGCAACAGTAGGGTAGGGAGGCTTGTTGCGCGGCTCTCCGCGTTTGCCTTCCATTGATTCAAATAATGCACTCTCCTCACCGCATACATAAGCACCACTTCCACTCTTGAGGTAGATGGTAAAATCTATATGCCTGTTTTTTAATTCACCATTGAATTTATCTAGCTTAGTTTGCAGGCTTTTAAGTAAGAAGTTGTATTCACCCCTAACATAAATGTAACCTTCCTTTGCGCCGATTACGTATCCGCAAATGGCCATACCGGCATAAATCTTTTCAGGAACCCTGTCAAGGATTTCCCGGTCTTTGAAGGTTCCGGGTTCACCTTCATCGGCATTACAGATTACATATTTTACATCACTGTCCTCATTCCGGGTGAATTTCCACTTGAGGCCTGTAGGGAAACCTGCACCACCTCTTCCTTTGAGGCCACTGTCAATAAGATCCAGGATAATTTCATCCGCTGACCTTTTGAGTGTTTTCTCAACTATAGCGATCGGGGAGATTGATGCATCTTCCTCGAATATTATATCTACTTTTTTAAGATTGCTTTCCATTTGATACTGATTTTGAGAGTGATGCTATTGCTCTTTAGCGTAAGTTTGCAGGATCTCGACTGCTTTAGCCGGGTTAAGTTCAGGATATACCTCATCGTTAACCAGCATGACAGGTCCTTTATGGCACCAGCCTAGGCAATTGGCAGTGAGAAGGGTGAACTTCTTGTCATGAGTAGTTTCACCAACCTTGATTTTTAATTGGTTGCTGATGGCGTTTATGATGTCGTCCTTTCCTTTCATATGGCATGTAATGGTCTTGCATACCCTTACAATGTTTTTGCCCCTGGGCACAGTATCAAGGAATGTATAAAATGATGCTGTTCCATAAACATCTGCAGCAGAAAGATCAAGTTCCTTTGCTACTGCAAGCATTGCTTCTTCGGAAAGATAATGCTCCTTTTGCACTATTCCCTGAAGAACCGGCATCAGACTGTTGCGACACCTGCCGTTTTTTTCGACAAGCTCCTTTACTAGCAATTCCGTTGTCATTTAATTTCCTCCATGGTTGTTAAAAAATGAATGAATAGTTTGTTGAGTGTGACTAATAATTCTTTCGAATCTTACGTCAAATTTAAAACTTCTTTTGTGAATTGATTAACAATACTAACACTTTTTCACTGATAATTACTAATTTATACCGATTCTAAAGTATATGATGCAAAGTGCAAATTATGTATGGAGGATATTACATATGTGGGATTGCTGTCTTGTATCTGCACTTCAGCAATCTAGCCGCTCTGATCATATCTTCTTTTAGTTTGCCGTTAACTTTAACTAACTTTGGCGAATGTTTTACAGGTATTTTTTAAAACTTGCCTATAACGGAGCTGATTATCACGGCTGGCAATCACAAAAGAATGCACACACAGTTCAGCAGGAACTGGAAAAAGCACTTTCTACTTTATCAGGAGGTACAATAATACCTCTGACAGGGGCAGGCAGGACTGATACTGGTGTACATGCAAGGAATTATTATGCTCATTTTGACAGTAAAGACAATATTTCATTAGTAGATCTTGAGCACCTGGTTTACAAGCTAAATCAGCTTTTACCTGATTCTATAGCTGTCGCCGAAGCCTTCAGGGTAAATAATGATGCCCATGCGAGGTTTTCAGCCACCTCAAGAAAATATCGTTACTATATCAGCCGCACATACAACCCGTTTTCAGTAGGATTTGCATGGAGGCTCACAATACCACTTGATATCAACCTTATGAATGAGGCTGCAGCTCTGCTGTTGAGCCATAATGATTTTAAATGTTTTGCCAAGGCGGGTGGACAAACAAAGACAACTCTGTGTACTATTGAAACCAGTCGTTGGTTCCCTGAAGGCAATTCATTGGTATATGAAGTTAAAGCCGACCGTTTTTTACGTAATATGGTAAGGGCTATTGTTGGAACTCTGATTGAAGTCGGAAAGCATCGGTTATCACTTGAAGAATTTAATCAGGTGCTCTTAAACGGTTCACGTTCAGATGCCGGACAATCAGTACCTGCCTACGGCCTTTTTCTTGAGGATGTTGAATATCCTGACTGGATTAAAGTCGTTCTGCAAGAATAAACACCTAGAAAAGCGCAGCTACAAAGTAGAAAGTCATTACGAGTGATACACTAAGTTTCACAATTGTACCAGCTATAAAACCAATAAAAGTGCCTGTGCCGCTTTTAACGGAAGTTGAGAAATCTTTACCAGCCATCATTTCTCCCACGAGCGCACCAATAAACGACCCTAATATCATTCCGAAAGGAGGGAAGAAAAAAATACCAATTAACAGGCCTATCGTTGCCCCCCAGATTCCTTTCTTGCTGCCTCCGCTAAGCTTTGCACCGTATATAGGTATAAGGTAGTCAAGTATTATCACGACAATTGTGATAATTAGCCAGGTGATAAGAAAAGTCCTGCTATAATGATGGATCCCCGTAATATGCAATAATACCAGTGCACCGTAATTAAGCGGGGGGCCGGGAAGCACAGGCAGTAATGCTCCAAGAATACCTGTGATACTTAAAATAATTCCAACAACAATCCACAGCCAGTCCATAATTGAGATTTGTTAAAATTTGTAAGTGTCTCCAAACAATGCAGGTTTCACAATTGTTTACCGCCTTAATTATTTGTCAACCAGTAATAAACAATAAACAGGATGAAAGCAGCTATCGGGATTATGTGTCTACTGTTGACATTTAACCTGTCGTGCAATAAAAATACACCAACTTCAACAGTTATGCAAGAGAAACCCAAACTGACTGAAAAGATATTCAAGAGTGATGAAGAATGGAAGAAGATTCTGACACCTGAACAGTACAGAGTGCTTCGTGAAAAGGGAACAGAACGACCTGGTACCGGACTATATGACCAGCACTTTATAAAAGGAACATATTTCTGTGCAGCCTGTGGACAAGAACTGTTTGATTCGGACTCAAAATATGATGCGGGCTGTGGCTGGCCAAGCTTTGCTGAACCATCAGCAAAACAGTCTATCGATGAGCATCTCGATAAAAGCTATGGTATGATTCGCACTGAAGTTGTTTGTTCACGATGTGGTGGACATCTGGGCCATGTATTCAATGACGGTCCACCTCCTAAGGGATTACGTTATTGCATTAATTCAGCTTCACTTGTATTCCGGGCTGAGGGTGATACAATAAAATGAACTGATTGAAAAAATTAAGCCGATTTCACACTTTCACTACTCAGTATCCTGAGTAAAATCTCTGAATTGATTTCTGTTTCAATTCCTTCCGGATGCCAGTGTTTGCTACATCCACTATATTCCAGAACAACACACTGGGCAGGTACACCATACCTTTTTAATTCCCAGCCACCTTCAACAAGGGTAGTGAGGCAAGCTGATGCCACAACACCAAGACTTTCTTTACGCTTTGAAGGCGACCATTGAGAGAGATCTGAAGCATGAGGAATTACATATACGTCAAAGTCGTGTTTTTTACCTGTTTTTCTCAGGTCGTTTACTTTACAACCTGGTGTACATCCCATACACCTGAGTCCGCCTGGCACTTTCTCAGCTTTACAGTTGGTGAAAGGAAACTTACGCATACAACCAGGCAGAAGTACAGCTTTTTTATCAGTTGCATCAAATTCTTTCTTAAAAGCCCGGTTCATTAATTCAGCGCCTACCATATTGAGATGGTATTCCTCTTCTGAGCGGGTGCATGATATCCGGTCTTCTCTCCATTTGTAGGCTTGTGGTGCAGATTGAAGGAATGAGTAAACTTTTTCAGTATAGACACCAAGTTCAATCCTGGCATTATCTTTAAACCAGAAGGTGAAACTTTCTATTGCTTTAAAAGTTTCTGCTACCTTTTCATTTTTAAGGGTGAGCCAGTAAGACCTCCAGTTTATAAACCTCAAAGCTTGTTCCCTGAATTCACCGGTAGCCATGAACCACTTATACACATGCTCCAGTTGTCCTAACGTTGGGGGAGGAGCAGGCACTTCTCTGTAAGTACTGTCAGGCAAGAGGAATAAAGTTGTGAGTATACCCCTTGCGTTGTCTATATAGGGTTTCAACCTCTGATGCTTTTTCCGCCATTCTGCGAGTTTTGCCAGAGTCATAAAAGGCGCAATTTTAACTTTCAATGCTATATGGGCATAAGTTTGCCATAATATTCCAAAACTAAGAAGCTCAAGCAGGTATTCTTCATCCTGCCTAATGTCTTCTATCAGGTTGCAATTCAGGTAATCTTTAAAGTCACTGATCAAAGGTTTTAACGACAAGCTGTTTTCAATAACCTTATCGGTGAAATCAGAAACTTTCCTGTAATACTCCAGAGAATCTGACTTTTGCGGATTAAGCGTATAAGTTATTGATTCCATATTTTAGATAACTTATTATCCTCAAGGGCATTATTAATAGTTTTTTGTATTCGATTAGTGAATATCCAGGGGCGTATCCTTGTATAACCATTAAAATATACTTTCCCTCTATTATCTATTACCATTATATGTGGTACACCTTTTATCCTATAGTACTCCTGTAATGTATCGCTTTTAATAGCTTTTGACCACCTGAATGCATATTTGTTATGTACCTCTCTCTTGAACGTTACACTATCCTTTTCTTTGATCGTCAAAAATACTGCCTGAAAATCGACCTGTTTTTTATTAGTGTATTCTGCTGCAAGTGCTGAAAAATGTGGAAACTCTACTCTACAATGCCCGCAGTAAGCCGACCAGAATAGATATACTTTAACTTTAGCGCTATTATCCTTGTCTGTCAGTGAACCATACCTTGGAATGTGTTCTTGTATTTGGACCTGGTGGCTGAATACCAGATTAGAGTAATTTTCCTGAAGTAACCAAATTATTATTGAACCGGGAACAAGTATCAAAATGATCAATCTAATCCTGGCCTTATTAAGACTTCTTACTTTTTGAATGATGATAACTGCAAGAATCGAACCTGACAGAAGCACAGGTAGAACGTTCAGGAGTCCTTTGGCTTCAGAAAAAACAAGGTACAGCAGAATTGGAGTGCTAATGAATGTCACTGATAAAGTTATCCTTGATGGTGATTCTAATGTCGACAAAACTAAAGCACCGGTGACAAAACAAGTGACCATTGCTGCTGCAGAAAATCCCTGTCCAGTTTTTGAAAATAGGACTGAAAGGTAAATCAGCAGAACAGAAATAATGATTGCTACTTTATAGGAGCTATGCACCCGCAGTTTTTGAACCAGGATTCCAAGCAAAAAACTCCCCATTGCAATGCCCGGAATAAGAAGTAATATTGCGTTAAACTTCAGTTGTACAGAGTTATGATATGCTGATGCTAAAAACGAAAGAACCGGAAGAAGCAGTATACAGATTAAGTAAAAGATTTTTTCAGAAATCCGTGGTGCTTTTGTAATTATTAGCCCTGAAAGTAACCCAAATATAAAGAGACTCCTGAAAATCAGGTTTGTGTCAATTGATAAAAATGAGACGATTACTATAATACCGAAGATTATTACAGCAATTCGAAGCCAATTTATCAATTTTCTTTCCATTTTCTGAACTCTAATTCAGTAAAATCAAAATCCGGATTGGGAATGTCTATTTTCATTTGTTCAACCTCACCAGCAGCGTTGATCACAAAGTTTACAGTTCCTTCAGGAAGTGAAGGTACATCAGGCAATACTATTGTGAATGTGTCATAATGCCAATGAGTGAGCTTACCATGAAATAGGGGTGTAGGAATGAATTGAATATACAGTCCACCGTCTTTTATAGTCACTACGGCATCTCCATACAATTTGCTTTTGTACTTTCCGATGTACTTCTCAAGAGCCAGGCTTGGCTTTGTATTCAATGCACGATTTGCTACCCGCTCTTTCAGTTGTTCTGCTTCATAATCCTTCACTTTCTTTTCCCTTTCAAGGAAAACAGCACTCCAATCCTTGCTTTCACCATCACTCATAAAAGCATCAAGGATAGTGTACATCATAGGCAGGTACAAGCTTGAGTTTTTATTGGTGAGGACTACCAGCCCAATGTTGGCCTCCGGACTAAAGGCGGTGTATGAGATCATACCGTCGTATCCACCTGAATGCGACATCACTTTCATACCATGGTAGTCCATGATTGACCATCCCAGGCCATATCCTTTAAAATGAGTTGTTGGCCAATATTCTTTGGATGTTTTTGATACGTTGTTCATGATTTGCGGATACCACATTTCATTGAGTGATTTTTGGCTGATTAACTGTTTATCGCCCAACTTGCCGGTATTTAATTGCAACTGTATCCATTTAGCCATATCATTTGCTGATGATAGTATTGCACCCGCAGGTGCAATGTTATCCCAGTTCCACCAGTTAATCTCTATGGTTTTATCTTTATAGGTAGTGTGTGGCAATGCAAGGTTCGTTTTATCATTGAACTGTGTTATAGAAGTGAGCGTTGAGTTCATTCCAAGGGGATTCAGGAAGTTCTCCTTCACAAAATCAGCCCAGGTCTTGCCTGATACTTTCTCTACAATGAGTCCTGCTGCGAGGTACATTATATTAGAATATCCAAAAGTAGTCCTGAAACCATAACCCGGTTTCAGGTGCTGGGCACGCTTCACTACTTCTTCAGCCGACCATGTAGTTCCATACCAGACGAGGTCACCGCTAAAAGTAACCAGGCCTGACCGGTGGCTAAGAAGATCCCTAATCGTCATATTGGCTGTAACATATGGATCATACATCCTGAACCATGGGAGATATTCTATTACCTTATCATCCCAATCAAGTTTCCCCTGGTCGACAAGCAGGGCAATCGATGAAGCAGTAAACGCCTTTGAATTTGAGGCAACGGCAAATATTGTGTTGGCGTCAACCTTTTTATTTGTGGTTATGTCCTTTACACCATACCCCTTGGCAAAAAGAACTTTATCTTTATTCACTATTGCGATTCCCATCCCCGGAACATCCCAGTCTTTGAGTGCTTTCTCAAAATATGCGTCAAGTTTAGCCAGTTTCTCAGCATCCTGTGCATAAGATTGAAAGCAACTTATAAATAGTAGAAGATAAAGGGTTGTGATTCTGATGCTCATTTTCATAATAAGCCTGTATATTTAATTCTTACTTGCAATGGAAGTCCCGGAGTCCTTCAATAACTGATTTCTGTATTTTGCCAATCTTGATGTTGTTCTTTTGAGTAACCTTCATCAAAATATCCTGATAATGATAAGCAACTGAGCCAACAAAGTTCACTTCCATTTTTTCATATCCTGTAAACTTGAAGACACCCACTTTCAGAAATTCGTTGAATGAGTATGCTATCAGGTCCTGAATATATGGATGTTTGCAGTTCTTTTGAATGAAAGGGGAGAAGGAGGACAAGAATCTGTTGGGGGTTGCCTGGTTATATATATGGTCAAGGACAAATTCAAATGAAAGATTATACTCTTCATTAAGTTTATCGCTTATTTCGGCCGGCAATTCACCTCTCAGGTAAGCGGTTATCAGCAATTTACCAAGATGCGTACCACTACCTTCGTCACCAAAAAAGTAACCCAATGAAACCATCTGACGGGTAATATTATGTCCGTCATAAACGCATGAATTCGAGCCGGTACCAAGAATACAGGCAATGCCCGGTTTTGTGTCGCACAAAGCCCTGGCAGCAGCCAGCATATCATGGTTAACTTCAATAACTGCATTCGGGCAAATCTCCTGTATAATGACCCTTATCTTTTCGCACTTTGCTTTCGTAGAGCACCCTGATCCGTAATAGAAAACAGAAAGTATTTCCTTATTAGGAATGTATGGAACCAGTTCATTCGACAACATGCCCGCGATGGCCTCTGACGACATGTAATAGGCATTAATACCACCGGTAGAAATAAAAGTGTTATTTGAATTGTTGATCAGAAGCCAGTCTGTTTTGGTAGTACCGCTGTCTGCGATAAGAATCATACTTATAAAATTTTAGCAAAAGGCAAATGTAGGGAAAAAAGCATAAAGCACAAGTGATGACAGATAGTTGATAATCTATAAATAAAGGGCTAAACCATCACTGCAGAAGAACTGCAGTGGTGGTTCAGTATATAATGATCCTGTCGTTATCTTATGATGATCGACAGGCAATAAAGTTCTACAGGATCAAGCATGCCTGTCTCTTTCTTGGAGGACCCTGGCATACTTTTCCAACCGCCGGCGTTTCACAACACCAACGGGTAATAAAGTCTAAGATGTCAAAGAACGGCACCTTTGTTGGGGGTTCGGGGTTCGAAGTTCGAAGTTTGAGGTTCGAGGTTAGGAGCACCGCTTTAACCCAACAAAAAGTGTACATTATATAGACAAAAAAACAGGCTTTTACCCTAACCAAAAAGGGCATTATTTACAAATATTTTAACCTTGTAACCATCTGTATTACTGTAGGTTATAAAATATTTTTGCCCGTAAAAACACGGCTAAAACGGCATAAATAAGTGACTGAAAGAGAGGAGATTCAGGATTCAAATTCAGGATTCAGATTCAGATTCAGGATTCTGGATTCAGGATTCAGATTCTGGATTCACTCGTTAAGTGGATTATAACGTCCTGGCCCCCTCTCCTATATTTGTGCCATTTGGCAATGGAGAGAAGTAAGGAATAAGAAGTTCATTGACATATTGTTAAATTTGAAGGTAGATTCAGATTCTGGGGATGGAGCGAAGGCGTAGCCGAAGCGTAA